>Ga0181597_10007198_pt1 | contig 10173 bp, 9 predicted proteins | sample 041ome_5_FD_148647 | JGI IMG/M metagenome (GOLD analysis project Ga0181597, IMG submission 148647) | Coastal salt marsh microbial communities from the Groves Creek Marsh, Skidaway Island, Georgia - 041403US metaG (spades assembly) | ecosystem: Environmental > Aquatic > Marine > Intertidal zone >...
TTTTTTTATATTCTTTTGTCATTAGCGGCATTTCGTCACATGTTTTCGATAGTGCAGCGCAAGCCGCAGCTTGCGAAATTGAACTTGCACAAGATGTACTCTGAGATTGAAGTGTTTTCATTTTTTTTATGATTTCTTTATTTCCCGCAGCATAACCAATTCTCCATCCTGTCATTGAATATGCTTTTGATACGCCATTGAGCACAATTGTTCTATCCTTTAATTTAGGACATGCATTCACAATATTATGAAATCTTTCTTTATTCCAATGAATGTGTTCATATATATCGTCAGATGATATGTATATATTTTTGTATTTCAGAAGAATATCACCAAGTTTTTTCAATAACTCAGAGTTAAAGTATTTGCCACTCGGATTATTTGGGCTGTTTAACATGAATAATTTTGTTTTATCAGTCAGAAGTGCTTCAAACTTAGATGGATCGATGTCAAAATTCTCTTCATAACTTGTTTCAAGCATTATTGGAGTTCCGCCCGAATATACAACCATATCAGCATAAGAGACCCAGTATGGTTGAGGTATAATAACTTGATCACCTTCTTCGATTAAGACTTGTAGAAGATTGAATATTGATTGTTTACAGCCAGCTGAGACAATTATTTCATCTATCTCATAGTCTAGATTATTATCATTTTTAAATTTATTTATTATCGCCTTCTTGAGATTTACAGTACCATCTACAGAAGTATACTTGGTTTGACCTTTATCTATGGCATTCTTTGCTGCTTCTTTAATATATTGAGGTGTATCGAAGTCAGGCTCACCCACAGTTAAGACAAGCACATCCTCTCCATTCTGGCGCATTTCATTCGCCTTGGATGTTAGTGCCATTGTCGAAGATGGTTTAATTAATTTTATTCTATTTGAGAACGTCAACGTATTTCCTTGATATGTAATATTATCTCAAACGAGTCTTTTAAGTCAACTTCATGTTAATATATTTTATATGAAGAAGTTTAATCTTGTTTCAAAATTTAAAGCCGCTGGCGATCAACCTATGGCAATTAAGTCTCTAATTGAGGGCATTAAGTCAGGCGATCAGCATCAAACATTGCTAGGTGTAACTGGTTCCGGTAAAACATACTCAATGGCTGAAATCATTGAAAAAACAGGCAAGACAACTCTAATTATGGCGCCTAACAAAACTCTAGCTGCTCAACTATATTCTGAGATGAGAGATTTCTTTCCGGATAACTCAGTAGAATACTTTGTGTCATATTATGATTATTATCAACCAGAAGCATATGTCCCTGTATCAGATACATTTATTGAGAAAGATGCGTCTTTGAATGAACATATTGAGCAAATGAGGCTCTCTGCCACAAAGTCTCTAACAGAGAGGAAAGATGCAATTGTGGTAGCAAGTGTCTCTGCTATTTATGGTTTAGGAGATCCGAAGACTTATCTCAAGATGAAATTACATTTAGTTAGTGGAGATATCATAGATCAAAGAAAAATATTAAAACGTTTAGTTGAACTTCAATATACAAGAAACGATCTTGAACTTAGAAGAGGAACATATCAGATTAAAGGCGAGATAATCGATATCTTTCCTGCAGACTCAGAAAAAGAAGCATTAAGAGTTGAATTATTTGATAGAGAAATTGAGAGTTTATCTATATTTGATCCGTTGACAGGACAGTTGTTAAAACGTATTAATAGATTTACTGTTTACCCTAAGACTCATTATGTGACGCCAAAAGAGATAATGGATAATGCTTCAGTATTAATAAAAGAAGAATTAAAAAAAAGATTAATTTTTTTCTCTCAAGAAAATAAACTTTTAGAGGCACAGCGATTGAAAGAACGAACTAACTATGATTTAGAGATGATAGCAGAAATGGGATATTGTTCAGGAATAGAAAATTACTCTAGATATATATCTGGGGGAAAAGCTGGAGAGCCTCCACCGTGTCTTCTAGATTATATGCCAAATGATGGACTCATAATCCTAGATGAAAGTCATGTAACAGTCCCTCAAATTGGTGGAATGTATAGAGGAGATAGGTCGAGAAAACAAACTCTTGTAGATTATGGTTTTAGGTTGCCATCAGCATTAGACAATAGACCGCTGAAATTTGAAGAATTTACTGGTTATAATTTTCAAACAATATATGTTTCTGCCACCCCAGGGCCATATGAAATTGATAAGTCTAATAAAATTGTAGAGCAAGTTATCAGGCCTACAGGATTAATTGATCCCCAGGTATTAGTTAAGCCATCATCAAATCAAGTTGAAGATGTGTTATCAGAAATTAACAAAGTGATTAAAAATAATAATCGAGTCTTAGTTACTACATTGACAAAAAAGATGGCTGAAAATCTTACTGAGTACTTGAATGAATTTAACATTCAAGTTAGATACCTGCATTCTGATATTAATACAGTTGAGAGGGTCGAAATAATAAGAGATCTTAGAAAAGGTGTTTTTGATGTATTGGTTGGGATTAATTTATTAAGAGAGGGTCTAGATATACCAGAGGTTGAATTAGTTTGTATCCTAGATGCTGACAAAGAAGGTTTCCTTAGGTCAGATAAATCTCTCATACAAACTATTGGTCGTGCAGCAAGAAATATTAATGGTCGTGTAATTTTATATGGTGATACCACAACACAATCCATGAAAAAAGCAATTGATGAAACAGAAAGGAGACGAAATATTCAAATTCTGCATAATAATAAGCATAACATTAAGCCTGAAAGTATTAAAAAAGCAATCAAGGAAGCTTTAGATGAGGATATCTACATATCCGCAAAAAAGTTAGACAAGCTAACATTAATATCGAATGTTAAAAAGAAATTCCCTAAAGTAAATAGTGATAATGTAATATCAGTTATTAAAGAGTTAGAAAAACATATGTTTTGCCATGCGAAAGATTTAGAATTTGAAAAAGCAGCGAAAATTAGGGATCAAATAGAGACTATTCAGGAAAACTTTCTTGATATGCCTAATAAAAATAAAAGGAGCAAATAAAAAATATTGAAATGTATTAGCTGTAAATTAGCTTGAGAATAGCCTTATGCCATGTTAGTTTTACATGACTTAGGCGCGTAGCTCAGCTGGTTAGAGCGCCACCTTGACATGGTGGAGGTCGTTGGTTCGAGTCCAATCGTGCCTAAAATATAGAATTATGTATAAAGTAAAAATAGAAAATAAAACAATAGATATAGATGGCGGTGTTACAGTTGAACAACTGATTAATGATAACTTTGAAAAGCCTTTATTTGTTGCTGCAAAATTAAATGATAAACTTGTAGATCTTAGTTGCTCCATAACAGGAGATGCTAAAATCGATCTCATTAAACCAAATGATCCAGATGGCCTCGAAATTATAAGACATACATGTGCCCATCTTTTTGGTCATGCATTGAAACAGATATATCCTGATGCCAAGATGGTTATTGGACCAACAATAGAAAATGGTTTTTATTATGATATATATAATTCTGATCCTATCTCAGAAAAAGAACTAAAATCAATAGAAACCGTAATGAAAAAACTTTCTAAAAAGAACTATAAAATTATAAGAGAAGTCGTAAGTAGAGAAAAAGCGTTAGAGGTTTTTAATAATCGCAATGAAGATTATAAAATCAAACTTATAGAAGAAATACCTGATGATGAGATTATTGCTTTATATTATCATGAAGAGTATACCGATATGTGTCGAGGCCCTCATTTAGTCAGCACCAAACATCTTAATTATTTCAAACTAATGAAAGTTTCAGGATCCTATTGGAAAGGTGATTCAAAGAATACCCAATTACAGCGTATATATGGAACTGCTTGGGACACCAAAGAGAATCTAAAAAATTATTTAACAAGATTAGAGGAAGCAGAAAAAAGAGATCATAGAAAAATTGGTCAAAAACTTGATATGTTTCATTTTCAAGAAGAGTCTCCCGGAATGGTTTTTTGGCATAACAATGGCTGGACTTTGTTTAATATAATTAAAGATTTCATAACTGAATATTTAAGAGATAATGATTACAAAATAATCAATACACCTCAAGTTTTAGATAAATCACTATGGCAGAAATCTGGTCATTTGGATAAATTTTCAGATTTAATTTTTGGAGTATCATCGGAACAAAAAGAATATGCTATCAAGCCAATGAGTTGTCCAGGTCATATTCAGGTTTATAACCAAGGGTTAAAAAGTTACAGAGACCTGCCAATTAAATTTGCTGAGTTCGGAGTAGTTCATAGAAATGAACCATCTGGAACTTTACATGGATTGATGAGAATTAGAGCTTTCACTCAAGATGATGCACATATATTTTGCACCCATAATCAAATTGAAGATGAGATAAAAAAGCTTATTGCCAATATATATGATATCTATAAAATTTTTGGGTTTCATGATATTAAAGTTGAATTATCCACTCGTCCCGAGAAAAGAGTTGGGTCAGATGAAATTTGGGATAACTCAGAAAATGCACTTAAAACTGCTCTCGATGCAAGCAGCATAGATTGGACCTTAAATGCTGGAGATGGAGCTTTTTATGGGCCAAAAATAGATTTTTCTCTGAAAGATTCATTAGACAGAGTTTGGCAGCTGGGCACTATTCAATTAGATTTTTCTATGCCAACAAGGCTAGATGCAACTTATATTGATGCAGACGGTGATAAGGTGGCACCTGTTATGGTTCATAGGGCTATTCTTGGCTCACTTGAGAGATTTGTAGGCATATTGATTGAAGAATATGCCGGTGACCTACCATTATGGTTATCTCCTATACAAGCATCTATCTTAAATATATCTAATGCGCAAGAAGGATATTGCTCAGATCTATACAAGAAATTAAATATTTATAAAATACGCACTGAAGTGGACCTAAGGAATGAAAAAATTAGCTATAAAATAAGAGAACATAGTATGAAAAGGACTCCATATTTACTGATTGTGGGAGATAAAGAAGTAGAAAACGATGAATTGTCGGTAAGAACAAGGTCAGGCGATGATCTAGGTGTTATGAAAGTTGATAAATTCATTAAAATGGTAGAAACTCTTGTAAATGATAAAAGTATTTTATTAAATAAATAGCATAAGGAGAGATATTATAGCGATTAACAGAAGATTAAGAATGAATTCTAGAATAAATGTTCAAGAAGTCAGACTTATTGCCTCAAACGGTGACCAGGTTGGTGTTGTGGATACAAGCAAAGCTCTTGAGTTAGCAAAGGAAGAAGAACTGGATTTAGTCGAAATAGTTCCTAATCAAACACCACCAGTATGCAGAATAATGGATTATGGTAAATTTAAGTTTGAAAACCAAAAAAAAGCTCATGCAGCCAAAAAAAAGCAAAAACAAACGCAGGTCAAAGAAATAAAATTTAGACCAAATACCGAAGAGGCTGACTATCAGGTCAAGCTGAAAAGTTTAATTAAGTTTTTAAGCGGCGGGGATAAAGCTAAAATTACTATGAGATTCAGGGGAAGAGAGATCGCTCATCAGGTAATTGGTCGTGAATTCCTTGATAGAGTGCAAAAAGATCTTGATGACTATGGTGTTGTTGAACAAATACCGTCATTCGAAGGAAGACAAATGGTAATGGTTATAGCGCCGAAGAAATAATTACTGTATACTTAACGTTTTTAGGGACGATCAGAGGAAAAATATGCCAAAAATGAAAAGCAATAGTGGTGCAGCAAAGAGGTTTTCAAAAACTCCTTCAGGTGAAATGAAGAGAGCTCAATCTCACCGTAGACACATACTAACTAAAAAAAGCACAAAGAGAAAAAGACATTTGAGAGATGATCTATTGATTAGCAAAGCTGATAAAGCTGTTGTGAAAAGGATGTTACCGTATTAATTAGGAGATGAATAATGGCACGTGTTAAACGCGGCGTAGTAGCTCACGCAAAACATAAGAAGATTTTAAAGCTTGCGAAAGGCTACAAAGGAGCCCGCAGTAAAGTTTATAGAGTGGCTAAGCAAGCTGTGATTAAAGCTGGACAATATGCTTACATAGGTAGAAAGCAAAGAAAAAGACAATTCAGATCTCTTTGGATTACAAAGATCAATGCTGCGGCAAGACTTAACAATATGTCATATAGTCAATTTATGAATCAGCTAAAGAAAGCTGATATTAATATAAATAGAAAAATGTTAGCAGATCTTGCGATGAATAACGCTGAAAGTTTTTCAGCTATCGTTAATTCTATTGCTAGTGAAAAATAACATTATTTGAAACTGTGTCAAAAGAATACTCTTCACTAATTTCAGAACTTAGAGAGAAATTAGAGAGTTGCTCATCTCAACATGACCTCTCCAATATCAAATCTCATTATCTTGGAAAAAAAGGTATTATTTCTAATGAATTCTTGAAACTCAGAACCGCTTTACCTGAAGAGAGAAAATTATTGGGTGGTAAATTAAATGCTCTTAAAGATGAAGCTCAGAAACTGATACTTGGTAAAGTTTCAGAATTATCAGCCTCAGAGGATTTTAATGAAAAAATTGATGTCTCTTTACCAGGATCAAATATATCTCTTGGTTCTAGACATCCTGTTAATCTAACAATTAATAGAATTATCGATATTTTAAGGAACTATGGTTTTGAAACAGTCGATGGTTTTGAAATTGAAGATGAATTTCATAATTTTGATGCACTAAATATACCGGCCTCGCACCCAGCAAGAGATATGCATGATACATTTTATGTCTCAGATAATAAATTGCTTAGGACGCATACATCATCTGTACAGATTAGATCTATGCTGTCTTCATGTCCGCCCCTTAGAATAATGACGCCTGGTAAAGTTTATAGATCTGATTCTGATCCAACTCATTCTCCAATGTTTCATCAAATCGAAGGACTGTGTATCGATAAAAATATCAATTTTTGTCATTTGAAAAGTTTGTTAAGCACATTCATAATTGAGTTATTTGGAAGAGATATGGATATAAGGTTTAGACCTTCTTATTTTCCATTCACAGAGCCGTCTGCAGAATTAGATATAAAATTTAATGGTAAATGGCTAGAGGTTCTTGGTTGTGGCATGGTTCATCCGAATGTACTATCAAATGTTAAGATTGATAGCAAAAAGTATTCCGGGTTTGCTTTTGGCTTAGGCATTGAAAGATTGGCAATGCTTCAATATGGAATTACAGATTTAAGAATGTTTTATGAAAATGATCTTTCGTTTTTATCACAGTTTAAAGGGCTAAAATAACTATGAAAATAAGTCTTAATTGGTTAAAAGAATTTCTTGGAAACATAAAAAATAATGATCAACTTATTGCTAGGTTGACATCAATGGGCTTAGAAGTTGATTCTGTGACTAAATCTAAAAAGGATTCTGTCATTGATATTGATATGACGCCTAACAGAGCAGACTGCCTGTCAGTTATGGGTATTGCTAGAGACTTGAGCCCCATTTATAAGAAAAAGGTGTCGATGCCTAAAGTAGCTAAACTTTCTACTAAAACTAAATCTTATATCAAAGGTGTAAATAAAAAAATATCCACAGTATATAGTATTTTAGTTATTGAGGATTTTGATAATAGTCTTGCAACCCCAAAAAATATTTCAGATAGATTAGAACTATGTGGCATCAGTCAAATTAATTTTATTGTTGATGTATTAAATTATGTAATGTTAGAAATAGGACAGCCAATGCATGTATTTGATAAGGATAAGCTTAATGGTGATTTAGATGTCAGGTTTGCTAAAAAAGGAGAAAAAATTAATACGCTGGATGGCAACGAATATATTTTATCTACGGATATTCCAGTAATATCTGATAATAATGGACCACAGGCGATTGCTGGAGTGATAGGCTCTAATAACTCATCTGTTGGAGGAGATACCAGATCTATTGTTATTGAATCAGCATTTTTTAATCAAAATCTAATTAGGAAGTCAGCTAAAAAATATAGATTACAAACTGAATCATCTTATCGTTTTGAAAGAGGAGTTGACCCTAACCTTAGTGATCTTGCTTTAGGTAGAGTAATTGATGTGGTCAGCCAATATTCTAAGATTAAGAAACATACATATAATAGTGTTGTCACTAAACCAGCTTCGCCGCACCTAAATAAATATATTAAGATGGATATGAGTGATTTTGAGAGGATACTGGGCGAAAAGATACCGAATAAATTTATAATTGATACACTGTCCTATCTTGGTTTTAATCCAGTTATGGTTAAAAATAAATTGAAGGTATCTGTGCCGAGTCATAGGTTTGATATATCTATTCCTGAAGATATTATCGAAGAGGTGGCACGAGTTTATGGATATAATAATTTTAGTGAAATTCCTTTGCCGCCAACAAATTTATCTACAAATAACATATCAAGAAATAACACTAATATATTTTTAGATCTGTTATCTTCACGGGGTTACTTAGAGGTGATTACTTTTAGTTTTCTTCCAAAAGACTCTCAGGAATTATTTTTGTCGAACAAATCAAAAATTGATGTATTGAACCCTATCTCGGAGGATAAATCTGAGATGCGTGTAAGTATGATGAATGGTCTCCTCAAAACAGCTAAATATAATATTAGTCGACAAAATTCAGACATTAAGATTTTCGAGATTGGAAAAACATATAAAAAACAGAAAGATAAAAGTATATCTGAAGAAAATATATTAGCTGGGATTATAAGTGGCGCTAACTACTCTCATAACTTAAAGCAGCTTCAGAAAATAATAGATTTCCATGATCTAAAAGGTGACTTGATGTCTATTTTTCCAAACCTTTTTTTTAAGGAGTCTAAAAATACATCGTATTTATCCAATTCATGCCAAGCTGTCATTGCACAGGGCAAAAAAACTGTTGGTTTATGTGGTGAACCATCATTAAGCCTATATAAGCAATTTGGCATCAAGAATAAAATTTTTTACTTTGAGATATATATAGACTTAGTGAAGTTAAATCAAAAAGTCACATATAAACCTATTTCTGTTTATCCAAAGATATTTAGAGATCTAACATTATTGGTTAACAACAATATATCTTGTGATGATATAATAAATTCAATTCAAAGAAAATCATTTAACTATATGATAAATATTAGAATAAGTGATATATTCTATAGTAAGAAAGATTTTGGTAATGATAAAAAAAGCATGACGATTGAATTGGTTTTTCAAGATAACAGCCGAACATTGCAAGATGATGACGTGAATGGTCAGATGTCTAAGATTATTGGTTTTTTAGAAAAAGAGTTTAATGCTGTGATAAGAAATTAGAGATGACGATAACAAAAAATTCACTAGTAGAAGTTATACATAATGAAGTAGGGCTTAATAAGCGCGAAGCCAAAGAATTTATTGAAGAATTCTTCGAAATGATTAAGTCTTCATTAGAAGAAGGCAATGACATAAAATTTTCAGGTTTTGGCAACTTTATATTAAGAGACAAGGTTGCTAGACCTGGCAGGAACCCTAAAACCGGTGAAAATGTTACTATATCAGAAAGAAGAGTAGTGACCTTTAAATCTGGATTAAAATTAAAAAATAAACTAGAAGCCTATGATGGAAAATCAGAATCTTAATTCTTTACCCGTAAGCATACCTAATAAAAGATACTTTACTATTGGCGAGGCATCCAAAATATGTGATGTCAAAGCGCATGTATTGAGGTATTGGGAGTCGGAGTTTAGGGATTTAGAGCCGATTAAGAGGAAAGGGAATAGAAGATACTACCAACAAAAGGACATAATTCTTGTCCTTCAAATAAAAGATCTTTTGCAAAATAAAGGATTCACTATTGATGGTGCTAAAAATATGATTATTAACAAAGATGTTGGGTCAGACTCTTCTACTAGCAAGCATTTTTTAAATCAGATACAAAAAGACCTAGAGGAAATATTATCTATTTTGAAGAAATAATATGATTCAGTCCTTCAAAGAAAAATATGATTATAAGACCTACCATGTAAATAAAGTAAATGATATGCGGTATTATTGCATATCAGCTGATATAAATGTCCCTAGTGTCACTAGTATACTCAGAAAAACAACACCATTATCACAAAATCTAATTCATCAAAAGTTTAATACCGATTCTATGGAAATCGGTAATCTTATGCATAAATATCTTGATTACTATGTGTCCAAAGAAACTAAGTTTTTTGATAATTCTGTAAATTATGATGTTGCCAAAAAGTTAGCACATCTGGTTATTGATAATTTTATT
>Ga0181597_10007215_pt1 | contig 10158 bp, 12 predicted proteins | sample 041ome_5_FD_148647 | JGI IMG/M metagenome (GOLD analysis project Ga0181597, IMG submission 148647) | Coastal salt marsh microbial communities from the Groves Creek Marsh, Skidaway Island, Georgia - 041403US metaG (spades assembly) | ecosystem: Environmental > Aquatic > Marine > Intertidal zone...
AATTATGTCGATTAGAAATCCATACAATTATATCAGGTGTATAATAGTTTGATTTTTAAAACTTTAATTCACTATTCATTTCACTTTATCTTGCCAATGTTAATAGCAAAAATATTCTTTGGTAAAAATTGGTATCAAGCTTTCCTTATTATGATTGCAACTATGTTAATTGACCTAGATCATTTATTAGCATCCCCAATTTTTGATTCCAGTAGGTGTAGCATTGGTTTTCATCCATTGCACACTATATATGCTGCCGCAATATATTTATTACTATTTTTTGGTCCTTCTTGGAAATGGAAAGCAGTATCTATTGGATGTTTGTGGCATCTTTCTACTGACTATATTGATTGTTTGTTGTAATATTTTACAATGAATTCCATCAAAAAAATAAAAACCACCAACAATCTAGAATTTTTTACAGTCTCTGTTGATTCAAAAAAAGAAATCCCTTTTATTGATACAATGGTGTCAGCAGGGTTTCCTTCACCGGCAGATGATTATCTAGATTTACCTATTGATCTTAATGAATACTTAGTGGAAAATAGCGCAGCTACTTTTTATATAAGAGTAACTGGAAATTCGATGACAGATGAAGGGATTGATGATGGAGATTTGTTGATTGTAGATCGATCCAAAACCGCAAAGAATGATGATATTGTTATCGGTGTTTTGAATGGCGAGTTTACTGTCAAAAAAATTCAAAAAACAAAAACTAAATTATTCTTAGTTGCAGCTAATAAAGATTATAAAAAAATTGAAATTAGCGAAGAGATGGATTTTTCAGTGTGGGGAGTTGTAACATATGTTGTCCACAAAACAAGATAAGTATATTGCAATAATTGACTGCAATAATTTTTATGCTTCATGTGAAAGAGTCTTCAACCCTAAATTAAACAAGAAACCCGTTATTGTCTTATCTAACAACGATGGGTGTGTCATTGCACGCTCACAGGAGGTCAAAGATTTAGGCATCCCTATGGGAATCCCAGTTTTTAAAATTAGACATCTTGTTGAGATTCATAGCATCCAGATTTTTTCATCCAATTTTTCACTATATGGAGATATGTCTAATAGGATAATGAGTATTATTCGTTCTGAAAATGCAGATATGGAAGTGTATTCCATTGATGAAGCATTCGTAACCATCAATCCTCGTTATAAAGATCCTATAAAATATGCCGTTGAATTAAGAAATAAGATTTATCAATGGACCGGAATTCCGGTATCAATCGGAATAGGAAAAACTAAGACTTTGGCTAAAGTAGCAAACCATTTATCTAAAAGAGGCGTAGGGAAGGGCAGTGTCTGTTTGATTGATAGTAAAAACGATCAAGACTTATTGCAGAAAGTCAAAGTGCACGATATTTGGGGAATAGGTAGGAGAAAGCAAAAATTTCTGAAGATTAATGGTATTTATAATGCTTATGATTTGAAACAAGCTAATCCTGAGTGGATTCAAAAACATATGACTATTATTAGTAAGCACACAGTAGATGAGTTGAATGGTAGAAAGAAGATAGAGTTAGAGCGTGAATTCGTCACTAAAAAGAGTATTTCAACCTCTAGATCGTTTCCTAGAATGATTTCCGACCTTAATACTTTAAGAAACGCTATTTCTTCACATGCTTCTAGATCTGCTGAAAAGCTTCGATCACAAAATAGCTATGTAAATTCGATTGGAGTATATTTGTTTACTAATCATTTTCGTGCTGATTTGCCTCAATATCGCCGCTATATCAACGTTCAGCTACCTGTTGCTCTAAATGATACCAGCGGCATTATTAATGCTGCTTTAGAAGGGTTATATGCGATTTATAAAAGCGGATATGAGTATAAGAAATGTGGAGTAGTCTTAAATGATTTAGTGCAAGCAAATGAAGTACAACAATCATTGTTTTACGATCGAAGAGATAAGGATGAACGTATTAGCGCATCTATTGATCAAATTAACCAAGCTTTTGGATCAGATACGATTAGATATGCAGTTCAAGGAGAGAGTGAATCGTGGTCGATTAAAAGAGAAAAACTTTCACCGAACTATACAACAAATTGGAACGATTTTTTAACATTGAAGGTCTAGTAAAAAATTACCAATTTAAAGAAGAGCTAAAAGCTAGCTAAGTCAACAATAAAATGAGATTAATAATGAAAAAATTTATATTATTACTAATATTGTTCAATGTTTTTACTTTCGCTCAAGAAGCTTCAACTGGTAATATTCTAGAAGATCATGACAATGCTGTAGAAGGTATTCTATCAGATGAAATCAAAAAACAAAAACAGATAATTAACAAAGCCTTGGCCAAGCAAAGCAATGATGTATTATTTAATCAAGCAACATACTCTTTTTTAGGTTTTATTGGCACAATCATGCTTGAAGGAAATAATGCAAGTAATCCTGCAAACTTCATTCCAATAATCTTAGGACATACGCTAGTGCCAGTTCTTGCAATGAAGGAAATTAATGAAAGTAATGAACCTGAATCATTAAAAAAAATGCGTAAAAGCAGAGTGAGGGTAAACAGTATGCTAGGATCAATCCCCATAGGAAAGTGGGTTATCGTCTCGCTTAGAATGCCAAAAGCTTTCCTTGATAGAATTTTCTAATGAAAAAGGTCGTTATAGCATCAAAAAATCCGGTTAAAATAAATGCTACAGAGAAAGCTTTTGAAGATGTGTTTACAGATGGTTTTGAGTTTGAGGGAATATCAACAGATTCTTTAGTATCTGATCAGCCTTTATCAGATAAAGAAACTTTGCAAGGTGCAACAAATCGTCTTAAGAATGTTCAGCATGTAGAAGCTGATTATTATGTTTCAATCGAAGGAGGAATAGATTTGCTTGATAATAATTATGAGGCATTTGCTTGGGTGGTCATTTCAGATAACAACAAAATCAGCAAGGCAAAAACTGCTACATTTCCATTGCCATTGAAAATCTCTGATCTTATAAAGCAGGGATATGAGCTTGGAGAAGCGGATGATATAGTCTTTAATCGCTCAAATTCTAAACAAAAAAATGGTGCAGTAGGAATACTTACTGATAACCTCATTAATAGAACCGATTACTATACACATGCGATTATTTTAGCGTTAATTCCTTTTACGAATTCTAAACTCTACTAAAATTTACTATATTCACGCATGTTTAAAGCATTACACGAACTTAGAAAGAACACAAGAGACTCTGGCATTAAAAGTGCGGTAAAGATGATGTTTAAAAAATATGGGTGGAAACTTGGAGTTGCTATTTTTATGTACTATTTAATAAGAGATGTAACTTTATATATTCTTATTCCTTACCTTATATATCGCGGTTTTTTTTAGGGTAGATAATCTGAGTTTCTCAACGAAGATATCACATTAAAATTAATTTCTATAATATCTCTAATGACTTTGTCTTTAGCAGTATCTTTAGTTGTTTGCAGTTTATTCCAAAAGGATTTTGGATTATCTAAGTGCATTTCTGATCGATATTGAATATCAAAATCATTTCGATTAAAAGTTAATTTGCCTTCAGCCGTTTTGACTTTAGAGTTTAAATTTATTTTAGCTTCAAATGTAACTGGATTTGTTTTTCCCTTTATAGTCATTAATCCATCAATAACCATCTTATAACTTCCATCTCCAAGCTTCTCAAAAATTTTACTCTTTTCAATCGTTAGTTTGGCTGTTGGAAAGCGATCAACATTGAAAAAATCAGGACTTCTCAAATGTCCTACTAAGCGCTCTCCAGGACCTTCAGGTAGATCATTGTTGGACAGTGAAAGCATATCAATAACTACTTCACCTGTAATTTTGTTGTTTTCCAGATTAATATTTCCACTTTTCATTTTCAAATTACCTTCATGGTTAGTAGCGCCAAGCTTTAACCCGCCAGTCCACACAAAATTACTTTGTTTTTTATTTAAAATAATCAATGGAGTAAAAGATTTATCTTCAATTTCATTTGTTGTTATAACATTAAATCTTTCTGCTGGAACTAGCTCCTCTTCAAATCTGTCAAGATCTTGTCCATAAGTAAAGCTAAAAATAGAAATTAAAATAAGTACTTTTTTCATAAGTCTGTTGTTTCCTTTTAAAGTTTTTGCAAATAAATTTCGAAACAAAAATTAACATATTTAGCTTTTAACAACAAGTAGACATAATGTCCTTAGGTAGTTATTTTCTTTTATTTTAATTTATAATTGATAAATTACATCAATTTGGGAGGCATGGCAGAGCGGTTGAATGCACTGGTCTTGAAAACCAGCAAGGGTGCAAGCCCTTCAGAGGTTCGAATCCTCTTGCCTCCGCAATGAATAATCCTCGTGTAAGATTCGCACCAAGTCCCACTGGATATTTACATATCGGAGGAGCTAGAACAGCCTTATTTAATTGGCTTTTTGCTAAACAAAACAACGGAACATTTTTATTAAGAATTGAAGATACCGATTTAGAGCGTTCAAAAAATGAATATATAGAACAAATCACCGAAGCGTTAGATTGGCTTGGGCTGGATAGCGATGAAGATTTTGTTTTACAGTCTAGTAAAAAATCCCGACACCAAGAATGTGTCGAACAAATGATACAGGATGGAAGTGCTTATCGATGTTTTCTGCAAAAAGACGAGCTAGATCAATTAAGAGATCAAGCAGAAAAAAAGAAAGAAATTTTTAGAGTTCCTCAAACTTACAGAGATTTTTCTTTAGAGCAGCAAGAAGAGCTTATAAATGAAGGAAAGTCTTTTACAATTAGACTTAAAGTTCCTGCAGGAGAAACTGTTTTCACTGATTTGGTCTATGGAACTATAAAAATTCAAAATAAAGATTTAGACGATTTTATTATTGCAAGATCAGACGGATCACCTACGTATAACTTTGTAGTAGCTGTAGATGACTCTGATATGACAATTTCACATGTTATAAGAGGAGACGATCATCTAGCAAACACTCCTAAACAGATTTTGGTATATAAAGCTTTAGGCTTTGATGTGCCAATATTTGCTCACCTACCTATGATTTTAGGTTCTGATAAAAAAAGATTAAGCAAGAGACATGCAGCTACGAATGTACAAGAATATAAAGATAAGGGATTTATGTCAAAAGCTATACTCAATTACCTTTCATTGTTGGGTTGGAATCCTGATTCTGATAAAGAAATATTTGAAATTAAAGAATTGATTTCTGAATTTAAATTTGATCAAGTTCAGAAAAAATCAGCTGTTTTTGATGAAAAAAAATTATTGTGGGTTTCATCACAGCATTTAGCGTCAATGTCGGTGAAAGATGTTATGAAAGAAATTGCGCTTTTGGATAATAATTGGGGTAAAGATTTTGAAAAATCCTTCTTAATAGACGTTATTTCATTAATTAAAGATCGTTCAAAAACAACCGCTGAAATTTTAGAAATGTCCAAGATATTTTTAGAAGAAAATATTACGATTGATCAAGATTTAATAGCCAAGTCTATTGATAATAATGCGCTGGAAATTATAAGTGATTTTAAATCAGCGTTGGAAACCCAAGAACAATGGAATAAAGAAGCTATAGAGACTATCTTTGATAATTTAATGACCCAACATGAGGTTGGAATTGGTAAAGTTATGAAGCCTGTTAGAATTGCAGTAAGCGGGATTCCGTTTGGGCCTGGTATTTTTGATTTAATAGTATTGTTGGGAAAAAATAAATGCTTGGCTAGAATAGAAAATATTCTTAAATCTGCTTAATGAAGCAAATATTTCTATTTTTAATTTATATATCAGTAGTTTTTTCTCAAGATATTTTTCCCAATTATCCAGTCAGATTGATTGATAATAAGCAAACCACTTTACATCAGATTACTAATGAGGTTACATTTGTAAGCTTTTGGGCAACATGGTGTATACCCTGCATTAAAGAAATCGATAAAATTAATTTATTTATTAAAGAGTATGATGATGTATCAGTTATTCTTATAAATGAAGATAGAGTCGGAGAGATTCCGAAAGTAAAACGACTAATTAAAACAAGAAAATACCCATTAGATGAACAGTATAATATAGTCCTAGATTTTGATCAGAAGCTTTCAAGGTTGTTTAGCGCACAACCCATACCCTTAACATTGATTTTAAAAAATAATAAAATCATCTTTAGAAAACGTGGATTCAATGTGGGTGATGAAATACAAATGAAAAAAATTATTGAGGGCGCCCTTAATGAATAAAAATTTATTTTTTTTTGTTTTTCTAAACTCTTTTTTGATTGCGCAAGTAAACTATTCAAATGATTTGCAAGCAAGGTATGGCAATAGCAAAAATGACTATAATTATAATGAAATATACCTTAATTCAACAATTTCTTATTTACACAAAGATTACATTTTAGAAGCAATTCTATCGTTTGAAAACAGTAATCCGCCTGAAATCGGACTAGATCAAACCGGCTTGAGAAAATATTTAATTGGATATTATAACACAGATTGGTCTATTGAATTGGGAGATATTTATCAAACCTGGGGCAGAGGATTGCTCTTAAATCAGTTAGATTACCAAAACCTTGATTTTGATACAGGCTCTAGAGGAATTGGTATAAAATTTCAAAGCAATAAAAATTTGTTAAATATTATAGCTGGAGATGCAAAAACTAGTAATAGCACTACATCGATGAGCGGATATGAATCTAGGGTGCCAAATTACCATGTAGAGCAAAGTATCTATGGAGCTGATTATAATTTTTTAAATGATAGTTATACTCTTGGAATATCAATGCTTATTTCCAAGGAAGATGCAAGGTCGTTAGAGCATGTTTTATCAAATATCAGATATTCTTATGCATATGATGTAGGAGACCTCTATTTATCTTTTATTAACAAAACTACCTCAAAAGATAATGAGCTGAATTTTAGTTATGAGAAAGTAAAAGGCTCAGGCATTTATTTGACGAATACAAACTATATAAATGACTGGTCACTAACATCAGCATATCGCTCTTTTAAGCTCGACATAAATGACCCTATCGTCAGAGATAATATTTATTATAATTATGGTAATGCTTTAGACTTTCAGCAGTCACCAACGGGCTACTTTCAACATACATTTCGTTTGCTAAGTAGAAATTCAAAAGAAGTTAATTTAAACGATGAAATTGGATTAGAATTACAGTTGTCAGGACCTATTTCTGAAAATAGTTCATTATCCGTTAGCTATATGCAGTCAAGTAGTTCAAAGCGTTGGTTTGATGAGCAAAACGGGGATTGGTATAATAAGGAAAATTCGTTTTGGCCATCGAGCAATAAAAGTTCATACCCTTTTAAGGAAGTGTATATTGAATTTAGTGGGTATAGTAAGAGCGGTAAATTGTATTACAAGACGGGTTTAGATATTCAAAATCAAGTATTTAATGTTCTTAGAAATAGTTCAGTCCAAAAGTCCTATGAAATAATTGACTCTCAATCAATGCCAATACTTTTAAGTTATAGCTTTAGCGACCTTTGGAATCTTGAAGTGCAGCTTGAATATCAAAAGCTTAAAACAGGATTTGAGCACTTTTCATCAACTGTCGATGGAAATGATAATACCAACTACTTTTACTCGCTTTTAACTGAAGCATATCAGTATAATAAGTTCTTATCGCTTTCAGCAAACTATAATCAAAAATGGAATTTTAACCTATCTCATGAAAGTACTAACGCTGATGAAACAATGCATGGTTTTGATGATAGTTTCGATACGTCAAATACTTGGAGCTCAATTGGAATTGGTTACAAATTTGATTCAGATGATAGTTTGCAAATATTTTATGGGTCGGTTCGTGGAGGCTTAGACTGTACTAATGGTGTTTGTAAATATATTCAAGAGTTTGAAGATGGTCTTAGAATTGACTACAGTTCAAATTTAAACTAAATTTGTTTAATTAAGGAGAATCCATGTCAAGTATCAGTAAAAATTTTATTCTGTTCATATTAGTATTTTTTTTAGGATGTTCAAATGAAGGAAGTAGCGTAACTGCAACAACAGGAAATACGAACGAGAATGGGCAAGGCGCAATTACTTATGACTCCAAAATTTTAATGGAGTTATTCACCTCAACTACTTGCGGTCCTTGTCTACCACAAAACACCACCTTAAATCGCTATTTAGATCCAACTTCAAATGTCTATGCAGGCGATTTAGCAGATGAATGGATTGTGCTAAGGTATCATGTTTGGTGGCCTTCTGCAGGAGACCCGTATTATGATTGGAATCAGGCACCGGTTATAAATAGAGAAGGTTATTATTCAGTCGGTTTTGTTCCTCATATGTATACAAAAGGAAACGTTGATTCGGGAGGTACCGCTGCCACCTGGAGAGCAAATGCTAGAGCAGTTGTGAATGAACCAACCATTTTTAAAATTGATATTGATGGTACCAGAAATGGATTCAATTTAAGTGGAAATGTTAAAGTGACATCGACTGCTGATGTAGCAGGTTCAGATTTTAAGCTATATATAGCTGTTACACATGACAATTCACAATATAATGCTCCAAACGGACAAACTGTTTTTGATCAGACTTTTATCGATTTTGTATCGGGAAGCAGTACTGATGGTAATATTGTTTATTATGAGCAATTAAGCTTGGGTGCAAATCAAAGTTTTACTAAAAATTTTAATTGGACTTTAGATAGTTCTTGGCCGAACGATTCTGCGGTATCATGGAATATAAATGATTTGAATATAGTTGCTTTTGTTCAATTTGATGGCGCAGGTACAAATAATAAAAAAGTATTCCAGGTTGAAGCTCTGGCTTTTGATTAATAACTTCCTATCTATTTTACATATGCGCCCGTAGCTCAATTGGATAGAGCGTCTGGCTACGGACCAGAAGGTTGTGGGTTCAAGTCCTTCCGGGCGTACAAATGTCTAGTCAACATCTAAACCAGCCCAGTCATGAAGATTGGATGAGAAAAGCTTTAAGTTTAGCGACAAAAGCAATGCTTGAAGATGAAGTGCCAATCGGCGCTGTAGTTGTTTATAAAGGCAAAATAGTTGGGCAAGGATATAATCAGTGTAATTCATTGAACGATTCAACTGCACACGCAGAAATGCTTGCTATCACTGCAGCATCAAACACTATTGGAGATTGGAGGCTAAATGATTGCACAATGTATGTTACCAAAGAGCCTTGCTCGATGTGCGCCGGTGCAATCGTTAATAGTAGAATAGAATTCTTATATTTTGGATGTTATGATGAAGATTTTGGTGCATGCGGATCCAAATTTGAAATTTGCGGAAATGTGAGTTTAAATACACCGGCAGTAGTCAGAGGAAATCTTTTATCTGGCGAATCTTTAGCGCTAATAAAAGAATATTTTTTTAGAAAAAGAAAGAAAAAGAAAGAGTCATCTACAGAATAAAAGGAAAGATTGCTTTTCGGTTGCTAGGATAATTATCAAAAGCACTTTTATACCATTTATGTCCAGCTATTGCTCTTGGAACTAGGTTAGCCATAGTCCAAATCATAAAAGAAAATCCAGCCAAAGACCAAGTCATTAAGGCAAAGGCAACCCATTCTAATATTTCTCCAAAATAATTTGGAAAAGAGACGTATTTATACATAAAACCGTTAGGAATTTTATATTCACCTGATGTTGATCTTAGCGAAAGCAAAATATTGTCAGATTTGATATTAATTATAGCTCCAATGATAAATAAGCATGCGCCAACAATAAAATTCCAGTTTAGCATATAGTCAACAGAGTAAGATTGAATAGAGCCCAAGAAAGTACCATTAACGAATCCATTTCCAATATTGAATAAGAATGCAAGGATTGCGATTAATAATGGCATTTTAGCAGGATTATTTTGTCTTAAAGGGTAAATTAGGCTACGATTAAAGTAGTGCGCGACCCAGAATGTGATAAATATAGTGCTTGTAATACTTTTTTCGATATCACCATTGCAATAAAAATATAACAAAGTTAATGGAGAAATAATTTCCATAACTATCCAACCAATTTTGCTTGGAATCATTAATCCCCAATTTTCTTGTGCAAATTTTCCATATGGAGCAGGTATTTTCAAGAGAGTGATAAAGGCTATTAGTCCAATACCAAGCCAAGCAAGAACGAGTAATTCAAAATTTTGTATCATCGATTATAATTTATGAGTAATATTTAATTCTTTCAAATAGCAGTTATGAAAAAAAATATAATAATAA
>Ga0181597_10007230_pt1 | contig 10147 bp, 9 predicted proteins | sample 041ome_5_FD_148647 | JGI IMG/M metagenome (GOLD analysis project Ga0181597, IMG submission 148647) | Coastal salt marsh microbial communities from the Groves Creek Marsh, Skidaway Island, Georgia - 041403US metaG (spades assembly) | ecosystem: Environmental > Aquatic > Marine > Intertidal zone >...
AAGTCTTTGGCGTGACCCAGATGCCACTTTCCAATATGAATGTTATGGTAACCTTCAGGTTTTAGCATTTCTGCAATAGTTTTTTCTGATTGAGGAAGGCCCATTTGCTCAATATCAATAATATTGTCCTCTCTATTATCGTAATAAATACCATCAGCTACCTCATTTTTCTTTGAAAAAAGACTTATTGCCTTCATCATACTAGAGGTAGTTGGAGTAAACTCATATCCAAATCGAGTAGGAAACCTTCCTGTTAAAAGAGATGCTCTAGATGGAGAACAAATTGGGCTTGAGGAGTATCCATTTGTACACAACACTCCATCGTTAGCTAAATTATCTATATTGGGTGTTTTAAAATTTCCATTTGACATTCCTCCACCATAAGAACTAATTTGGTTGAAGCCTAGATCATCGACCAGAACAACGATTATGTTTGGTTTAAAGTTAGTTCTTGTTTCAGGTCCATTTTCCCACTCAATTGTTACATTTTTAGTGGTTGGATTTTTTAAGTTGGATATATATTTAGGCATTTTATACCAGTTTTGAGAAAACCATATTCCAATTGCAACAACAATTAAAATAAAAACAATAAGAAGTCTAAAAAAAATCTTTCTCATTAAATTTTATATTCATTTAAAATATCTTCACAACTCTCAATTGATTTAATTCCTCCAACTCCTTTTCCAGCTTGCCAAAATTGAACATTATCATCAAACGCAGTTTTACTGTAATTTCTCAGGCCTTTACTCATTAAATACATTCTTGCGTATTTTTTAAGCTTAGGTCTTTTGAGCATAAAATTAATAATCGGTCCTGTTCTTAGACCACCTTTCATTATGTCTTTTGTTTTTATAACAGAGGAATTATTTCCCGCAACTTTATTAGTCCAAACAATATCTTTTTCCTCAGAATCAACAATAGCTTGCTTGTAACTATCAGTTACAATACATTCTTTAGAAGCTAAAAACCTAGTTCCAAGTTGAACACCTGCATAACCCATTTCTAAAACCTTATCATAGTCCTCTCTATTTCCAATTCCACCAGCACATATTAGTGGGATCTTTACGTCCTTTAGTTCTTCAATAAATTTTTCTGCCGATTGAATGCCTGTTTGTCCTCCAGCTCTCCAATTTATACAGTTTAATCCATCAACTCCACAATCTACCATGGCAAGAGCAACTTTTTTGTTTGGTACGTCGTGATAAACCTTAATTCCGTGTTGTTTTGCAATTTTTACAATTTCGTGAGGTTTTCCAAGAGAGGTAAGAAAAAATTTAATACCCTCTTCAATGGAAATCTCCATCCATTCTTTCATTTGGTTGTGGTATTTTTTATTAGCGCCTCCAAAAATTGTAAAGTTTACACCAAATGGTTTTTTTGTAAGTTTTTTTATAAGCTTTAAACCTTCTCTAAAATCATGTCCATACAAAGAAGTTAGAGCTACAGGTTGAACGATACCAAAACCTCCAGCCTCAGAAACTGCTGCAACCAGTTCAGGGTTAGATCCTGGATACATTGGACCACAAATAACTGGAATTGAAGCGCCTGTATCTTTTAAAAATTGTTTTGTTTTTGATTTCATTATTTTAACAAATTTCTTGAAATTATGATTTTTTGAATTTCAGAAGTCCCTTCATAGATTTGGGTAATTTTTGCATCTCTCATTAATCTTTCAACGTGATATTCTTTGACAAATCCATTTCCACCATGAATTTGAACAGCTTCAACGGTATGTTTCATAGCCATTTCAGAAGCATAAAGTTTTGCCATAGAACTTGAATAGCCATATGTTTCTCCTTTATCTTTTTGGGTTGCACTTTTATATACTAAAAGTCTAGCTGCTTCAATATCTGTTGCCATTTCGGCTAGTTTAAAAGATATTCCTTGATGCTGGCTAATTGGTTTTCCAAATGTTTTCCTTTGTTTGGAGTATTCAAGTGCCATTTCATAAGCTCCTTCTGCCAACCCAAGAGCTTGGGCTGCTATACCAATTCTTCCTCCCTCTAACGTTTTCATTGCGTATTTAAACCCAAAACCTTCCGGTCCCAGTCTGTTTTCTTTTGGAACAATCACATCTTGAAAAATTACCGAACATGTGTCAGAGGATCTAATACCTAATTTATCTTCTTTTGGTCCACAAGAAATTCCATTTGTATTGCTGTCGATAACAAATGCATTAATTCCTCTGTGTCCCAAATCTGAATTGCTTTGAGCGATAACAACATAAATATCTGCCTTTAGTCCATTAGTTATCCAATTTTTGACTCCGTTTAAAACATAATGATCACCTTTATCAATCGCTGTTGTTTTTTGTTGAGTTGCATCTGATCCCGATTCTGGCTCGGACAAGCAAAAGGCACCAATTTTATGTCCAATTGCAAGAGGTTTTAAATATTTTTCTTTTTGTTCTTCAGTTCCATATTCTTCAATTCCCCAACAAGCTAATGAATTATGAGCCGACAAAATTACCGAACAAGAGTTGTCGATTTTTGAAATTTCTTCAACAGCCAAGGCATATGAAATTGTATCCATTCCACCTCCTCCATATTTGGTTGATACGGTCATTCCAAGAAACCCCAACTCAGCCATTCTTTTGACATGTTTCTCTGGATATTCGCATTTTGAGTCACGTTCAATAACACCTTGTTTAAGCTCGTTTTGAGCAAAATCTCTTGCCGCTTGTCTTATCATTAAATGTTCCTCACTAAGTTCAAAATTCATTTTTATATATTTTTAGTAGCGTACAAATTATAATTTCTTTTTAAACCAGCTTCACGATGCACTAAGCCTTTAGAATAGCCAGGTATTTTTTCAAGTTCCAGCATTTTACTTGCTTTAGTATACTCGGCAATTCCAACTGCTTGCCATTTACCTTTGGTATCTGATGGTACATTATATTCTATTAATGAATCACCAATAATTCTTCCATTGAATGCAAAATCACCACCTAGTAGGATTACACTTTTAAAAGCTTGCGGCCCGTATTTCCCAACATATGCTTCCCTTCCAGTAATCGAAATGGATTTGTCTTTGTATTGAGCCATTTCTTTTAATTCAAGAAGATTAATCATGTAAGCTTTTTTCTTTGATTTTTCATTTAATAAGCGCTCAGCCTGTTTTTTAGTTGGAAGTATATTTGATTTGGAGTTACTAAGGTTATGTAATTCGGTTTTAGATGACCTTATTAATTCAAAAAAATAACCAATAGGTCTAAACAATTTTAAAAAATTTACAAATAAACGAGGTAAATTTTTTGGTAAAAGATTAAATACTTGAACTGCCTGTAAGTCAATTTTGCTTACATCATCTTTGTAAAATTTAGAGAGTTCAAATTTATCTTTAAATCCAACAATTAATACATCTGACCAGAAATCTTCTTTACCAATATTTGTATAATGACAGTCAAACCAATTAATAATATTTAATTTTTTATTAATAAGATTATTTTTTAATTCTTCTTTAACTATGGCTTTAGTAATTTTAATAAATATGACTAATACGATTTTATTCGTATTTTCATGATCATTAAATTTTGAAGGATCAGGAAAAATATTGACCATATTTATTTTAATATTTACAAGTTAACTGTTCCTTATAAATTTAGTATTTTTATACTAATTATGCAAAATCATAAAAGTTAAAGTGAGTAGTACAAGAATAAAAATAGTTGAAACTTCTATTTTATTATTTAATAATAAAGGATTAGCAAATGTTCGATTACAAGATATTGCTGAATATAATGATATAAGTCCAGGAAATTTAACTTATCATTTTAAAACTAAGAAGGATTTAATGGAGTATATAATTTATTATATGATTAGAAAATTAGTTGAAATCGAAAATACTCAAAGAGAATCTTTAAAGCACATGTCACTCTATAAAATTTTAAGAAATAATCTTATTTTTTTGTTTAATTACAGGTTCTTCTTTAGAGATATTCTTGAAATTATAAATTTAGTTCCAAACGCTAAATCGGTTTATAAAGATGTAATAATTATTAATGAAAAATTCACTACCGAATATATTAGCATCAGCATTAAAAACGGCTACATGAAAAAAGAAGTATTTGATGGTCAGTATAGAACATTTGCTAGAAATAATTGGGCCATTATTTCTTCCTTATTAGCTACTTGGGAAGTTTTAGATGATTCTAAAAATAGGTACCATAAGATATATAATGAAATAATGGGTCATTTCTATCCTTACTTAACCAAAAAAGGTCTTGAAAGATATAAAACAAGAAAGAAAGAAATTTCAAAAAAAATAGATAAGGATTTTAAAAACCTATAATCTTTACTGTGGATAATAATCAGGCTTTAAACTTGTTGGAAATGTAATTCTAAAAGTTTCAGCTCCTGAAAAATTTGGAGCAAGTAGTCTTTCTCTAGTAAATTCTCCACTAATTCCACTAAATTTTCCTGTACCTCCGACAACTGTTCCATTAAACACTTGTCCTTTAATACCCCATACAAATAACATTATTCCAGTTATGGTATCCTTAGCAGGTTCGTTTACATCTGCGCAGTTTTGTGATCTAAAAGAAAAGGTTGCAGTTTGTTCTAGTATTATTTTATCATTTAATTTTTCACATTCTTCTGCACTTTTAATGTATGCTTGAATTATTTGATCTTTAGAACTTGTTGGTATCAATTTTCTATTAATTGAACTAGCAATAAACTCACTTGAAATGTCAGTAAAAAATCTATTCATAGCTGTAAAATTTCCAATAACTCTTTCTGGATATTTTGCTGTTTGAACCATTGGGTCATTATCAACTAGTTTTAAACCGCCAGATGTTTTTTCTATAAAATTTGGATCTTTTGGATCTAATTCCAAAGGATTTCTACATTCATTTTCAGAAATTGTTCCATTGCTATAAATTGGACCACCACCATGTAAAATCAAACCATTACTATTAATTTCCTTTTTACTTAAAGAAAAAAGTTTAGACTTTAATGAATATGGGATAAAAGGAATTCTAGATAAAATAAACTTTCTTTTTATTGAGGGTAAACTATTTAACATCTCTACATTAAAAGTCTGTCCAAATAATGGTCCATTTGAAACGGATTCTATAATTAAATTTTTATTATTCATAAGTATTTACCAGGGGAAAAAATATCTTTTTGAATTTTCAGAATTATCAATAGGAATTGATACATCAGCATTTGAATCCCATTTGGGTTGTTGTAAATCTTTACTCCAATCATTTATTTTTAAAGTTAGTTCCTTTGCTTTTTCTGGATAAACTGAAATCAAATTGTTTTGTTCACCAGGATCATCAGTTAAATTAATCAAAAATTTAAAATTTTCTTTTTCATTTATATGTAATTTATAATTACCAGAAACAATGGATTTAACATATCCTGTTTTCCAAAATAATTCATTGTGAGGTTTCTTATTCACAGAATTAAAATAAGGAAGCAATGACACACCATCGTATTTATTGCTTAACGAAGGTGATTCAACTGCGTCTAATATGGTTGGAACAATATCAAGTAAACTTACCATATGACTATAATTTTGTTGAGGCTTTATTTTGTTATTCCACTGCATCATCATGGGAACTACAGTTCCACCCTCAAAATTGGACATTTTTCCACCATTATAAGGAGAGTTGTTAGTTGCTCTAGTATAGGTTGCTCCTCCATTGTCACTTGTGAAAATAATTAAAGTGTTGTCTAAAATTCCTTCACTTTCAAGAGTTCTTTTAATTTCTCCTACACTGTCGTCTAAATTTTTAATCATTGCATAGTAAACTCTTTTGTTATGATCCTCTATATGATCAAACATTTCATAATATTTTCTTTGTGCTTGAAAGGGCCCATGAGGAGCCATGTGAGAAAGATGAAGAAAAAAAGGTTTGTCTTTATTTTCTTTTATGTAATTAACAGCCTTTTTAGTAAAAACATCAGTTAAATATTCCGAATTTTCGGGAATTGAATTTTTTCCATTTTCCAATGTATAATATTTTGTTACTTGCCATGTTATGAAATCTGCAAAATCCCAGGTCTGTTTTGACTCTATAATATTATCTTTTCCAATAGGAGCATAGAGGGATCCAGCACCAGTAATTCCATAGTGATAATCGAATCCATAATTTTCTGGACTAAATTTTGAGTGTGTACCCATATGCCATTTACCAATAACAGAAGTTTGGTACCCCATTTTTTTTAAATAATCACCTATTGTATTTACATAGGGATCTAATCCTCGTTGATTAATAGGGACATCTTTTTCATACCACATTTTAAAATTATCTTGATGTCCAAATCTTTTAAAATCTGCTTTTCTAACTCTTGGGCTATAATTAAATAAATCGGGTAAAAACTCAAAACCATACCTATGATGATAATTACCAGTCAAAAATGCAGCTCTGGAGGGGGCGCAAACCGATGCCGTTGCATAAGCTCTTGAAAACTTGATTCCATTTCGACCTATTTGGTCAATGTTTGTAGTTTGAATTAGTTCATTACCGTTGGCTGAAATATCATTGTAGCCTAAATCGTCTGCTACAATTAAAATTACGTTAGGAAGTTGAGTGTTTTGATTTTTTAGTTCAGAATACTTTGCAGGATTTGCATCAGAAAAAACAAAAGAATTATAAAAAGAAGTGAACGAGTATATGAACATTACAACAACTCCAGAATAAAAAATAGTTTGTTTATTTTTTAAATACTTCCACAGTAATTCAGCTACAAGAATTGTAGGTAAAATATATCTAATGGTTCTTATGAACTCATCTTCAAAAAAGCCAATAGGAGAGTCTACATTAATTTCATTGTGATATAGATGGATTTCAATAAGTTGAATTATCCAAGCTAAAAAGGATCCTGTAAGAATAATAAATAGAATTCTTTTTGTATTCGAATTAAAATTTTTATTGGCGATTTTATTTAAGTAATAAAGAAGAGGAAAAATAAAGATTAAAAATAAAATCAGAACTCTGATTAAAGATTCAGTTGTAAAAAATCTTGGTAGAGCAAATAGAGTAAAGTTTGTAGTTATTATTGCAGTAAAAATTAAAAGAAAAAAGTAAAAGAAGTTTTTGTTAAAACTATATTTTAAACTTTTTTTTTTAAGAAGAAAATATATTGCGACTAATCCTAATATTAAATGAAAATATCCGGGTGCTGGATTTTCAAATCCAAAATTCAAGCTTGATTGAATGACAGCAAAAGCAATTCCAATGTTGAAAATTGAAAAGATAATTAAAAATGGGTTGTGTAATCTTTTTAAATCAAAATATTTCCATGAAAATAAAGCAAAAAGACCCAAAGAAAATGCAGCTACACCATACATTTTAGCAAAACCAATAGTGAGTGGATTGGCGTTAATTAAATCAGGTATTTTTTCAGCAGCAAAAAATAAAGCTAGACCTGCTAGAATTTCTATTATTGCCGTTAAAAGAAAAAATTTTCTCATTATTTCTTATCTAATATAGAAAGTCCAAATAAAATAATTGCAATTAATGCTGGCAGAAAAGCATAAGAAACACCAGGTGTTACACTGCTAGTATATATACCTTGTATAGCAATTTCTTCCCGAATCAGAGGATAGCCGAAAACTCTGAATCCCCATTCAAATATCCAAAACAAACACATGAGTGGAATTAATGATCTGTATCTAAAAACTACTACCCAACAAACTAGACAAAAAATTAGTTGGGCAAATCCCCATAAAGAAAAAAATCTGTAGATTATCGGCATTGGATCAGGGTCTGCTGAAATTTCTAAAAAACTTGCAATATCATGGTATCCGTATTGTTCAAATAACATATGAATAATTGCCCTCCAGGTCATAAGAACTAAAAACAAAATAAAACCCCACAGTGCTAACTTGTGACCTTTTAAGTTATTGTCAGCACTTTTAGGTAATATGTTTTTAAAGTTAAAAGTCATTACTTATTTTTTAAAATCTCCATCATTTTTTGGGGAGTTTCATGTCCTGCATTTTGATTCTGTCCAGTTACAAATTTAGATTCATCGTCTATAACAGTTAAATTGGCAAAGACATCTCTTATTGCTGTTTTACTTTCGAAAATAGCTCCAGCTTTTATCAATTCTTCTTCAGGATGTTGAGGTGTAAAATCAATTCCAAGTTCTTTGATTTGTTTATTGGTTACTCCAGTCATTCTTCTGTTTTTAATAATTAGATTTCCTATGGAATCTTTAGCGTTTATAAAACCAAGAACTCCATGACAGACTCCACCAATTATAGATTTTGAATTATAATAAGCTTGACTTATTTTTTTTCCCAATATTTCAGAATAACCCAAATCGTATGCTGCTCCCCAACCACCTGCAATGAATACTAGATCGTAATTATTAATTTCAACTTCATCTATTTTAATGGAATTTTTTACTTTTTCTTTTAGAATCGGATCTTCAAGATACCTATCGTCTGAGCTTGTTTTTACAACATAATAAAACGATTCTGGGTCTATTGGAATTCTTCCACCATTAATACTTGCTAGATCAACTTCAATTCCAGAATCTGTAAATTCATAATATGGTACAGTAAGCTCCGATGCAAATACTCCTGTTAACTTTCCAGTTGTTTCTCCTGGTTTGTTTAAAGTACTGTGACTAGTTGAAATTATAACAGCTCTTTTATTTGTGAAATCATATTTTTTACTTTCGAATTTTGGGTGTAAGCCTGCTTTATTTAAAAGAGTAGGAAGTGAAACAAAAAATAATAAAGTAAGAACTGATAATAAACCAATAATTTTTATAAATTTTTTCTTCATTATATTTTGTTTTTAACTATGAATTTGTGCATCCTGTCAGCCATTTTTTCTCCAATATCTTCTTGAATAAAATGGTTTGCTTCTTTGAATTGTTCATGATCTTGACCTTTAGCACCTGGAATAATTTTAATCCATTTGTTCTGAATTCTTGGAGTTCCCAGAAGCTTATCCTGTAAACCAATTAAAGATAGGAAAGGTTTTTTAAATTTTTTTAATCCATCAATTGCTTTTAAAGTTTGACCGGTAATTCCAGCATTCATTGATGGTAAGGTTCTTGGGCCAGCCATATAAATAAACGATGGAAAAGGAGCAGCATATGCATCAAGAATTTTTTGATCCTTTTTAAAATCTTTCGATAAGGATATTCTCATAATTTCCTTAATATGAACAAAAGGAGTGGTAATACAATAGGTAATCCAAACTTGAAAGATATTTACATCAAATCCTTTATTATTCAAAAAGTGATATGCCATTGCTTTTTTAAAACTTTTAATTTTATTATTAATTTCTACTGGCTCAGGTATATGTAATGGATTCGATTCTTCAGTAAATTTTGGCAGTTCAGCATTAGCTGCAATAATACCAGAGAAGAGTTTAGAGTTTTCACCAGCAATTCTAAGACCTATTAAACTTCCCCAGTCCTGACAAAAAAGAGTAATTTTCTTGAGTTTCAATTTTTCAATAAAAGTTAAAACATTATCACAATGAGTGTCATAAAGATGATACTTAATTGAAATTGGTTTATCTGACTTTCCCATCCCTATTAAATCTGGTGCAATACATCTATATCCTTTTGCAACCAGTTCGTGAATCATTGTTCGGTATAAATAGGACCAAACCGGTTGACCATGAAGTAATAAAAGAATTTTTCCATCGCTTGGACCAGCATCAACATAATGCATTTTAAGTCCATTTATGTCACAATAATTTTCATTAAAATTATATCCAGGGAGATCAGAAAAACATTCCTCTGGAGTTTTTACGTATTCAATTCCACTTTTTGTTTTGTGAATTTTAACACTAGTATCCCAGAAAACTTCTTTCGGAATTGGAGCAATTGTTTTGACCTTTCTGTTCTTTATACTAGGGTCAATTTTAATGGGAGACCCCATCAAATTAACAATTAGTTTTTGAATTTTCCTTTTTAATTTTTTCATGAAAATTAGTATTTAAATACTAATTTAATAAAAAAAACTAATTTAATGTTATACTGTTCTGTAGCGTTTTATAATAATCTATTGATTTGTTATCTTTCTTTTCAACTAATATTCGTATAATCATAAATCCTTTTTTTACAGGTGAAACTATACTGTTTTCTTGGTCAGAATTAGAAAGAGTAATTTTCATATCAAGGTTGTTGTCAATAAATTCATTGTCGTTTTTTACAAACCAATTAAC
>Ga0181597_10007235_pt1 | contig 10145 bp, 7 predicted proteins | sample 041ome_5_FD_148647 | JGI IMG/M metagenome (GOLD analysis project Ga0181597, IMG submission 148647) | Coastal salt marsh microbial communities from the Groves Creek Marsh, Skidaway Island, Georgia - 041403US metaG (spades assembly) | ecosystem: Environmental > Aquatic > Marine > Intertidal zone >...
GTTTCCCTTGACTGTTCTGCCAATAGAGACCTCTCCATCTCTAACTGCCAGCCTCTCCCTTGGAACAAGGGATAAAAGCGAAGAATCCTTTGTAAAATACATATCTACGGTGAATTCTTGGTATTCATCTTTTGAAACGAGTTCCATAAAAATTAGATTTTGATCATTTATTATCCGCTCGTTCATATCTTCAGGCGAATATAAATATATGATTCCCTGGGATCTACTTCCATTTTTTGGTTTTGCAAAAGCAGGATAAGTAATATTATTTCTTTCAAACATTTGCGGGGTCTTGATATTAAATAGCTCAAAAAAATCTTTTTGATTTTCTTTATCTTGACAGTTTTCGATGAATTCTTTATCGCTTATTACTATCTCGCATCCAAATGTTAAAAAATGCTCTTTTAAATCACTTAAAACTTTTAATTCTGTATCTATGGTTGGTATTATGATTTTTATATTATTGCTTTGAGAAAATTTTGTAAGGTTTTTGACATAATCCTCATCATGTACCATGGGAATTTGAGCTGAATATTTCTTATTAATTTGGCATACAGATGATCTTTTGGGATTTGCATCAACTGTGTATACATTACTTTCAGGAAAATATTTTTTGAGTGCTTTTTGGAAGCTTAAAAAAAGGCTTACTCTTCGCCCGGCTGACAGAATTAAAATATTCATTTTTCTGAAGAGCCCTTGAATTTTGGCATTATTTTGCCATTATGATCAATCTCATCAGATTTAAATATTTGCACAATTGTTTTAAAAAAAATTATTATGTCCATGGAAAATGATAAATTTTTTGCGTACTCGGTATCAAGTTTTAATTTCTCATCCCAGCTTAATTTATTTCTTCCATTAACCTGAGCTAATCCAGTCAAACCAGGTTTAACAGAATGACGTCTTTGCTGCTCATCACTATACAGACTAAGGTATTCCTCTAAAAGAGGTCTTGGGCCTATAAAGCTCATTTGACCTAGTAGTATATTGAATAACTCGGGCAACTCATCGAGACTACTTTTTCTTAAGAATTGACCATAAGTGCTCAGCCTGAGATCATCCTGCAGAAGAGCTCCTGTATGATCTGTATCATCACTCATAGTTTTAAATTTATACAGCTTGAATAATTTTTGATCAAGGCCAGGTCTACATTGACTAAAAATTACTTTTTTTGAGATAGCAAAATACACATACAGGTATATGATAAGAAATATTGGCAAAAGGATTGTTATTAATATTAAAGCCAAGGATTTATCCAAAATTGGTTTCAATATAAAGGTGTAAAAACTCATTTTTTGGATAATTTCTGAATTTAGTCAAATTGCCTTTAGAGAGTATAATTGATTTAGAAAAGCAAAAACATAATAATCTTTTTCATCTATAAATATAATCTTTTTTCATGACATTAAAACAGCAATATTCCTGGCCCTCTTTTAGCACCAAAGAGGCAAAAATTATTTCTAAGGTTTTAATGTCAAATAATGTAAATTATCTTTTTGGAAAAATTGGTAAAGAATTTGAAGATAAATTTGCAGCTTTTTCGAATACCAAACATGCTCTTGCTATGGCAAATGGAACATTGGCCCTTGATGCATCCTTAAGATCGATAAAACTTTCACCAGGAGATGAGGTGTTGGTTACCAGTAGAAGTTTTATTGCATCTGCTTCATCTATTGCGCTTTTAGGAGCAGTACCAGTTTGGTGTGATGTAGATATAAACTCTCAAAATATTGATATCAATGAAATAGAAAAAAAATATACAAAAAAAACAAAGGCGATACTTTGTGTTCACTTCGCTGGTTTTCCATGCGATATGGAGCAAATAATGAGCTTTGCTAAATCAAAAAATATTTTCGTTATAGAAGATTGTGCCCAGGCACATGGCGCCAGCCTAAATAAAAAGAGCGTTGGTAGTTTTGGTGATATTTCAGCCTGGTCCTTTTGTAATGATAAGATAATGTCTTTAGGTGGGGAGGGCGGCATGATTACTTCAAATTCAAAACCTCTTTATGATTTTGTCTCCTCATTTAATAACCATGGTAAAAATTTAATAAAATATTTCTCTCAGAAAGAACATACAAGATTTCCATATTTTCATGACAATCTAGGATCTAACTATAGACTAACTGAGATGCAGTCAGCTCTGGGAATTTATCAATTATCAAAAATGAAATCCTGGCATGAGCTGAGAAAAAGAAATGCTGAAATTTATATCAATTCAGTTATTGACATCGATATTGTTAATACACCCCTGGTGCCAACAAATGCTCAACATGCTTGGTATAAACTTTACCTTACCCTTGATTCAAGGCTTTTTAAAAAAAGCATGTCCAGAGAGTTATTGATGAAAAACCTTAATAGTTTATCTGTACCATGTTCTTTTGGAGGCTCAGGAGAGATTTACAAGGAAAAGGCATTTAAAAAACTAAATTCTCTGAAATCAGGAGCTTTAAAGAATGCAAGTTTTTTAGAAAAAAATTCGTTAATGTTGCAAGTGCATCCAACTATTACGATTAATGAACTAAAAAGAAGAGCTAAAATCTTAAGATCAGTATTAATCAGGGCTCAAAAATAAGAATCTTTAAAGTAAGGTAATTTTATAAATGGATATTGGGCATAAACAAAAAAAATTCATCATTTTTGCAAATGATTTTATTCTAGCTTTAATTTGTTGGCTAGTTTTTGGCCCGCCTATGGCTACAGTTATAGCCTCAGAATTTTCCTCTGGAGTATTTGAAATACTTCTTGAGGAATGGCAATCATTTGTGATTCCTGCTCTACTTGCTCAAACCTATCTTTATATATTTGGTTTCTATAAAACTATTATAAAATTTTTTGATTCCAAGGATTCAATTTTTATAACTTCAACTGGTTCCCTTGTTTTTGGTTTTAGCTGGGCGTTAATGCATGTATATCAATTTCAGATTATATCCACTTCATTTCTTTCAATTGCATTTTTGCAGGGCCTTCTGCTTGCAGCTGTTTTATATGCTTTTTTAAATTTATCAAGAGATCTAGCAAAATACATTTTATATCCACGTGATACTAACATTGATGCAAGACCCGTTGTTATCTATGGAGCAGGCTCTTCAGGTAATGAACTTTTTCAGTCAGTGCTTCTTGATCCGACTCTAAAAGTAGTTGCATTTTATGATGACTCGAGCCAACTAAAAAATCGACAAATTAACAATATACCAATTCTAGGATCTTTTAAAAAACTAGTACATTTAAAAAGAGAGCATAAGAATCTTGAGGTTTTGCTCGCTATACCCTCAATTGATACAAAAACAAGGCGAGCTATCATCTCGAAATTAGAGGATATTAAAGTTGCAGTGAGAACTGTCCCATCTTTTCATGAGTTAATGTCAGATCAAAAAAAAATGACTGATATACAAAATTTGTCTCTTGACGATTTACTGCCAAGAGGGCGTGTTGAGACTAATACAATTTCGAATGCTGAGAATCAAAATATTTTAATTTCTGGAGCAGGGGGATCAATAGGGTCTGAAATTGTACGCCAAGTTCTTGGCAACAACCCACTCTCAATTATCTTATTAGAGGTTTCTGAATATAATTTATATGTTATCGAAAAAGAATGTATCGCAATAAAAAAATCTAAAAATTTAGATACTCAGATTATTCCTTATCTTGGAGATATTCGCGATAAAAATCACTTAAATAATTTTTTTCAAAAATATAAAATTAACTCTGTTTTCCATTCCGCAGCATATAAACACGTACCATTAGTTGAAGATCAAAATAATATTATTAAAGCTTGTGAGAATAATATATTAGGAACTTACCATCTTGCATTGGCTTCAATTAATAACAATGTTGATTCATTTGTCATGATTTCAACTGATAAAGCAGTTAGACCATCTAATATTATGGGAGCCTCCAAAAGAATGGCAGAAATGTTGATACAATCTTTAGATATGAAAAGCCTAAATACAAAATTTTCTATGGTTAGGTTTGGAAATGTGATCAATTCCTCAGGATCAGTAATTCCATTGTTTCTAGATCAAATATCTAGAGGTGGACCAGTGACCGTTACAGATAAAAATGTTACTAGATACTTCATGACTATTCCTGAGGCAGCAAATCTTGTTTTGCAGGCTTCAGATATGGCGCAGGGGGGAGAAGTATTTATTTTAGATATGGGAGAGCAGCTTAATATTATGGATTTAGCAAAAAGATTAGTGCATTTATCTGGAAGAAGTATTGCTACAACCAATAAAGAAGAAGGTATTGAAATTATTGAGGTGGGTTTGCGTCCCGGAGAGAAGATGTTTGAGGAGCTACTTATTTCTGGAGACCAGCTAAAAACAAAAAATCCTAAAATTTTTAAATCAATGGAATCATTTCCATCGGCTGACCAAATGAAAGATCTAATTGACAAAGTTAATATAGCTATTGATCAAAATGACCATCTCAAACTAATTCAAATTTTTAAAGATAATGTTGAGGGATACATCAAAGATGACTTCTAAAAATTTTTTAATACTCATGGGGATTTTTTATTTTCCTTTGCAGCTTTTCTCAATAGATTTAAATCAACTAGTGCTTGAAGATGGTTTTGAAATATCTATTTTTGCTGAAAATTTAGACTCTCCCAGGCAAATGGCTGAAGGCAAAAATGGAACTATTTTTGTTGCAGAGCGCTCAGGCCAAGTAATTGGATTAATTGATTCAGATAATAATGGGGAGGTTGACCAAAAAATTGTTATTGCAAATGGTTTGAAATATTCTACCGGCCTCAGTCTTTTTAATGGGGACTTATATTTTTCAGAAATTAGCAAGATTTGGAAGATAGAAGAAGTTGAAAAATGGATCAGTAATTACACAATCGATTCAAGTTTGCCTGAAAAAATTCTCGTCGTAGATAATTTACCTGATGACGAATGGCATGGTTGGAAATGGCTAAAGCATGATCAAGAAGGGGGCCTTTATTTTAACATTGGAGCGCCTTGCAATATTTGTCTATCAGAAAATCCTCAATATGCCTCCATTTTAAAGTATCAATATGGTCAGCTCAATTATATTGCTAAAGGAGTTAGAAATAGCGTCGGGTTTGATTTTCATCCAATCAGCAAGATGCTTTTTTTTACTGACAATGGAAGAGATTGGCTTGGAGATGACTCCCCATCTTGTGAGTTAAATAGAGTAGATTTTGACGGGCAATTTTTTGGATATCCATATAAACATGCATCCAGTGTTGTTGATCCAGAATTTGGACACATCAATCCCGGGTATGATTTTGTTGATCCTATCTTGGAGCTTGGTGCTCATGTTGCTCCAACAGGTATAAGTTTTTATAACGCTGATATGTTTCCAGCAAAAATGAAAAATAATCTTTTTATTGTCTTGCATGGCTCATGGAATAGAAGTGAAAAAGTTGGTTATAAAGTTCTTCGTATTGAAATAGATAAAAGCGGAAACGCCATCAACTCAAATGATTTTATAACTGGCTGGTTAAAAAATGGTAAAGTTTCTGGCAGACCTTCAGCCCCATTGGTTAGGAATAATGGAAGTCTTTTGTTATCTGATGATAAAGCAAATGTTATTTACCAAGTAACATATCAAAATTTACTATGAGAGATAGTATTGCTAGCTAATTTAATGATTGAAAATTTGGCCATGTTTAAATCAATTTCTAGGTTTTGTTGGACCTTACTTTAGAGGTTCATTTTTAAATGATTGATTTTAACCAGTCTTTACAAATTGCCAAATCAGCAGCATTGCTTGCTGGGGAATTTTTGTTAAAAGCCCAGGGAAGCGATTTTAAAATTTTGTTAAATCAAGGTAGAGATCTTAAGCTACAACTTGATATTGATACTGAGAAGATTATAAAAGATTACATATCATCTCATAGCAATTATTCAATCCTGGGAGAAGAGACTGGCCTAAGTGATAAACTGGAAGAATTCTTCTGGGTTATAGACCCCCTTGATGGCACATCAAATTTTTTAAGAGGTATTCCAATAAGTTGCGTTTCTATTGCATTAATGCATGAATTGGAACCAGTACTAGGAGTTATTTATGACTTTAATCATAAGGAGCTTTACTTTGGGCATAAGCAATCTAAAGCTTATGTAAATGATCAAGAAATTCAGGTTTCGTCAATATCTTTAAAAAATGAATCTACTTTAGTTACTGGCATACCAGCAAAAACAGATTATTCGGATGATGAGTTCAATGAATTGATATTTACCTTCCAGTCTTGGAAAAAAATTAGAATGATTGGATCTGCAGCAATGGCAGCAGTATATGTAGCAGCAGGAAAGGCAGAAAGATATCAAGAGAAAGGAACTTTTCTATGGGATGTTGCAGCTGGCGCATCTATTGTAAGTGCCGCAGGGGGAAAAGTCTCAATAAGCAATCTTCAGCCGGATTATAGAGTAGACGCAATGTTTTCAAATAATCAAATTCAAGAGATGGCTTAATGGCAAAAGGACTAATTTGGTTTAGAACTGATTTAAGGCTTGATGACAATCCTGCGTTAAATGCTGCCCTGAGTGAATGCGAAGAAGTCCTAGCAATCTATATTTTTTCTCATTCCCAGTGGGAAATTCATAACGAATCAAATATTAAGCATGAGTTCCTACTAAATAATTTAATTCTGCTTAAAGAATCACTAGAAAGCTTTGGCATTTCTCTTATTGCAATAAATACTGAATCTTACGAAGATTTGCCAAAAGATTTATGCTCCATTGCAGTCGAGCAGAAAGTAGACCATGTATTCTGGAATAATGAGTTTGGGTTTAACGAAACTATTAGAGATCAAAATTCAATAAAGTTTTTAAAGGAAAATAATATTTGCTCTTCATCGTTTCATGATCAGGTTGTTTATTCACCAGGTTTTTTAAAGACAGGTCAAGGCAACCCTTTCTCAGTTTTTACGCCATATAAGAGAAGGTGGGTTGAAAACTTTGATATGAATTTCTTAGACATAGCTAAGGTATCGAAACCAAAACGGCCTTCCTCAATTCGTAGTGATTTATCTGCTTTACAATTTGTTAAAACGCATTTAGCAAATATTGACCTCTGGCCTGCTGGAGAAAGTGCTGCTCAAGAAAAGCTTGAAAACTTTCTGCAATCAAAAGCTAATTCATACAGTGAATCAAGAAATTCACCAATTATTGATGGAACTAGTAGAATCTCACCCTACCTAGCCCTTGGAATTCTCTCCCCTAAGAGATGTATCCTGGAGGGCTTAAAGTTAAATAATTTTGAGTTTACATCAGGCAATAAAGGAATTTGTAAGTGGATCGATGAAATTGTTTGGAGAGAATTTTATCGAAATATCATGCACTCATTTCCCAAAGTAAGTATGAACCAACCCTTTCAAGACTATACAAAATCTATCCAGTGGCGACATTCAAGCGAGGAGCTCCAAGCCTTTTATACTGGCAGAACGGGCTTTCCTATTGTTGATGCAGGCATCAGACAAATGCTTGCGGAAGGATGGATGCACAATAGATTAAGAATGGTGGTTGCAATGTTTTTTACAAAAAATATGCTCCATGACTGGAGACTGGGAGAAAAGTTTTTCATGCAAAACTTGATAGATGGAGATTTTTCTTCTAATAATGGAGGATGGCAGTGGAGTTCCTCAACTGGCACAGATTCAGCGCCTTATTTTAGGATCTTTAATCCAATCACTCAGTCACAAAACTTCGATCCAAAAGGGGAGTTTATTAAAAAATTTATCCCTGAATTAACAAATGTTCCTATTGCTCAAATTCATCAGCCAAAATCTGATCTTTTTTCATCCACTAACTATCCCGCGCCCATACTTGATTTGAAAGAATCTCGTCTCAGAGCCATTCAGGCATTCAAAGATGCCAGAGAGAATACCAGTATCTAAATTATTGCATTGTAAAATTAATCTTAGTGATAATTTATTAACATCCGCTATAATTAAATTCAATTTTTAGCGAGGGATAAATATGGCTGATCATCTTAAATTTTATATTAATGGGGAATGGGTTGATCCATTAGGCTCAGAAACAATTGAAGTCATAAATCCCTCTGATGAATCTGTTATCGGCTCTATATCAGCTGGAACTAAAGAAGATATTGATATAGCCGTTGCCGCAGCTAAAGAAGCATTTAAAACTTTTGGTTTTTCTTCCAAAGAAGAAAGAATTGAGCTTTTAGAAAATATCATTTCTGAATATGAAAAACGCTCAGAAGAATTAGCAAAAACAATTTCGCAAGAAATGGGCGCGCCTTTATGGCTATCTAATGCTGCTCAAGTGACATCAGGCTTATCTCATTTTAAAGATACTTTAGAGGTATTAAAAACTTTTAAATTTGAAGGATATGAAAATAACTATTTAATTAGAAAAGAGCCAATAGGTATTATTGGGATGATTACTCCATGGAATTGGCCCATGAATCAAATGTGTACTAAAGTGGCTTCCGCACTTGCATCAGGATGCACCATGGTATTAAAGCCAAGCGAAATAACCCCGTTTTGTGGAATTATATTTGCTGAAATATTACATGCTGCCAAAGTTCCAGCTGGAGTTTTCAATCTTGTCAATGGAATGGGCCCAATCGTTGGGGCTGCTCTATCAGAGCATAAAGATATTGATATGATGCATTTTACAGGCTCAACACGAGCTGGTGTTGCAGTTGCCATGGCATCAGCCCCAACTGTTAAGAGAGTTGCTCAGGAGCTTGGCGGTAAGTCAGCTAACATCATCTTGGATGATGCTGATATTGAAAAAGCAGCTGGCGCTGGGGCAAATCATTGTTTTATGAACACTGGTCAATCATGCAATGCTCCAACAAGAATGCTTGTTTCATCTAAAAATTATGAAAAGGCTGTAGAAGCTGCTGCGGAAGTAGCTAATTCAACAATAGTAGGCTCACCAGAGGATGAAGGCGTCAAAATTGGACCAATCTCTAATAAAGTCCAGTATGAAAAAGTTCAAAGGTTAATTCAAATAGGAATCGATGAAGGCGCAAGATTGGTTGCTGGAGGGTTAGGTAGACCCGAAGGTTTGTCAGAGGGCTACTTTGTAAAACCAACAGTTTTCGCTGATGTAACAAATGATATGACAATTGCGAGAGAGGAAATTTTTGGACCTGTGCTCAGCATACTAAAGTATGAGTCCGAAGATGAGGCTATTGAGATTGCTAATGATACTGAGTATGGATTAGCTGGATACGTCCAATCTGGAGATGAAGATCACGCAAAACAGGTCGCTAGGAAAATCAGAGCCGGTCAAATAAGTATTAATGGAGGTTCAAGAGGACCAGCAGCGCCTTTTGGTGGCTTTAAAACCTCTGGTAATGGCAGAGAGCATGGTATGTCTGGGCTGATGGAATGCCTTGAGACCAAAGCTATTATTGGTAAATAATTAATCCAATAAGTCTGGCTCTTTTTTAGTAATCATATCTAAAAGTGGTTGGAAACTCGCCCATGCAGCAAGGTCATTGGCTATAAATTCTCTCGTTTTGATTGCAGTGTCATGTGGTATTTTTGTAGTTTCCCCCGCAGCATCTGCCATAAGTTGAGAGTGACAACATCTTTCCATTGAAAAGTAATACCATAGAGCAATATCAATAGATGGACCTGTAGTCAAAATACCATGATTTTGCAAAAACAGAACTGTCTTATCACCGAGAGCATTTGCAATTCTATCGCCTTCTTCTGTTTCTTCCACAACTCCAGAAAAATGATTATGTATTGCTTGTCTCTCATAAAAAGCACATGAATCTTGAGATATTGGATCAAGCAACTTACCAAACGTAGAGAAAGTTCTGCCATAAAGTGAATGTGAATGAGCTGCAGCGTTAACATCTGGTCTCGCCTTATGTAGCCTTGAGTGAATTGCAAAAGCTGCAACATTTACAGGCCTGTCTCCTTGGACAACTTCCCCATCATGATTTACAAGCAGTAAATCCGAAACCTTAATTTGACTAAAGTGAACACCGAGAGGATTTACCCAAAAATGATCACTAAACTCAGGATCTCTGAGTGTAATATGCCCAGCGACTCCCTCATCAAAACCAAAATGAGAAAATAATCTAAATCCAGCAGTTAGCCTTTGTAGCTGATCTCTTCTGGTTTCTTCAATTGTTTTGCATTCCACCATTTCAATGCCTTTAGGCTTATTTGGTAGCTTGCCTTT
>Ga0181597_10007245_pt1 | contig 10131 bp, 10 predicted proteins | sample 041ome_5_FD_148647 | JGI IMG/M metagenome (GOLD analysis project Ga0181597, IMG submission 148647) | Coastal salt marsh microbial communities from the Groves Creek Marsh, Skidaway Island, Georgia - 041403US metaG (spades assembly) | ecosystem: Environmental > Aquatic > Marine > Intertidal zone...
TTGAGAGGGCAAAATACCCTGTTCAAGCGATTTCATATACTTTTGGTTATTGGCTATGTTCCAACTCCTCTTCCGGTATCCATCAAAACTGTGAGCTGCTGGCCCAATTCCAATATAGGCTTTGCCTTCCCAATAATTGGAGTTGTTGATCGACTGGAATCCAGGCTTACTGTAATTGGAAAACTCATAGTTTTCCAAGCCGGCTTCTTCCATTCTATCCACCATCCAATCGTATTGTGATTTGACCCATTCCTCGTCAAGCAAGTCCAATTGTTTTGTTTTTACTTGATGTGCCAATACGGTTTTGGGTTCAACGGTGAGTGCGTAAGAAGACAAATGAGGTGGATCAAAGGATAAAGCACGATTTAAATTGTTTTTCCAAGTCGTCAAATTACTGCCGGGAACGCCATAAATCAAGTCTATTGAAAAGTTGTCAAAATAATGCGCTGTCCTTTCGATGGCATTGATCGCTTGTGCAGCAGAATGGATGCGATTCATCATCTTCAACTCATGATCAAAGAATGACTGGATTCCAATACTGATTCGGTTTACTCCTATGGATTTCAATTGATTTAAATAGGCATCAGAAACATCGTCAGGGTTGACCTCAATCGTAATTTCAATCTTATCAATTTGCAGAGAATCACGCATCACTATATTTAACAAATTTTCGATGGCTCTGGTCGATAATAGTGAAGGCGAACCTCCACCAAAATAGATGCTTTCCAATCTCTGTGGTATTTCATCATTTCTCAAGCTTATCTCCTTTTCAAACGCCTTAAGCATGGTTTGTTGATGCTTCAATTGGGTTGAAAAGTGAAAATTGCAATAATGACAAGCTTGGCGGCAAAAAGGAAAATGAAAGTAAATCCCTGCCATTAACCTGATTTTATTTTTTGTGGATTTTGACTCAGATAGGCCTGCCAGCCAGAATAGGTTTTTTGAGTGTCAGTTTTTCCGTCGTTAAAATAGTGACATACGGCTGCTGCCAAGCCATCGGTAGCATCAAGATTTTTTGGTAACACCTTAATCTTTAGTAGATTTTGCAACATCTTGGCAACTTGTTCTTTTGAGGCATTGCCATTACCGGTAATGGCCATTTTAATTTTTTTGGGGGAATATTCTGTAATGGGAACCTCTCGATACAAGCCTGCAGCCATGGCTACTCCCTGTGCGCGACCCAATTTTAACATGGACTGAACATTTTTTCCAAAAAATGGGGCTTCGATGGCTATCTGATCCGGATGAAACTCCTCGATCAATGCCAAAGTCCTTGAAAAAATTTGTTGGAGCTTAAGATAATGATTATCATATTTTTTGAGTTGGAGCTCGTGCATTTGCAGAAACTTCATCTGCCCCTTTTCTACTTGGATCAAACCAAATCCCATGATCGTTGTTCCAGGATCAATTCCCAATATGATCTGATCAGATATTTTCATTCAAAGGGTTGCGCCCTGATTTGCACAGGTAGACTAAACTGAGCATCGACATACACCCCAACATTGGTTTTCGTTGCGGGAAGCGCCGTGGGTAGATTGTTAACAGCCTCTTCCAAAGTAGACTCTAAATAAGGCAAGGCCTCCAACAAACTGTTGGAAATATCTGCCTCTAACAAGCTGATTATCCCTTCTTTATCCACCTTAAGTTTTAAAGTAATCATGGCCTCTATAGGAGTGGTGGCAACTAAATTCTGATTGGAGATGTAGGCCGTCAAACCCTCAGAAATCAAACTCTCAAAACATTCCAACTGTTCTTTTTTGGACAGAGATTCGCATTCCGGATAACTGGGGGCTTGGTCTTTGGACGACCAACTGGATGCTTTTTTAATTTCTTCACTTGAAACGGTTGTAGATTCGAATACATCGCAGGAGGTCAGATGGATCAGGAATAAAAATAGAAGCAAGTGAAGTTTTATTTTTATTGTTTCCATGGTGTTGGGAAATTCTAGTTTTAATAAAAATACAAACTTTTCATCTATAAATAACCGAAAGCTTTTTATTTTTAAAGCGTATTCAACCTCAAAACGCTATGGATTTTGTTTATATTCTGATTGGAGTAGTTTTCATTTTGTTGGGTTTTATCGGTAGTTTTGCTCCTGTTATTCCTGGACCTATTACGGCTTGGCTGGGCTTACTAATTTTGCATCAGACTTCATTTTTAAACCCGAATGTTCAATTCTTGGTCATCACATTTATTGTTGCAATTGGTGTTTTTATATTGGATTATTTCATTCCTATGATTGGTGCAAAAAAATTTGGAGGAACCCGATGGGGTGTTATTGGCTCCACAGTGGGATTGATTATCGGCCTGATATTTCTAGGACCACTTGGAATTTTGATGGGTGCTTTTTTTGGGGCGTTGGTGGGTGAACTGGTTCATGATTCCTCAAATCAACGAACGGCTCTCCGGGCTGCATTTGGCTCCCTGATTGGGTTTTTAACCGGAGTACTTTTGAAATTTTCTGTTACCCTAATTTATGCCATTTATTTCTTTAAAATTCTGTGGGAAAGCCACCATCCATTTTAATCCTATGTGTGTCCCCCTAACGATAAAAGTTCAATCAAACCACAACACTATATTTATTTAATGAAATTTTCATGTTGTTGGAGGAATGGCTTTTCCTATCCTCTATACTTTCAGTTATGGGGGATCACATCATAGAATTGCTTTTTTCTTTTTTTGTAAATATTTTTCTCGAGCATGTTTAATCTCTCCAACGGGACTGACCTCAACTTTGATGGGATTGTAGGTTAACCAACCCGTTTTTTTACTGCCAAAATTATTGATTCTGATATAATTTGGATACTCGGTATTATTCAATTGATTGTTTGAAGCAAGTCGGAATTCATAAAAATTACTGGACAACTTTTGGATCCGATAAAGATGTTTCGTCAATTCCTCTTTAGCATACTCCTCCACGAATGGATGGTCACGATTTGATACCTGCAATTTGCAAAATCTGAATAGGTTCAAAGATAGAGGCGTAATATTTGGTGAAGATTATATTTTTTCGGCTGTTGCCGTGTAATACTTGGTAAATTTTTTCAAAATTAGAACGTAAGTTTATTCCTACACTTTTTAAGTTCGAGTCTGTCGAGACGGTTGACTATTATTTTTTATTAATTTTACGTCAACTTATGGAACTTTTTTTAATTACTTTTCTTCTGTTGGGGATTGCATTTGCGGGGATAGCCATCAAAATATGGGCAAAAAAAGGAGGAGAATTCTCGGGTACTTGCGCGAGTCAAAGCCCTTTTTTGAACAAAGAAAATGAAACCTGTAGCTACTGTGGCAAACTCCCCTCAGAACAAAATTGCAAAGTGACAAACCCCAGTCACAACTAACATTCAGTCCATGAAGGATGTTAATCTTACCGTTAGACAAGCAAAAAATCAAGATCAAAAAGCCTTTAACGATTTGTTTAATTTCCATTGGGACTACCTCTATAAGCACCTGCTAAAAAAGACGGGCAATAGCCAAATGGCAGAGGAAATTTCAATCATTACTTTCGCAAGAGCTTTCGACCGAATTTCTACTTTTGATGAAGCATTTGAATTCAAAACTTGGTTATTAACCATTTCCAAAAACATCCATTTGGATCAGTTGAGAAGGGATCGAAAAAAAGTAAGTATCAAAACCATGTCAAACACCACTGATTTGCAAAACTTGACAACTGAAAACCACCCCTCTCCCGAGGATATATTGATTACCTACGAAAATTTGGAATCCCTAAAAAATCATATTAAATCCCTCAGTGACGATTATCAAAAAGTCATATCCTATCGTTTTTTTATGGGGCTCTCCTACAATGAAATCTGTAATAAGATGAATCAACCCATCAATACAGTCAAAGTAAAAATTATGAGAGCCAAACAATTACTTAATAAAAAAATTAATGATGGTGCTTAATAAACTGAAAAAATTAGGCCCTGGCTTGCTCTTCGCTGGAGCAGCCATTGGGGTCTCCCATTTGGTTCAATCTACTCGAGCTGGAGCCGACTACGGATGGGGCTTATTGTGGGCACTCCTATTGGTGAATCTATTCAAATATCCCTTTTTTCAATTTGGCCCACGATATGCCTTGGCCACTGGTGAGAGTCTGTTGGATGGTTACTACAAACTTGGAAAAAATTATTTGTGGATTTTTTTCTTTCTCAATTTTACTACCATGTTCACCATACAAACGGCCGTTACGGTTGTTACCGCAGGACTCGCCTCCAATCTTTTCCAAATCAATACCGATATCGTTTATTGGTGTATCGGCGTTACTGCCGTTTGCTATACCATTCTTTTGATTGGCCGATACCAACTGTTGGACAAGGTGATTAAAATTATTATTTTGATGCTCACCATCAGCAGTGTTTTGGCAGTAATGATTGCCTTTTTAAAGGAGGGAAAATCGATTGACTTGACTCCGGTTTTTCCTGAAGGAGCAGGATTTCTTTTTTTAATCGCTTTTATGGGCTGGATGCCAGCACCAATGGATATCTCCATTTGGCACTCTATTTGGATTTTGGAGAAAAAAAATGACTTGAAAAACAATTTGTCTCTCAAAGATGGACTTTTCGATTTCAATGTAGGTTATATCACCACAGTTTTTTTAGGGATTTGTTTTTTGGGCTTAGGGGCGTTGGTAATGTTTGGATCTGATTTGGAATTCTCTAATCAAGGAAATGTATTTGCTGGACAACTGATCGATCTTTACACCTCCAACCTAGGAGATGCCGCCCATGGCATAATAGCCGTTGCAGCCCTCACGACAATGTTCAGTACCACCATCACTACTTTGGACGCTTCTCCTAGGGCCATGTCCAAAACCATCCAATTGCTTTTTCAAAAACCTCAAAAAGATTATTACCTGACTTGGATCAGTCTGCTGGCGGCAGGAACTTGTTTAATTTTTCTTCTTTTACTTTCAGAAATGGGGTTGTTGGTTCAGATTGCTACTGTTTTATCCTTTATCACCGCTCCCTTCTATGCAATCCTAAATTATCGCTTGATCACCAGTAAACACGTCCCCAAAAAAGATCAACCTTCGGCAAAAATTAAAATATTGAGCATCCTGGGTATCATTTTTTTATCGGGTTTCACGCTGGTTTACCTTTTGAGTCTCTAAAATTTAGTTTGTATCTTTGATTAAAAAGTTTTGGAAACAGCAGAGAAAGACGTCAAGCGAGAGGGAAAACCAAAATGGATACGCGTCAAGCTACCCACTGGTAAAAAATACACCGAGCTCAGAGGCTTAGTGGATCGTTACCAACTCAATACCATATGTACTTCTGGTAGCTGTCCCAATATGGGAGAATGTTGGGCAGAGGGTACTGCTACTTTTATGATTTTGGGAAATATCTGTACCCGCTCTTGTGGTTTTTGTGGGGTAAAAACAGGTAGACCTGGAAATGTGGATTGGGAAGAACCTGAAAAAGTGGCTCAGTCCATCAAAATCATGAAAATCAAACATGCAGTCATCACCTCGGTGGATCGGGATGACCTCAAGGATATGGGGTCCATTATTTGGAATGAGACCATCAAGGCCATCAGAAGGCTCAACCCCCAAACCACGCTAGAAACACTCATTCCTGACTTTCAAGGAAATACCACCAACATTGACCGGATCATAGAGGCAGCTCCAGAGGTGGTCTCCCACAACCTTGAGACGGTAAGAAGATTGACAAGAGAGGTTAGGGTACAAGCCAAATACGATCAAAGTTTAGCCGTTTTAAGCTATCTTAAAAAGAATGGCGTCAAAAGAACCAAATCTGGAATAATGCTCGGGCTTGGTGAAATAGAGGAAGAAGTAATAGAAACCCTTCACGATTTGAGAAATGCGGATGTTGAGGTGGTTACCATTGGACAATACCTCCAACCCTCCAAAAAACATTTACCGGTTAAATCATTCATCACTCCAGATGTCTTTAAGAAATATGAAACTTTTGCGAAAGACCTTGGATTCAGGCATGTAGAGAGTGGACCCCTGGTTCGTTCTTCTTATAAAGCCCACAAGCACGTACACTAAAGATTCTGGATCATCTGAACAAAGAGAGTTTGTTCCTCTTCAAAAATGAAATCCTGTTCAATTTTAATGCAGTAGAGGTTTTCATCAGTGAGTATTTGAGCCAGCTTGGCGTAATCTTTTTCGGTGGTTAAAATGATTTTTCCCTTTGCCTTTTCTTTAATCATTTTGGCATCGGACTGGTTGTAGTTGTGGTGGTCTTTGAACCTTAAATGATCAAAAGTCCCATATTGATTTTTGAGATGACCGACCAAGTGACTGGGATCTGCAATGCCCGTAATCAACAAAAATCCATTTTCCAAAACTTTTGAATCAAAGGTTTTCTCTTTCTGCGACAGAAAATTAGCATAGGTGATTTTGGTAAAAAAAACAGGCGCTTTTGTTTTGATCTTCTTTAAAAAAACTTGCTTTTGATCGGTAGTAAAATCCTCTGGTGTTCTGGTAACCAGAATTAGGTCGGCTCTCTTGACTCCTGATCTCCGCTCTCTTAAATTCCCAACAGGAAATAAAAAATCCTTAAAGTAAGGTCGATCGAAAGCAGTGGTCATGATCAAGAATCGAGGATGCACCCAACGGTGCTGCATCACATCGTCCAAAATCAATTTATCTGGGGGCCCCTTCAAATTCTGAATGACTTGGATGGCTTTGTTTCTATTTTCGGAGACCACAACAAGGCTATCCGTATACCTCTCCCTAAACTGATTGGGTTCATCTCCAAGCGTGGAAGCATCATCGTCGGGACCTGCTATTATCAATCCTTTGGTTTTTCTTCCATAGCCCCTACTCAATGTGCCTATTTTGAAATTGGATTGTAAGCGTTTGATAAGATCCATAACCACCACCGATTTGCCAGTACCTCCCATGGCTAGGTTCCCAACACCTATGGTTGGAAGATCTGGTTTTTTGGAGGAAAAGATTCCCCAATCAAACATCAAATTCCTCACCATTGTGATGCCTCCATAAAGTAAGGCAATGGGAAATAAAAGAAAACGTAGCTTATTTAATACTTGCATTACAAACTCAAATTTAGAAAAACCGCAGATAACGCCTCAAGAAAAAGAAGATATAACGACCACAGAAAGATAATACTATATTTGCATTGAATATCGGAAGGATGAAAATCAAGGAAATAACTTCAGTGCTAGAGCAATGGGCACCCTTAGCTTATGCCGAAGATTTTGATAACGTAGGTCTTTTGGTCGGGAATGAAACAGAAGATTGTACAGGCGTTCTGATCAGTCACGATGCATTGGAAAATGTAATTGACGAAGCGATTGATTTGGGATACAATTTGATTGTTTGTTTTCATCCCATTATTTTCTCTGGTTTAAAAAAAATAGCGGGTCAAAATTATGTCACCAGAGTCGTTGTTAAAGCGATCAAAAACGATATAGCAATTTATGCGCTTCATACTGCTTTGGACAATCACAAAAAGGGGGTGAGTTATGCCCTCGCCCAAGCACTGAATTTAAAAGATATCGAAATACTGGTACCCCAAAAAAACAGCTTGAAACAATTGACTGCCTATGTCCCCAAAGAAAATGCAAATGCCTTACTAAATGCTCTTTATGGTGCGGGAGCAGGAGCATTGGGAGATTATGATGAGTGCAGTTTCGTTAACGAGGGCATGGGATATTTTAAAGGAAACGAAAATTCCAACCCTCATATTGGAACGCCAATGATCGGTGAATCCGTGGAAGAGGTCCAAATCAATCTCATCTATCAAAAACATTTGGAGCAAAAAATATTGCAAACCCTATTTGACCAACATCCATACGAGACAGTCGCTTATGAAATTTATAGATTAGACAACCAAAATCAAACCATTGGGATGGGTAGCATTGGTATATTAGAAAAAGAAATGGAGGAGACCGCTTTTCTTGAAATGGTAGGGGAAAAATTGGAAACTGGCTTTTTGCGACACAGTGCACTGGAGGGTAAAAAAATCAAAAAAGTAGCTGTGCTGGGTGGATCGGGTAGCTTCGCCATTCCCAATGCAAAACAGATGAAAGCTGATGCTTTTATAACCGCTGACTTGAAATACCACGATTTTTTTCAAGCGGAGAAACAGCTACTGTTGATTGATGCAGGACATTATGAAACTGAGCGCTTCACAAAAAAAATAATCCATGACCATCTTATGGAAAAATTACCTAATTTTGCGACTGCTTTATCAAAATCGATAACCAACCCTATAAAGTATTTTTCAGATGTCAAAAAAAAGTGAGGTAACCGTAGAAGACAAATTAAGAGCCCTTTACGATCTACAACTTATTGATTCTCGAATGGATGAGATTCGCAACGTTAGGGGAGAGTTACCCCTTGAAGTGGAGGATCTTGAAAATGAAATTGCAGGATTGGAAAAACGACTTGAAAATTTCAATCAAGAAGTAAGTGATTTTGACTTTCAAACCAAAGAGCAAAAAAACAACATTGAGGTCGCCAAGGAGGAGCATAAAAAATACGAAGAAAACCTTAAAAATGTTCGCAACAACCGAGAGTACAACTCTATCGTAAAAGAACAAGAGTATCAGGAACTCGAGATTCAGTTGGCTGAAAAACGCATCAAGGAATTTGCTGCCAAAAAAGAGCTTAAACTGGAAGCCATTGCCCAATTAGATGAAAAAATTGGTGAGCGAAAGAAGCATCTCAAAGCCAAAAAGGGCGAACTAGACGAAATCCTCAAAGAAACAGAAAAGGAAGAAACTTTGTTGGGTAAAAAAGCATCCGAATTCCAAGAAAAAATTGAAGACCACCTCATCGAAGCCTACCACAAAATAAGACGGAACGTAAAAAATGGCCTAGCTATCGTCTCTGTTGAAAGGGGTGCTTCCGGAGGATCTTTCTTCACCATTCCGCCACAAATTCAACTCGAAATCGCTTCCCGCCAGAAAATCATCACTGATGAGCACAGCGGACGAATTCTTGTTGATCCTGAATTAGCGAATGAAGAACAGGAAAAAATGAATGCTATTTTTAACCAAAAATAGACTACGCATTTATTTACCCTTTGCAAATTTTTAGATTTTATCTCTACCTCCTGTAATTGAATTAAACAGCGAGAGGCTTGAACCCTTGGGATGACCAATAGTTTACTGAAGGGAAATTATCCCTAATTGACGATCAGCGGCTGGGTCCATGCTTTTTGCATCTCCGGTTTTGGAGACAAGGGATCCATAATCAAATTGGAATGGATATTGGCCCTCACAAAAATATCTTCCTCTTGGAATTGATAAACCCCCTTTGTGCCTTTTACTCTTTTGAGCTCGATCACTTGATCCGTTTCCTTTTGATAACCCATAAATATGATCTCATAATCGCCTCCCTCTTCGGGGTCAACTTCTATATATAGCTTTTCCTGATCATGCTGTACTTTTTTGAGTTGTACGCCTGAAGAGGCATAAAAATCTCCCTTTTCCATAGCGGAAATAAGATCGGAGGCAAGCAGACTTTTAGAATTGACCATGACCCAGCCCCTTCCAGTGTTACTGAGTTTGGGAGATTGTTGGTGATAGCTGTGGCTGTCATCGGTTGCAATTCCTAAAAGCAATGGTTTACCCTCTTGATAATAATGTATATTGATCAAATCCCACATCAATTCTATAGCAATATGATCTTCATTGCCTAAATTATTCACTGCGGGGTGGCCATTATAAAGTTCAAAAAATCTTTCACCATTGAGGTTTTTCATGTCTTCTGTACTGATACCATATCCAAAATTAGGATGGTTGATATGGGCAAACATCGGGATGTTGAGTCGGTTTCTTTGTTCTAAAACTGCATCAATTGTTTTTTGCATTATTTCCAAAACCGATTGAGCTCGGAAAGGCTCAATCTTCTGCTGAATGTTGGTAACATTGATATGTACGGGTTTATTCTCAAAAGATGAAGTTACCTCCTCCGACCTGATGATGGAGAACAGACCAGGATCCTCCAATTTGGCTTTATACTCCTCAAAAGGCTTAAGTCTCACCAGTGTTTTACCAGAGTCCTTTTTTGACTCCACCCAAGAACCAAAACGCTTCTGGTATTTTTCCAAAGCCTTGTTTTCTATATCACGCGACTTTAATTCATACCAAAATTCACCTGATGCGATGGTGTTATGATCAGAAAGGGCT
>Ga0181597_10007248_pt1 | contig 10130 bp, 5 predicted proteins | sample 041ome_5_FD_148647 | JGI IMG/M metagenome (GOLD analysis project Ga0181597, IMG submission 148647) | Coastal salt marsh microbial communities from the Groves Creek Marsh, Skidaway Island, Georgia - 041403US metaG (spades assembly) | ecosystem: Environmental > Aquatic > Marine > Intertidal zone >...
ATAATCTTACGAATAATTTCTTCGTCAATTGCATCGCCATTATCGGAGTCGTTGTAGGTCACGTAGACAGACGCGGCTTGATCGGGAACAACCCGAAATTCAATGATGCCGTCCAGAGAGACCCAGAAACCGTCTTTGGTGGGAAAGCCCATATCTTTTTTCTCAGCCAGATTGAAGCGCTGACTGGTGCAATCGACGAGGCTGATACGGGTGGCGTAGGGATTAATGTATTCGGTACCTTCGTCCAGAACCTTCTCCTGAACTCCTCGGAAACCTTCAGGAACAAGCAATTGATTGGGGTCTTCAGGAAGTGGGCCGGCAAGATTTGTCACGACTCCTCGGAACCCGGATTTAATTTCGACCGGTTCAGTGTCTCCAATAATCACCTCAAACAGATAGGGATTCGCGAAGACCAACCCAGGGCGTTTGACCTCGGGCATAATTCCCTTCGTCAGTGGTGTGCCGTTCTCGTCAACCTTGGCAAGAAATTCCCCATAGGGAAGATTGTCACCGGTCAAACTTACGAGAATACCAATTTTGCCAGCGGGAACTTCGGGGATGGTATGATATTCCCAATCCCAAAAGAGAGGATTTCGGAAATGCTTACCCGCACGAAGAAATTCGCGTTGAATTCCTTTGTGCTTCTCGCTGTCGGCAATTTCGCTACCGTTGTCTATGTCGAGACCGTTCTTGCGAATCAATACCGCGATTTCATCGTCGGCGACCCCAATCGTACATTGAGTGTAGATAACCCAGCTCCCCAGAACGATGAGTAGAATCAACGACAGCGAAGAGGAGAACCATTTTTTGAGTCTGTCACCTATGTCATTCCCGCGATTTCCTCGACCACCTGAACGACGGGGATGATCTTCCGGAAAAACTACATCGTCTGCCATGGTTTCTCTCCTGAGAATTCAGCGGATGCCAGACAGGCATCATTACTCTGTCGAATTTTGAAATCCGGTAACATTTGCTTGAACGGAATCGAACCCTTGATGGATCATTAGAATTCCAAAAGTTGTCGATTCACGATTCAATCCCCTATATTAACTGTTTTTCACAACCATCGAGAACTTCATTATTGCTGGATTCCCGACAAATCCCGCATTGCCCCTATCTCGTTCCGACTATGGCAGTTAGGAAACTCCTCGTGTTCCTACAATCGGTACAAACATTATTTTCTTCGCCGATCTCCCTGCCTCCGCAAACTCGCCATTATTTCTATCCCGAAAAGTTCAACAACTGTCGATAGACCCAGAGAGAGTGCCTCTACTGAGAAAACCAGGCAATGATGGTCCCATTTTGGCGGCGATCAAAATGGGTAACAAATAAACAGAAGCATGTTGGGTTTTGGTTCCATGAAATACGACTTAATCATTTCCGGTGAGACACATCGGGCGCAACACGCTGCTCTTGAGGCAGCTCGCAATAATCGCCTGGTAGCCGTTGTGCGCACTTCATCGTTCTTGGAATCGATCTTTCAATTCCCGCTGGAAAGCTGGAATTGGAACGACTCACCGACCTGGAAGAGCCTGAAACAACAGTTCCGTCTTCGCGAGAAGCAGACTGACGATCTCTATGCCCGAGCAGGGATTGATCTCATCGAAGGACAATCGCTGGAGATCGATCATCAATTGATGACTCTTTCCACACGTTCGGGTGAGTTGATCAAATTAGAAGCGGACCAGTTTTTGGAAACCGACGAATCGCAGATCTTGTTGCCGAATTGGCTGCAGTCAGAAGTGCCTCATGTCACGCCGCTGACGATGGTCCCACGATTAGAGATGCTTCCCGAGTCGATCATGGTTGAAGGAAACTCTCTTCCTGCGCTTCGATTCGCCGTGATGTGCGCTCGCCTTCACCGCCATGTGGTCATCTCGAGTACCGGGTGGAACCTCCCCGAGTTTGAGTTTGAATTGGAGGAGCTTGAAGATGAAGCGAACCAACGTGGTATCCTGAGATTAGAACAACAACAAATGTTGTCCGTCTCAGAAAACCCTTCCGGCGAGTTTGATTTCTGGCTCGTCACTGGGGATATCTATCGGACAGGGCTGTATGTATTTGCCACCGAAACCACCACCCCTCAACAAAACTATTCAGAGCCACACTCGACGTTCACCCCTAAACTCAAGATTTTGAGGGATAAGTTTCAAGCCTCAGTGTTCTGATTCTACGGGGTCAACCTCTGAATGCTTCGCCTTCTCATGACTTAGCCGATGCAACGCAGCATTGAGGTCGGCTGTGAGAGGTGCAAAGAATTGCATCCATTCCTCGGTAATGGGATGAGTGAATTCAAGTCGATATGCGTGCAAAAAGTGACGAGTCAATCCGGTGGCCTTATCGACGCTATTCGGGATGTCGTCTCCCCAATCAAACTCCGGGGGAAAGTTCGGGCGTTGCGGCTTCAATCCACCGCGCGCGAGATAGTATTCGTCGGCCACCACGGGATGACCAATCTCTGCAAGATGCACACGTATCTGGTGATTCCGTCCGGTCAACGGTTTGGCTTCGACAAACGTATGATTGTCAAAACGGTTAAGAACTCGAATTCTGGTTCTCGAAGGCTTGGCATCCCTCGCATCGGCTTTGGCCGACATCAGAATCGAATCACCGCTGGATTGACCGATTGGATAATCGATCATCATTTCATCTTCAGCAATGACCCCTTCTGCCAACGACAGATATGCTTTCGACACGCGTTGCGACTGGAACTCGATAGAGACCAGGCGATGCGACAGATGATCTTTCGTCACGACGATGGCTCCACTTGTTTGCCGATCAAGCCGATGGACAATTCCGGGACGCATCGCGCCTCGACAGATTGACTGACGATCCAGATGATCTTGCACATAGTGACACAGTGTGTCGGTTTGGTAATCACCGACCGGATGACAAATCACGCCGGGAGGTTTATTAATGACCAGAATCCACGGATCTTCATACAAGATGTCCAAATCGGCAGGCTGAGGCGCAATCAGCTTGTCGGGAGGTTCTAGCAATCGAACTGTCAGCGTTTGCCCAGGGTAGAGCCGCTCGGTATTCAAAACCTCTCGACCATCGACGGACGCACCGCCATGCTGGACAATTCTCTGAATTCTCCAGGGACTATAATTGCGCAGATGTTTTCCCAGAAATGTATCGACGCGATTGCCGCTGAGATACTCCTCGACCGTCAATTCAATTGTCAGCGGTCCAACCATGCGATTAACAGCATTTCAAGATCGAATTATTCCGATGTCGATTCTCGCACACTCACGAAAGGAATTCCACGCATGATGATGTTGTGAAAATTCATTCGCTTGTGACACTCCCAGCCGCCACAATAGAGAGACACCATGAATCAGGAGAAAGCGATGCGAAAACAGTTGTTAATGGCGATCTTCTGGGGAGTCACTTTCATGACAACAGACGCGAATCACCTTGCGGCACAACAGGCAAATTCTGCCAATGCCGCCTACCAACCCAAAACATTCTCGTCGGAAGACCAACAACTTCTTTATCGTTTTCTGACACCCGAAACGATCGCTCCCGATCAAAAGTACCCTCTCGTCCTCTTCCTGCATGGGGCTGGCGAGCGTGGGGATGACAACACCAAGCAATTGGTTCATGGGCTCTCAGAGTTTATCACGGACGACAATCGCCGAGACTTCCCCTGTTTTGTTGTCGCACCACAATGTCCTGCTGAGAAAAAATGGGTCGAAGTCGATTGGACAAAAACAGAACACGATATGCCCGAAAAAATGTCTGTTTCACTCAAGCTCACCGACGAACTCCTGCATCAAATCTCCGAAGAATATCCGATTGATACCAACCGGATTTACATTACGGGACTCTCGATGGGTGGTTACGGAACCTGGGACTTTATTCAACGCAAGCCGGATTACTTTGCAGCTGCAATCCCGATCTGCGGAGGTGCCGACGAGAACTACGCCGACCGACTGACAAAGTTGCCGCTGTGGGCCTTCCATGGAGATCAGGACAATGCCGTCCCCTTGATTCGTACGACACGAATGATTGCCGCCATCAAGCAAGCAGGAGGAGACCCCAAGATGACCATCTATCCCGGCGTGGGACACAACTCGTGGACACAAACCTATGCTAACCGGGAAGTCTTGAAATGGCTGTTTGAGCAACGCAGCCAGCCAGCGAAAGAGTGCGAATAAAAAAAGCCGCTGCCACTCGATAGTGACAACGGCTTTGAATTCTCAATGAACTTCAAGGATCAGAATTCTCCAACGGGATTACCGTCTGAGACGCCAATCAAAAACTCAAATGTGCTATCAACAGCATCTGTAAGGTTATGATCGATATTTTCGCTGATGAAGCGAACACGACCGTCGCCCATGAGGAAGTGACATCCACCGGTGTGAGGGCTGCTGAATCCCTGACGGCCGGTCGTGGCTTCCACATTGATTTTGACGAATCCACCACCAAAGGCCATGCCAAGATCGGTATTGACGTTATCAGTCGTACCTTCGACCACATCGTTCAACGCTCCACCGTTGATGTCTTTCACGCCGAACAGTGAACCAGCGTAGGTATTAATCTGACCGACACGCCAAGCACGTTCTCCGACCATGATCACATTACTGCTACCATCAGTCATGTCGCGAAATTGTCGCGTGCTGTTACGGAAAAACAATCCATTCGCTCCACTGGCAGGGTTGTTATTCTGGTTACGGCGAAGTTGGCGCGAGTTGTTCACAGCGACGTAGTTGGTTGTTGAAGGAAACACAGGGGTTCCAGCGGTGTCGTAGACTGCACGAATTTCTTGCGTGGTCGCACCGGTATCCATGGCATCATTGATCTGATTACCTGTATCGGAAGGACAACGAAAACTGACAATTGTTTCTCGGAACAAAGCTGGAGCAGCTGCCATCCGTTGTGAAAGAGTAACAGTTCCAACATTGAGTTGATTGTAGAGAGGTGCTTGATCCATAAACGGGAACAGCATCACAGTCCAAGACCAGTGACCTTCATTGGCACCAACCAGAGTACCTTGATCGACATATCCGGGAGGAAATGACCGATGGGTGTCGTGATAGTTGTGAATGGCCAAGCCAAGTTGTTTGATGTTGTTCTTGCAAGCAGAACGACGGGCGGCTTCACGAGCCTGTTGAACAGCGGGAAGCAAGAGCGCCACAAGTACCGCAATGATCGCAATGACGACGAGCAGTTCAATGAGGGTGAACCCTCTGCGCAGACGGGGAGTGTGTAACATGAGTGGTATCCTTTGAGAATGTAACGCGGGCAAATATGCATCACGTGAACTCGCTGATGCTGAGTTTACGATATCGAGGTTCCCACATAGGAACAATCCTTAAAGGCAATTGAGAGGAGAAGTTCGTCCTATTTCGGAACCCGGAATCTCGAATTTGGCACACTAAAAACCCCTGCTTTCAGAGCGGAAATGAGATTTTAACGTGGGATGGATTTCCCTTGTCTGGGAATTGCGGTCTCCAAGGCATTGCCGTCCTGCCTCTCATGCACGAAAATAGAAAAATACAAAGTCTTCACCAATCACAACAAACGGAGTGCATCATGACTTCTCGACTGAATGGATATCTACTGCTCACGCTGGCGACATTACTCTCTAGCGGAACTTCTGCTTTCGCCGACCCTCAAGCCGGAAACGCTCCTGTCGTTATCACCGACCAGGATCTCAACTCACTCTCTCCCGAAGCCCGCCGCGAAATCCAGGCGTTGATTCAACACAAACAGGAAAACCCGGATCCCGAACCGACCCGGATTCGCTTCGGAAAGAATCGGGGAATCGTGGGAGGAGACATCGGACCGGGTGGCGTCGATATTCAATTGCTCGGCGGAGCCATTCAAATCGGCGGAAAGAATAAACGTCGTCTTCCTCAACCTGTTGCCGAGTATGTTCCCGACTCGAATGATTTCTTTCCCGACGACTTAATCATCACGATGGTCAAACGAGGTCGCGAACCGATGTTTATTACCGTCGAAAAAGGAGCAATCAGCTTCACCATCCCGGCTGAGAAGCTGGAAGAGATGATCGACAAATACAAACCGTATGTCGTGCAGATGCTCAAGAACGGCTTGTCGAACAGCGGCGAGACCGATTCCTCCGCCACACCAGACTCCTCACCCTCCATCGATCTGGGAGCACCCGCAACTGATTTAGGTGAACCAGCCGAACTTCCCGGCCCTGAATTAGGCGACCCGGCACCCTTGCCACCCGAACCACAGCCGGAAAAAGAGTAAGACCAGAAACCTCATACTGAATTCAAAACCGGCTGGCAGGTTCACTCCCGTCAGCCGGTTTTTTTTCGTTTCTCAACAGCTCACCGTTGAAGAGTCTGAAACGTCATACTCTTGAAATGGTCGTAACTCGTTGAGTAGTCAGTGACTTTCAAGAGTCTTCAAGAGTATGAGACACAGTCATACCCTTGCCATACTCTTGACGATACTCTTCCATACTCTTGAGCAACTTGGGGCAGTCATTGAGGTTGAGACGTTCGGTCATTTTGGGATGACTTTCTGATTTCGCGCGAGGTTTCTCAAACACGCTGTGAGAGTTTGCGGACTATTATCCAATCTCAATCGCGAGGTTTTCCGACGTTCAAATTGCCAAAGATCGAGTTGATGATGCCTGATGGTGCACTGCGTGCACCCTACCGATAAATTAGTGATTCGTAGGGAGCATGAAATGCACCAGCAATAAAACCACGGCGAACATCATCGAACTCCGAACGGTAACTCTGGTAGATCAAGTTTTGCAAGATGAGTTTTGGATAATTCTGTTTTGACGCAAAGCCGCCGAGAGGCAAAGAAACGCAAAGAGGAATGAAAAAGGTTTAAGTCCGATGAGTAAAGGATTCTCGCCGCGAAAATAGAATTGATAAATAGACTCACGCAGCGGCGCGGAGACGCAGCGAGTCATAAAAAAATGGGGAAGTGAAAGCGTTGTTGTAGGCCGACACTCCGCTGTCGGCATGAGCGATGTGGAATGGTTCTATGCATTATGATCTGTGTGAATTGATCACGCAGAGTTCGCCGAGGAGGAATCAATGAGTCGTTGTTCGAGTCAACGGTGTCGTCGAGTTGTTTGGTAATAATGGAACACGGATGACGAGGATAAAAACGGATTGTCACGGATGGAAAAGAAAGAAGAGATGTAGGGAAAGAGAAGCAAGATGTTCGCTGATCAAAACTCAACCACACAAAATCGAACAGAGATGAGATAAATACTTTTTGTGACTTTTGGTGTTTTTTGTGGCCACCCAATGAAACAACCGCGGATCACACGAATGTCGCGGATGATGAAAAGAGAATGAGTGGAAAGAGGCTGGCGTTTGTGGATGACAACAGGAGAAAAATGACGCACGCAAAGTTGCAGAGACGCGAAAGGAAAACATCATACAAATGGTGAGAACCGCTTGAATCAGAGTAGGTTTATACGAAGGCAATGAATATGAATATCATTACCTGCCCTAAGCAGACAAACCAAGTTTAGGCATGAATATAAAACCGGCTGGCGAGAATGATTCCCGTCAGCCGGTTTTATTATGCGCGGTTTGAAATGTTGTCAAAGGGCTGAAACTCTATCCCTTCGCCAGTTGCCTCAAGACATAGTGCAGGATGCCGCCGTTGCGGTAGTATTCCACTTCCACCGGCGTATCGATGCGGCATTTGGTTGTGAAGTTCACTTCGCTGCCATCCGCTTTGACAGCGGTCACTTCGACCGCTTGTCCCGGTTTGAGGTCGTCGGAAAGTTGGATCGTGTACTGTTCGGTGCCGTCGAGTTCCAAGGCATCGCGGCTTTCGCCGTCGCGGAACTGAAGTGGCAAGACGCCCATACCGATCAGGTTGGAGCGATGGATACGTTCGTACGATTCGGCCAGTACGGCCTTCACGCCGAGCAAGAAAGTTCCTTTGGCGGCCCAGTCGCGTGAGGATCCGGTGCCATACTCTTTACCGGCCAGAACAACCAGTGATGTTCCCTCGGCCTGGTACTTCATCGAGGCTTCGTAGATGGAGGTTTCTTCTCCGGTTGGCAGGTATTTGGTCACGCCACCTTCTGTTCCGGGAGCGAGCAAGTTTCGCAAACGAATGTTGGCGAAGGTGCCGCGTGTCATCACGCGGTCGTTGCCGCGACGGCTGCCGTAACTGTTAAAGTCGGCGATCTCGACGCCGTTCTCTTGCAGGTATTTTCCGGCGGGAGAACTTGGCTTGATCGCACCGGCAGGACTGATGTGGTCGGTCGTGGTGGAGTCACCGACGGAGACCAGAACATTTGCGTCTTCGATGGATTTTATCGCAGGTGGATCAACGGGCATATCGACAAAGAATGGCGGTTCCTGGATGTACGTGCTTTTCTCACTCCAGTCATAAAGTTCGCCTGTGCTGGTCTGGATCGACTGCCACTCGGGCGGTCCGACTGTCGCTTGCGAATATTGTGTCGTGTACATATCGGGAGACATGCAGGAGGCGACTGTGTCGGAGATTTCTTGTTGTGATGGCCAGATATCTTTCAAGAAGACATCATTACCGTCGGTATCCTGACCGATGGGATCATTGATCAGATCGATATCGGTGGTACCGGCAAGAGCATAAGCCACGACTAATGGAGGTGACGCGAGGTAGTTGGCTTTGACGTGTTGATTGACGCGGCCTTCAAAGTTTCGATTTCCTGATAGCACCGAGCAAGCGACAAGATCACCCTCTTCGATGCCGGCGGCAATCTCATCGGGCAGGGGACCACTATTGCCGATGCAGGTCGTGCAACCGTATCCGACGGTTTGGAATCCGAGTGCGTCCAGATCGTCGTCGAGTTCGGCTTTCTTCAGGTAATCGGTCACAACGCGACTTCCGGGAGCGAGCGATGTTTTGACCCAAGGCTGGGATTTCAAGCCTTTTTGCAATGCGTTGCGAGCAACCAAACCAGCCGCCACCATCACGGACGGATTACTGGTGTTTGTGCAACTGGTGATCGCGGCAATCACGACCGAGCCGTGCTTCAATTCGAACTTTTGACCATTGTATTCAGTGGGAACGCCAGACGCTCCTGGGTCTTCGGCCACAGCGACCGCTGCTTCGGTTTCGTTTTCTGTTCCGCCTTCTGAAGTCATGGAATCTGGCGTTGAAGATCCTGACGGTGATGGCTTGTCGAACACAGCTCCGAGATCATTTCGCCATTGCGACTGCATGTTCGAAAGTAAAATACGATCTTGAGGTCGCTTCGGTCCCGCCAGTGAAGGTTCCACATCGCCAAGGTCGAGCTCCAACGTGCTGGAGAACCGTGGCTCGGGGGAATCGTCTGTACGGAACATGCCCTGAGCTTTGTAGTACTTCTCGACGAGATCAATCAGTTCCGCCGGTCGTCCTGTTCGTTCGAGGTAACGGAGTGTTTCATCATCGACCGGGAAGAAGCCCATTGTGGCACCGTATTCGGGAGCCATGTTGGCAAGAGTGGCACGGTCGGGGAGCGACATCTGGCTCAAACCGGGTCCATAAAACTCAACAAACTTGCCGACAACACCATGCTGTCTCAACATTTGTGTGACAGTCAGCACCAGGTCCGTCGCGGTGGCACCTTCGGGGAGTTTCCCCGACAGACGGAAACCGACCACTTCGGGAGTCAACATGTAGATGGGCTGACCAAGCATGACCGCTTCGGCTTCAATCCCACCCACTCCCCAGCCGAGAACTCCCAAGCCGTTGATCATGGTGGTGTGACTATCCGTACCCACGAGACTGTCGGGATAGGCGACGCCATCAGAAGTCAGAACTCCCTTGGCGAGATATTCCAGATTGACTTGATGCACGATGCCGGTCGCAGGAGGAACTACGCCGAAGTTTTCGAAGGCTTGCTGTCCCCATTTCAGAAACTCGTACCGTTCCTGATTGCGTTCAAATTCTTTATCGACATTGAATTGCAACGCCAACTCTGAGGCAAATTGATCGACCTGAACCGAGTGATCGATGACCAGATCGCACGGCACGAGAGGATTGATTTTCTTGGGGTCACCACCGAGACGACTCATCGCTTGACGCAGAGCCGAGAGATCGACGACAGCCGGTACGCCGGTGAAGTCTTGCAACACAACGCGGCCCGGCTTGAACGGCAACTCGGCTCGTTCTGCTGCTTCGGCTTTCCAGTTTGC
>Ga0181597_10007251_pt1 | contig 10128 bp, 6 predicted proteins | sample 041ome_5_FD_148647 | JGI IMG/M metagenome (GOLD analysis project Ga0181597, IMG submission 148647) | Coastal salt marsh microbial communities from the Groves Creek Marsh, Skidaway Island, Georgia - 041403US metaG (spades assembly) | ecosystem: Environmental > Aquatic > Marine > Intertidal zone >...
GGCATCGGCAGTTCGGATGCTGGTGCTGCGGTGGGCCTAAATCCCTACAAATCGCAGCTGGAACTGTGGATGGAAAAAACCGGGCGTGACACCACGTTACCGAAGGCAGATCCGCACGACGAAGAAAGCCCGATGTACTGGGGCAATGTGCTGGAACCGGTGGTGGCCTGGCATTACAGCAAGCGCACCAAGAACAAGGTGCGACGCATCAACGCCGTGCTGCAGCACCCTGATCCTGAGCTGCCGTGGATGCTGGCCAACATCGACCGCGAGGTGATCGGTGCTGACGATGTGCAGATTCTTGAATGTAAGACAGCCGGCATAAACGGGGCACGCCTCTGGAAAGAAGGCGTGCCCGAGTATGTACAACTGCAGGTAATGCATCAGCTCGCAGTCACCGGCAAGCAGGCTGCAGATGTGGCCGTGCTGCTCGGTGGCCAGACGCTGGAGATCCACCGCATCGAACGTGACGAGCAGATGATTGCTCGCCTGATCGAGCTAGAGCGTAAGTTCTGGCACTACGTCGAGACCGACACGCCACCTCCTGCTGATGGTTCAGCCTCGGCAGAAATGGCACTGCGTGCACTCTATCCGGAGGACAACGGCCAGACTGTCGACTTCAGTGGCCGTGCGGGTTTGGTAGCGGCTTACCTGGAGCTCAAGGCGGTGCGCCAATCCATCAGCGAGAAGGAAACGCGCGAGGCCCAGCTCAAGCAGATGCTGCAACAGGCCATGGGTGATGCCACCCGCGCGGAGTTCAGTCACGGCTTTATCAGCTGGAAGAAGTCCAAAGACAGCACCGTGCTCGATGTTGAAACCATGCTCCAAGAAAAGCCCTACCTGCAGGTTCGCTACACGAAGCAAAAGCAAGGCAGCCGGCGCTTCCTGGTCGGCTAATCCCCACGCTCAACTATTCCCTCCCTTGGTCAGTCCATGCAGTTAGCGCTGCGTGGCTGGCCTTTTTTCGTTTGCAGGAGAATCATCATGCTCAAAGGTCTAGCAATCACACCGCCGGTGCTTGGGCGGATTTCTATCGGTAAGGTCGTCGAGAAAAACGGCAAGCGGCTGCCGGAGAAGGATGACCAGTTCACCATCACGTCCCAGGTACAAGGTAAAGACGGTTGGCTGCTGCATCCGCTCAATGATGAGCTGCGTAAGGGTCAGGAGGACAAATTACGCAGCATCCCGGTACGCCTGCTGTTCAACGAACCGGAACTGAATTTTCGCGCTGACTACACGCTGTTTGATCGGCAGTCTGGCAGGCCGTTGTGCGTGGGCAATGGCGAGACCTGTAAGCGTGTCACCCAGGACGGCATGCAATCGCTGCCCTGCCCTTCGCCGGATGCCTGCCCACTGGCCAAAGGCGGTGCCTGTAAGCCTTACGGCCGGCTGAACGTGCTGATCGGCGATGACGATCCGCTGGGCAGCTTTGTGTTCCGTACCACCGGTTTCAACAGCATCCGCACCCTGGCTGCCCGCCTGCATTACTTCCAAGCCATCTCGGGTAACCGACTGGCCTGCCTGCCGCTGGAGCTGCGTCTGCGTGGCAAGTCGACCAGACAGAGCCATGGCACGCCGATCTTCTACGTCGATCTGACCGTACGCGGCGGCATGGACATGGCCGAGTCGCTGCAGGCTGCCAATGAATTAGACGCACAACGGCAAACCGCTGGCTTCGATCAATCCGCCCTGGATGAGGCGGCGCGACGTGGCTTTGGCAACGGCGCATTCGAGGACAGCGAGGAGGATGCCGGAGCCGTGATCGAAGAGTTCTATTCGAGCGCGGACACCCCCACTGCCAAGGTCCAGGGTGAAGTGCTGCAACCGGCCACCAAGTCACTTGCGGGCAAGCTGGAAGTGCTCGCCTCATCAGCCAACTGAGCACTACCCCCGATTGAGCCTATCGGCCAGTCGGGCTCTTTCGGAGAACCGTCATGACCTTGCTTCGATTTCTGCTGTGCCTGTTCATCTTCATCGGCGCACTGGCTGCGGCTGGAGCTCTGGTTCTGAGCATTCTGCTGATGCTGCGTTATCCGCCGTTGCTGATCGCCGTAGTCCTGGCGTGCTGGGCTCTCTGCAAACTGCTGAAAGCCTTGTAAGCGCTCCATAAACCCCACCTCCCTTCGATGGGGTTTGCGTTTTACAGTGACGTCGCTGGTTGGCAGTTCCACGGCAGCAGGACTTCGTAGTCTTCGACGCTGTTGGCCAGCGCCAAACGCTCGAGGACATGTCGCAGCCAAGCTTAGGGTTCTCGACCATTGGCCTTGGCGGTTTCCATCAGACTGTAAAGTTGAGCGCTGAAAGTGGCGTCCTTGGGCGTGTAGCTGAACGTTTGGTTAAGGGCCGGGCTTTAGCCCGCCCCGAGTGAGCGAAGCGAACGGCTTGAATGCTGTAATGGACTCCCCCCGCGCCACAGTTCTATACCGAGAACGGCGGTGACTGAAATTGGGAGTGTCGTGATGAAGCGAATTGCAGTTGATCTGGCCAAGTCCGTTTACCAAGTTGCCGAGAGTGTTGTTAGCGCGACACTATCGATTGACTAGCAAACCTAAGATAACTGTTGCATATGTGGAAACTAGCGCACCAATAAGGAGGAGTATGACAATTGCAGGTATTGAGGCTATGGCCCATTTGACCATAAATATAACCATTGAAGAAAATGGCATTTTTATATCTACCAAAGAAACCTCGGAGGTCTTATTAAAGACTACATTATCTTTTTGGCTTACAACATTGAAGCCTTCGACAATGTTTAATTTAAATTGCTCTCTCAATCCTTTGATGTCGCTAGCGCTCCAGCTGCCATCGCCTCTCGCAAGATTTCTGAACCCAATGTTTAATAGTTTTTCTGTGATTTCAGAGTCAGATAGTCCGTCTTCAACAAAAGATGCGATCGTGTTTATTTGCTTGTTTGCGTGAGCGTCTTGCACATAAATTTTCATTATTTTCCAGGCCTTATTTATGGGCGGCGATGAGTGTAGACTCTTTGGGCTAGCTCTAACGTTTGGTTAAGGGCGGGCCTTAGCCCGCCACATCTAGCACAGCGAGCGATTTAAATTTGTTAGAGCTTTACATATTGACTGCCGTCCAGTCAGCGCTGTAGGCGGCCACGTCAAATGTAGGGAGTTCTTGGTTTCTGCTACTGACATAAATGCCGAGTGATTTGATGGCCTGATAAATGTTCTGATCACGCTCCCAGCTTGGGCCATATACCTTCATGGATTTCAGCCATTGCTTGAGCATACTTTTGCCACAGGAGTCCGCTAGACGACTAGCGATTGAGCACAGGTAATCGAATGTATCCTTTACGAAAGTTTCGTCTATATGAACTACTTTTTCAGATAATGCCGGTTGATTTACCCGTGCTGAATCATGTGCTGTGACAAAGCCCGCGTTGTGCGCTACTGAATGCCTTAATATCCATAAGACTGAAATTTTTTTGAGGTCTTCACCATCGAAAGGCGTTACGTTAAATATCGCTTTGTAACGCTCGTTCACTGTTTCTGGTGTGTGCCAACCCAATGTTGGATGGACGAGCATTGACCCTATGCTTGATTGGGCAATGCGCTGTGATAAAACACGTTCCGTTGTAATTGACAGCCACTCTTGATTCTTCAGTTTCTCATCAAAGACGCTGCCTACATCAATTGACTTTGCAATGAAGTCTTTGAGCATGTATTCGAACGCTGCCATCAATTGGCCGAATATAGCCAACTGAATCTTGTGCCTGTGTTTTAGGGCAACACCGCCCCTTGCTTCTTCAGATAAGCGGCCGTCATGAAAGTAATCGGCCGCCAAAACCAAGGAGCGACCATGAGAGAAGAAAAATGAACATGGGCTGTCCTTTCGCTTGGTATTTTCTCTTGCAATATCAGCGCTATCTCTATTCCATGCGGCTGCTTCAGGAAATGGCACAAAAGTTCTCCATGGTTTTGCTCTAACAGCCAGTGTTGCGACCGATAACGAAGGGGCGGATGGCCCGCTCGGCAGCGTTGGTATCAATACGCACCCTATTGCCTAAACAAAAGATTAATACCAATCAATTTTGAAATTAAACTTGCAACTATCACCATGAAAAACTAATCACACGACTCCTCACGCTCTCCAAAGATATGCTCACGCAGTGCTAAAATAGCATTCTGCGGACTATCAGAAATAATAAAACTACCATCAACCAATGAAAGCTCGCATGTAAAAATATCGCACTGCCAATCTTCACTGTAGTCAGACTCAAATGAGCACCAGACAATTTTATCAACATTCAATACAATTTCTTTATCTTCGGCCTTATTGACAATCTGCAGCCACATTTAAAAGCCTCCAAAAATAAATCACTAATAATCGGCAGTTGCAGTGCGATGGCATGCAGTTCTGCCTAGAGGTATAACAACAGCCTGTGCCTTTGGGCTGACCGACTGGCTGAAGAAAAACTACCTTTTTCAACACAATCAGCCAAAAGCAAACATTCAAAAATATCGATGAAAGCCGTGGCAATTCCCCCTTTAGAGGGCTTGTTGGCAGTCGGGCGCAGAGACGTCGTGATGATCGATTTGCTCCCCTGGCGGACTTTCAAACTCTTCCTCGTCTAATTCCTTCTGCTCAATCCCGCCAATACTCGACCCTGTCCAGATACGTAGCTCTACCAACGTCGGCAACTTCTCCAATGCACCGGTAGGCTCAATACCAAGCTCAGCCAAGCGCTGGAGCAGCTCGTCAAAGATTTCTTCTTTATGCATGCTCCAAGATGATGCGAAGCATCGCCAGAACGTCCACCCCGCACGCTCAAGGATCCGCTGACGATTCATATCTGCTTCCCAACGATCCGGCCCATGAAAGGCATCACCGTCACACTCGATAGCCAAGCGATTGTCATTGGCACCCTCCACTACCATATCGAGGCGAAACGCGCCGCTCTTTACTTGAGGAATAACCCGGAAACCGCGCTCCACAAGGCGGCTAAACACCTGCTCCTCAAAACCGGACTCACATAGTTTTATCAACCCGTCCTGCTCAACCTGCTGATCGATGAGAGGCTTGCTGAAGTACTCCAGCAATGAGCGACGTAGGTCTTTAGGAGATAATTGATCTAAGGTCACTGATCGCACTAGGTACATGCGGTCACGTGCTCGGCTAGCAGCTACGTTGAATCGTTGCTCCGCTCCAATACCCGACAATGGGTGATGGCTTTCCGGATCCGCCACCAGAGAGATGAAGATGATGTCGCGTTCACTCCCTTGGAACGTCCCTGCATCTCCACATAAAAACTCGCGAGCGTGGAGCTCGGTGGCCGAGCAACGCTCGCGCACCAACGCATCGATGTGCTTCGCTTGCTCCATGCCGCCGAGCAGGGTAACCACACCAATTGTGCGATTTGCGTATTTCTCGTCGTCGATCAAAGCATGAATTTCTTCAGCGATTGCCTCCGCTTCGAGGGTATTGCAGCCTTTCTTGTTTCGCACTCCATCTCTGACATAGATGTCCACCAACGGAGGATCAAGCCTCTCAGACGGTCGCGGGATACGCAGCGGCTGGATCGCTCCGTTATAGAATCGATTGGAGTACGTAATGATCGGGGGTACGCATCGGAAGTGCTCACGTAGCATGACCATCTGTCCGGCAAATACCCGCGCTGCCAGGTCATAAAGGGACTTGTCCGGCGTCATATCTGCGCCATAAGGCTGGTCACTCAAGTAGCGACTACGAAGTTCCCCGATACGCTTACCTGATTTAAAGCCGCCATCAGGAGACACCTGCTTGTCGTCACCGACCACAAGCACCTTTTTGGCTCGGACGATCGCCGGAAGCGCCCACAGATCAGACTGGCTGGCCTCGTCGACGATCACCAGATCGAAAACACCAATGTCTGCGGGCATCGATTCGGATACTTTGGCGTGACTCATGATCCAGCACGGAACGGCACCCGCCGCATCCTGCATGCACTGCTGAGCGTCTCGGCGATACCTTTCGGCATTCGGCCCGGTGCCTTGGCCAATTTTGCGCATTGCAGTCGAGTATCCCGCCAATGCCTGAAGAACCATGGGGCTCGCATTGCTCTTGGTCGATAACCACGCTGCACAGCTAACTACTTCCCGGTACATCCGCGCCAGCCCCGACTCCAAAGCACCGCGCTTGGTATTCAGCGCTACGAGCTCATGTCGAGCCTCGATTGTCTCCAAGTGAGAACGAACTCGGGAATACTGCCAGGCCTCCCTCCATGAAGACGGCATAGCAGTATCCTCGCCACCATTCGGCACGGCGATTGTTAGCACTCTGCGTGCGATTTTCTCGCCGCCCGCGTTGCGCAGTTGGTCTGCGGCGGCACGAACCTGGTCAATCAAGGCAGCCATGCCTTCAATACGGTGCAGTTCAGCGAGAAGGTCAACATACGAAGTGACCACTTGCTGTTTTGCTTGCTCCTCGTTGCCCAGCTGCGACTGAATGAAAGTACGAAGCCTCGTAGTAATTGGCCCGCCGTGGTTCGCAATTTTGGCTTGGAGTGTGGCCAGTGATGCTACGGCCATGCTCAAATCCAACCGCATCAAATGGTGGCGGACTTGGTCACGAAACGCTCTTACCTCGGACAGTTTCATCTGATGCAGGCTCGGTGTATCAGCGTCGAAAACCTGGCTGCAAAGCGCAATAACGCGATTACTCAATCGGTTACACAGCTCAATAGCCATCTGCACAGCCGTAGTAATCAACTCCAATTGGCGAAGGTGAACGATACCGCCCTGAAGCTTCGGAATGTCCAGTAGCTCTGCGACCGGGTTCCAACGAGATGTGAAGGTCTTCACCTCCTGATGGAGCTGAAGGTACTTTGAGACAATGTTCCAATGCTCAGCAGTCTGAGGCGCAGAACCGTTGACCCTCACTAGGCTTACATTCGCTTTAGCTTGAGATGCTCCAAAACTCATGAGGCCAAACGGCTTGCCAGATTGCGATGCCCGTTCAATTGCTTCGGCGGTCTTCTCGCAATCTAAACCGGCTTCAGGGAACTCAACATTGTTTTCCAGCATTGCTTTACGCCGTTGTACCAACTCCTGGGCACCAACAAGCATTCCTGTAAGCACTGCGACCTCATTGTCGAAACGTTTGCTGAGGACTTTTGTACGCAATTGGGATGACCACGCGACTTCGCTTTCTCCCCCCTCATGAAGTGCAATTAGTCCCTCAAGGCATGCCTCAAGCTCTGCGTCCAATGCTCTGGCCGCAGCCGCCACCTGGTCGTTGTTGGATTTCAGAGCAAGAATGTCGCCTTGATCAAAAACTTGATCAAGTGCTTTCAGCTGGCAGAGCGAAGCGTGTAATCTTCCGATTTCCTCAGCAGCCGGCAACTGCTGCAAATCAGGAATGCTCGCAGTAATGTAAACGAGATCATCGCCAAGCTTTCGGCGGGCCTCACGCAGGGATTTTCCGGCCTCTTCATCAAAAGGCGCAGCGTGTTTGTCGTCTAGGGAGAGCTCATCATCAAACCATTGATGTTCGCTTCCACTCTTCATTAACAATTCAGCGAGCTGCTCCGCTCGATACCGGACGCCATCTACCTGGATTTCGGCCAGTTGCTCGAGCGCAATCTCGTTGACGCGACGATCAAGGCGTACTAACTCGGCATGTGCAAGGTCTATGGACTGGTGCAGACGTTCGATGTCCGTGCGTGCCAACGAAGGGGTAATTTGTGAGACCTGGTGCTGGATCGTCTCGATCGATCCCTGAAATTGCCGAATGCCTTCGCGGTCGTTGGTAAGCAGCGCCACAGTCAATGGGCGTACTTCTTCTGGAATTTTAGCCTGCAAAACCTTCAGGGCCTGCTCACCGCGTGAGGTCACTAGAACTCGCTTACCCGTTGCCAAGTAATGACAGATGATGTTGGCAATGGTGTGCGTTTTCCCTGTTCCAGGAGGGCCCTGTACGGCCACGCCAGCGGAATGCTCCAGGCGCTGAACAATGGTGACCTGCTCATCGTTATAGGGAAGCGGAAAATAAAGCTCCTTAGGTTCGGCCGTGGAGCCATCCATGCTCCGGCTCGACAAACCCCGAAAATTCACACTCTCGCAGTCGACAGCAAAAGGCGACGGAGGCGTGACGAATGCCAGCGGGCCTTCAGGAACTTCTGCGCACGCCTGGAGCTTTTCACGAATCTTACGCAAATCATTGATCAACCAATTGCTTGGCTTTGGCCGGGAGAACATGACCCAGCTGTCAGTGACCTGCAAGACCTCGCCAGCCTCTGGAATAGCCTGGTCAGTGTCCATAGTCTGGACGTACTTACCACGACTATCCAAATTACGAGCGGCAAGCTTGAGCACATCAGAGAAGCTGGACGGCATGAACGGACTCAACGGGGAGTGCTCATTGAGGACCAGATGGTCGCGTATGGCTTTTTCGCACTCACTCGCGCCAGGTACCCCAGCGTTGACCATCGCATCGAACTCAACAGATGGATGCGTGGCGCGCGGACGAACCTCTAGCGCCATGGTTGACTCATTGAGGCTGATATCGGCGGCTTGCGTCAGCAGTGGGTAATTGAACGTTTGAGGGGCTTGGTCGATGGTGAGCGTCCATGTACTGACACCGACCCCCCAGACCAACTCACGGGCTGCCTTACCTGTCTCCATCTCTTGCATGAGTGCAAACAAATCACCGTACAAATCAATCGTCTTGCGACGTGGTTTCTCCTCCTCCGCCCATTCATTCCAGCTTATACGATATTCAGCGAGTGCCGCTTCAGCAGAGCTCCGGACGCGGCTTTCAATCAGCGCCGGATCTGATTCGGGGTCGCTGTCTTGGTCTTCTCGAACACGTTGAAGCAGCGCTTGCTCTAGGATGCTCGGGGCTTTGCCTGGATTTTCGCTGAGCTTTATTAAGGAGTGATATTGCCCCTCAGTTGGCTTAGGACTCCGAATCTCCTCTAGACGATCGACCTGAAGCCAGATGCTATCCCCCGGAAGTTGTTGATCGAAATGCAAGCCAGGAAGTGCAGCGAGGAAGCCGGGCGTGAAAACCTCATTCTTCGAGCTAAAAAGCTGGTAACGGGAAGGCTCAAGCTCCATCAGGCTTTCTTCTGCATATTCGAACAATCGGGAGAGGAGCTGGCTAGGCGTCCGTTGCATATCACACTCCGGGGGAAATCGATGAGGCTGCACTACGGCAACAAGAAATTTAACCAAGGATGCCACATTGTATTCATGCTGACTGCTCCACACCTTCATTGATCTGGCCAAGTATCTGTCCTAGCTCTTAGGCCGCTCTCGCCCACGCTAATCGCGATGTCAAGCTGCCTGAACTGAACCATCAAGATCTATGCATCCCTCCTCCTGCTAGCGCCGAACTCTCGCTGAGGTTTCCAAGTGGCGTCGTAACAGACAAGGAGTCGCTTCAGCTTAGGCTTTTAGACACCATCACCCTCGACAAGGATGCTTCAGCTGCCCCGTCCGCAGGCATCGAGCACCCTCAGGCCTCAAGCGCAGGTGCTGGGCATTTTTGACGAGATACTTCATTGCCCTGTGGATATGAGGTCGAATCGCTTGATCTCCCCTCTGGATCTGGCCAATGCCGCACTTATCTCCATATCGATCCTTGTCGTGGTTGCAGCTTTCCATGTAGCCCTGACCACGCGTAATGTCTTCCCACAAGCCCCCGATCTCGATAGCTTTCCAGACATCCCGGCAGACCACGTTGCCATTGAAGAAGTAAGCAGCATGGATGTGATAGCCCTGACCATCATTCCGGTCACCCTGCTCCACCGAGTAGATGTAGCCGATAAGATGTTCAAAGATCGGATTGCGTTTATGCGCGATCACTAACTGCTGCAGGTCATCAAAGACGTGCTCAACTCGTAGCCTGGCCTGAGCCTCTGAGCGATAGTAAAGATTGATTCTGACGATCGTAGTACGCGAATAAAGGCTCACCAGAGCATCCGTGTACCCAGTGATATCCTTCTCCTGCTTACGCGCCTCAACGCTGCGATCCCCACTCTTGCGCCGATACCGCAGCTCACGGGTCAATTGACGAATCCGTGCTGTCAGGACATTCATGCTGTGGTGGTGATCCAGATAAGCCGTACCCCGTTCATTCGGACAGATCGGACCGTCAAGACGGCGCTCAAGGCCTACGTCCTGGCAAGCCTCC
>Ga0181597_10007259_pt1 | contig 10122 bp, 7 predicted proteins | sample 041ome_5_FD_148647 | JGI IMG/M metagenome (GOLD analysis project Ga0181597, IMG submission 148647) | Coastal salt marsh microbial communities from the Groves Creek Marsh, Skidaway Island, Georgia - 041403US metaG (spades assembly) | ecosystem: Environmental > Aquatic > Marine > Intertidal zone >...
GAACACCACTCGGCGCCGCCGCCTTCGAGCAGCCGTGACCGTCGTCCTCGAACGACGTCTAATCGCGACGCCTTGATTTTTGTATGTAACGCACAAAGAAGACTTTTGTCCACCCGCGGCGCGACTTCACGCGGCGACGCGCGGGAATGCCTCGCGTTCCCGACGCCGTGTCCTACGTCGGGCGAAACGTCAGCGACTGCGGGTACTGCGCGTCGCCCGACGCGTCCGTGAGCGACGGCGCCGTCGCGCACGGGCTGTCGACGAAGAGGTACGGCGAATTGATTGACGACGGCTGGAGACGCAGCGGAACGTGGATTTACAAGCCCGCGATCGACGTCTCGTGCTGCGCGCAGCACACGATTCGCGTCAGCGTGGACGCGTTCAGGCCGTCCAAAAAGCAGCGGCAGGTGCTGCGCAGATTGGACGCGTATCTGCGGCGCGAGAGAGATGAGGGAAGCGACGGCGGCGACGAGGACGGCGCGCGAGCGGCGCGAAAGTTGGAGATAACGACGGCGCGTTCGACGTTCGTGCGCGAGGAATTTGAATTGTGGAAAAGGTATCAAGCCGCCGTGCACGGAGACGAGGCGTCGGAACTCAAGGAAGCGAGTTTTAGAAGATTTTTAGTGGACTCGCCATTCGTCGAGGACGAGACGCCGAACGAGACGTCTGCGCCGAGCATCGGACTCGGCGCGTTTCATCAGCAGTACAGGATCGATGGGAAGCTCGTCGCCGTGGGTGTGGTCGACATTTTGCCGAAAGGTTTGAGTTCGAAGTACTTTTTCTGGGACCCCGAGTACGCGAAGTTGAGTCTGGGCAAAGTCAGCGCGCTGAAAGAAATTGAGTTCGTCGCGGACGAGCGACGTCGACGGCCAGAGGCGACGCGAGAGTTTGAGTTCTACTACATGGGGTATTACATTCACGATTGTCAAAAGATGAAATATAAAGCGGACTACGCGCCGAGCGAGCTGCGGTGCTCGACGACGAATCGATGGGTTCCCGTCGACGACGCCGACGTTCAGAAGAAGCTCGACGCTCGCGAACACTGTCGGCTGAGCGACGAAGCAGCCTTGCCGCGCGAGTGTTGCGAACCATTGAAGTCCATGGTAGGTCTAGCGCTTCGCGGCCAGCTCGTGAGCGTTACCACGTTGGGTGATTTGCCCGGTTTACTCGAAAGCATCGGCGTGAACTTGGGCTCCAGCCGCGGCGTGCGTCGATTCGCGGACGAGCAAGCCGAGTGGTGCGAGCGGAGCGGGCGAGCGGGGATGACCATCATGAATTTAGTCGACATTGAACGGAATTTACTCGCTTACGAAGATAGCGACGAAGTAGACGAGCATTCGGATGATGAACTAGCAGGTATAGCATAGCTTAGATGAAAGAATGAATCGCTTGATTTTACAACAAAGCTCGCCGCCCATTACTGTTATACATTTTCGCTGTTGTCTCGCGCCGTCACCGTCGCCGTTCGTTTCGCCGCCGGGAGCGTGAACGGCATTTTCGCGGGAAACGATGTGTTCGCCATCGCCACCGGTTGTTTCGTCGTCATGGCGACCGCGATTGCGGACTCGCGTTCTTCTTCGAGTCTTTCGAATTCGCCCACGCAGTGAATCTGTTTCAACTCCTCGCGATTGTTTCGCTCGCGCAAGATGCTCATACCGTTGAAAATAACCAAAAGAGATGTTCCAACGTCTACCGCGATCGCTTGCCACAAGCCCGTGTAGCCGAGGATGGAGAGAACGAGGACCACGAGCTTGGTAGTGACGGAGAAGATGACGTTTTGTCGAATCTTGCGCACACACTCGCGACCGAGCACGATGGTGTCCACCAGTAAACTCAGATCGTTTGTCATCAACGCCACGTCGGCGGTTTCCATCGCCGCAGCCGTACCGGCGACGCCCATAGCGACGCCAACGTCCGCCGCAGTCAACGCTGGAGCGTCGTTGATTCCGTCGCCCACCATCGCCACCGTGCCTCGGCCGAAGAGCTTCAAGGCGATTTTGGACGACTTATTCTCTAACGCCTCGATCGCTTCGCCGATGATACGGAGTTTGTCTTGCGGTTTGAGTGAAGCACGTACGTGCGTTGGATTGACGCCTACTCGCGCTCGCAAGTACTCGGCCGACCCAGGATTGTCTCCAGTGATCATCTCCACCTCTGCGCCTATTTTTCTCAAGTCATCCACCGCTTTCGCCGCCGTAGGGCGAACGACGTCATCACATCGAATGATGCCCGCGAGACGACCGTCGACCCCGACCCATACCACGGTACCTCCTTCGCTTTCCCACGTATTCGCCATGTTCGTCAGCTCGACATCGTTCGCGTCCCACGCGTTCTCCAACGCGAGCTCGCCGTTGCCGACTTCGACGCGCCTGCCGTCGACGATAGCTTTCGCGCCTTGCCCGTCGATAGTTTCAAAGTCTTCTACGACACATTGTTCCGAAGCTACGCGGACTGCCGCACCGGCGCCACGCAAGACAGCGTGCGCGAGCGGATGTGACGAACGCGATTCCAGGGCGCAAAGCCATCGAAGGAGGGCGCCGACGCCGAGCGCCGGACGTTGGTTCTCGTCGCCGTTTCTCGCCGGACGCACCAAACGCACCGCAGTGAGCGTGAAAGAACCGCGCGTGAGCGTGCCCGTTTTATCCATGAACACGCGCTCGATGCGGCCGAGTCTTTCGAGGTGCGCAGAGCCCTTGACCAAGACGCCGCGTTGCGCGCACACCGTGAGTGCGCTCACGGCAACGACGGGAGTGCTCAATACGAGCGCACATGGACACGCGATGACAAGTAAGACGCACGCCAAATACGCCGGCTCGTTCCCTTTGACCCCAGAACTGTACTGTACGATCATGACGAGCGCGGCGGCGATGATGACGACCGGCGTGTAGACCCTCGCGAATCTCTCAATGGCGAGCTCGCTCGAGCTCCGCGACGCTTGCGCTTCTTCGATGAGACGGACGAGCCGCGAGACTGCTGAATCCGCGGCGACGCACGAGACACGAATCTCTAAGATCCCACCTTGATTCAGTGTGCCGCCGTACACGACGTCACCGACACGTTTAGGCACGGGCATGGACTCGCCCGTGAGCGCGCTTTCGTCAATCGCGCTCGCGCCGGCGACGATTTCGCCGTCGAGTGGCACCTTCTCTCCAGGCTTGACGAGGACGACTTCACGCACTTTAATCTCTTCCACCGCCACGAGTGCCGTATCGCCTCGACGCCGCGCCTTTTCCGGTCGAAGCGCCAGCACTGCGCCTATCGCGCGCGACGTTTTCGCCATAGCGCGCGCCTCGAGCCATTCTGAGAGCGCAAAGAGCGCCACCACCGCGGCGGCTTCGCCGAAATCTTGAAGCGCACAAGCGCCGACGATGGCGATCCCCATCAGCGTGTTAATATCGACGATACCATTTCGTAAGCTCCCGAACGCTTTCAGGGCGATTTCGGGAATACCAACCGCAACGGACGCCAGAGCGACGTAGCGTAAATGTCGCGCGTCTCCGCCCAAGTAGTGAAACAGCGACACGACGAAGAAGAAGCACGCCAACGTGATTCGAAACGGTGGCCTCGCGAACGCATCGCTCGATTGCGCGTCATCGCGAGCTGAGGTACCGTCGCTCGGACCTTTCGTATCGCTCACGTGCGCCTGCAAACGCACCGCGTTCAAAGCGTCCACGATGGTCTCCGCGCTCACCGCCGACGCCGCGTGCTCGACGAGCACCGTCTTCGTGGGCACGACGACTTTGACGTCTCGCACGCCCTCCATCTTATCTAAAACCCTATGAATCAGCGGTACCTCACTCGGACAGCATATTCCGTTCACGAGCAAGCGCGTGTGCGTGCTCTGTTCCGTCCCGCCCTTTGATTCCAGCGCCAATCTCGCGACGACGGCGTCGGAATCGTCCGCGTCGTTCGCGCCCTCCCGCGTCGACGGAAACGGCTTGTAATCCCCCCCATTCACCCCACCGCGTCGATGTCGCAACACCTTCACCCACCCGTGATCTTCCACGTGCGTCTTCGTCTTTAACGCGCACCCGTCGCCGCAACAGTCCGCGTTTGAAAAATGCACCAACCGCTCGCCCACGAGAAAATCGACGTGGTCGTCGTGCGGCACCGTCTCGCACTTCCTCGCCACCAACCGCGCCCGCGCCTCTTCCACGTCCGGCGGGCACCCGATCGCGCCGAACAGCTCCATCATCCTCTCGCGTTCCTCGCGCGCCGCGCCCTCCGCCTTCGCCCCGCGTCCCGTCGTCGTCGTCGTCGTCGTCGCGCTCGTCGCCCGCGCCGCCGCCCACGACCCATCCTCTCGCGCCACCACGAGCGCGCCCTCGATCAGGAACGCATCGAGAGGCGCGCTTCCGTCGCTCGCGCCGCTCGTCGCGCCGCCGTCGACGCGCTCGACGCTCGTCGCGCAAATCTTCGTCGGGTCCAGGCACAAGCCTTGCTCCACGCACGGCGTCGTCTCGCCGCACCACGCGCATCGCGCGTCGCGAAACGCCGCGGCGACGCGCGCGGGCATCGACGCGCGCCGCGTCGCGACGCCGCGCGTCGCGCGCGCGCGCGCGCGACGGCGAGCGCGACGCGAACTGCGGTCGTCACTCATCGACGCGCCGCGGCATGGCGCCGGCGCGCGACGCGGCGACGGCGTCGACGAGCGCGGCCGACGGCGCGTTCGTCGCGTTTCTGTGCGCGCTCGCGCCGCGCGAGCTGGACGCGCTGTACGCGTCGTCGCCGTGGAGCGCGCTCGCGGTGCTGCGCGCGTGCGATTCGATCGCGAAACAAATCATCCTGCGCCTGGCGTACGTCGACGACGGCGCGGACGCGCGCGAGTGCGCGAAGTGGTGCGGCGACGGCGCGAGCGATGCGCGCGCGCTGGAGCGCGCGATGGCGCGGTTGGCGCGGTTGAGGGTGACGACGGCGCGGGGCGAGGGCGAAGACGCGCGCGTCGTCGCGAACGAGGCGTTCGCGAATAATCTGCGACGCGCGCTCGAGCGAGGATTCGTGAATTTGGACGATGGCGACGGGGCAGACGCGCGGGAGGACGCGGGCGTGGCGGCCAAGGTGCCGGATCGAGCGACGCTGAACGCGTACGCGAAGGCGAAGTGGGAAGACTTGCTGCTCACGCTCACGGGGGCGTCGAACGCGTTCTCGAGGCCGGGGGCCAAGGTGAAGGGACGATTGGACGCGCAGGCGCTGTTTCGAGCCGCGGGGCTGACGACGGCGACGACGGCGGCGCTGAAGAAGGGCGGACAGAAGCGGTTGAAGAACGCGGGCGTCACCGCGGAGGGATTCGCGTTTTTGTTGCAGACGGCGCAAGAGCAAATATGGGTGCTGTTGACGCAGTACATACGCGATTCGCAGAAGACGTCGGCGACGAGCGCGATCAGTTTCTTGCTCAGGCTGACGTTTCAGGAACCGGGGCGCGCGTACGCGATGACGGGGGTGCTGAGCGACACGGAGCAAGACGTCGTGCTCGATTTGACGCATCTCGGGTTGCTGTACACGTTTGAGGTGAAGAAAAAGTTCTACTACGTCCCCACGCTCCTCGCCAGTGGCTTGTCCGGCGGATTCACCGGGGATGACGGCGATACCAAGGCGGCGGCGGCGGCGGCGGAAGGACACATCATAGTCGAGACGAATTATCGCGTGTACGCGTACACGTCCAGCGCCGTGGAGATGGAGATTTTGCGGCTGTTCACGCGCGCGGATTATCGCTTGCCCAACTTGTACGTCGGTATGTTGACGCGCGAGAGCGTGCAAAACGCACTTCGCGCGGGTGTGGACGCAGAACAGATCGTGGGGTACATTCGCGCGCACGCGCACAAGCAAGTTCGCCGAAAAAAGCCGAGTGTACCGAGCACGGTGTGCGACCAAATTCGTCTTTGGGCGCGCGACATGGAACGCATGGAAGCAGAGGAATGCGTGCTGTACTGCGATTTCCCGCAGGCCGGTACTTTTTACGGCGCCGTCGTGAGCGAGGCGGAAAAACGAGGCGCGCTGTTGTGGCGAGACGACGCGTCGAGGCGGTTGACTGTCCGCGCGTCGGCGCACGACGAGATGAAAGCCGTCGTCGGCGCGCTGAAGCAAAAGTTAGACGCGGTGTAAAATCAATGAATAGTTAAGCAGCATATTATTCCATCACGTCACGGCGGGATCGCGATGCGCGCTTGTAACGGAAGGTGGTCGCTCGGAAATCCAAACGTCGGCAATCCGACGTCGCTCGGGATTTCGCTCTCGTCCGGTAGCTTGGCCACGCTCACCACTTTGCTTCCTCGATGGGCCGAGTAGAGGATGTAATCGATCGTTTGTTTGACTTCTCCGGTCTTGAACAACCCGGTGCGCGTCTTCCACGTCGAAAATCTGTTTGAGTTTTTATCGCCGAGGGCCGCGCTCATGTCCTCGTACGCGTTGCGCATGCCGCGTCCGCGCAAGTGCACCACGCACGCCTCGTTGGGCGTCGCGTTCAAATCTCCGGCGATGATGATTTGGACTTTATCCACGTCCGCGCACAAACTCGTGGCGAACGCGTTCAAGTGTCGGCACAACTCTTTCGTTTGCTCCAGTCGAGTGATGATGCCGTCGACGGTTTTCGCCGACTCGAGATGGGTGGTGACGACGACGATTTCTTGGAGATCCTCTCCCGAGAACACGGGCTTGGCGTTGCCGCGAATGAGCGTACCGATCGCGTTGCGGATTCCAGACTCGCTTCGAGGATCCTTCTTCAACCGAAACCTCGCCATTAACGTCTTCCCGGCGTTGAGCGCCGGGTCGTCCTTGCGCGCGCGCGGCGTCCCCGGCGCGTGCGACGACAACAGCTCAAGTTTGTCAGTTTTGTAAAAGATGCACACGCCATCGCACGGCGCGCCGAATTTACGACAAGGCGACCACTGATCTTCCTTGTACAACCCCGCGTACCCGAGTTTCTTCAGCTCGGGCTCGAAGAAATCGTAGTAGTGATCGCACTCTTGCATGCAAATGACGTCCGGCGCCGTCGTCGAATCATTCGACGTGATCGCTCGAAGCAAATCCTTCGACCGTTTCGTCCAATTCAAATCATACATTTCCTCGTTCGCCTCGGCGTCGTCCTCGCCGTAGTACGCGCTCGCGAACGCGTCGTTCAGCGCCAACGCGTCGGCGAGCGCGTTGTACTGGCACACCTGAATCGTCCTCGCGCCCGACGTCGACGTCGTCATCGACGCGTCGTCCCGGTTCGGGTCGTACACGTACCTCGACGCGTCGTCGTCCGTTTCGCTCGACGCCTCGCGCGCGCGCCGTCGCGCGTCGTCGTCGTCGTCACCGGTCTTTTCGTCGTCACCGGTCGTCGCGGGCGCGTCGACGCGCGTCGCGCGCGCGTCGTCGGCGTCGTCGCGCGCGCCGTTCGCGGCGGCGCCGTTCGCGGTCTCGGCGAACATCGCGCGCGTCGACGCGAACTCGCGATCGGCGCGACGCGCGGCGCGGTGTGGCGCGCGCGCACGGATCGGCGATTCGGCGATTCGACGCGCGCGAACGATGGGCGAAAGGCGCGGGCAAAAAGAGCGCGACACGACAAAAAGAAACGAGGTCCTACCTGGATTCGAACCAGAGTCGCTGGATTACTGCGTGCGCAATCCGAGGGCGAGAGCGCGCCGTTCGACCGGCGCTCGCGTATGGACACTTTGCGTGTGAATTCAAAGTCCAGAGTGATAACCAACTACACTATAAGACCGTGACGGAAACTGATAGGCTTCACGTCGCCTTAACTACTCCACATGGCAAACGATGTCGCCGTCGCCCCCGTAAAGTTGGCGGCGCCAAAGTTATGGGTTTTCCGCGCGCCGCGCGGGCGGCCGCGCTCACAGCGCGAGGTCCGCGAGCGCCTCCGCGACGGCGCCGTCGCTCGAGACCTCGCACGACGCGCGCTGGATCTCGGACAGGAGAATCATGTTGATCGTGCGCTGCGGCGCGGTGGCCTCGGAACCGTCGTCCGCGATCGCGGCGTCGAGCGAGGCGTACTCGCGCGCGTCGGAGACGACGATGTTCCTCTGCTTGTCGACGCACCGAAGGGTGCCGACGAAGCAGCGCCCGTCGCGCGTGGTGGTGCGTATCGTCGCTCCGATGTAGTTTTCACGAAACGAGGACGAAGACGGGGACGAGGACGCCGGTGGAATCATCACCGAGCGTCAAAGTGAGGCGAACGCGGCGGTCGATTTACACGCGAGCTAATAATTTTCCAAAGGGCGCCGACGCCGCGCGCGTCACCGCACGTCGCGGTAACACCAGTCGTACAGTTTACGCAATTTCTCCGGACCGACGCCAAAGTTCCAGCTGCACGCGATCAAGACGTGTATGCACGTCGCCTTGAAGTTGCCGAGTTGCTCTATACGTCGGCCCGAGGTGGTGACGACGCGGTCCAAGAGCTTCACTCGTCCGCGGTACCGCCCGCGACCTTTGACGTGCATGCGCACGCATAAATCCGCGTCTTCCATGATGGACAGCGAACCGTCGAAGCCGCCGACGGCGTTAAAATCGTCGAGGCGACAAAACATGGCTTGGTCGCCGAACAGGATGCGAAAGCCTCGAAGGTAGCCAAAAGGGCGACTAATCACAGCGCAATACGTCGTCTTGACGACGTTGTGATACGACATCGCCCAAAACGTGCGCGACTTGGTCTCTATGAGCGACACGAACCCGCCCACGACGGTCTTTTGATCGCGAAGCTGTCGACGAATGACGTCCACGACGTCCGCCGGCGGCGTCGTATCCGCGTGCAAAAACAATACGTAATCCCCAGTCGCGATTCGCGCGCCCGCGTTCATCTGATTCCCTCGTCCCTTTGCTCCCGAAACCACGATCGCGCCGTGCGCGGCGGCGATCGCCGCCGTGTCATCCACCGAGTCGCCGACGCTGACTATAACCTCCGCCGCCTCGGGCTCGAGCGCGCGTCGCAGTTGCTTCAACAACCGCCCGATCGCCTTGCTTTCGTTCCGAGCCGGGACCACGATCGAGACGCGTTTTTGCTCCCACGCGTCGTCATCGGGCGCGTCGTGCGCCGGTCGATCGTTCCACGCGATGACCTCGTGCGTCGTCCAGTTGAGCGCCACCGCCCCCGCGAACAACCTCATCCACGCGTTAAACTTCCTCGACGCCCCGTCGTGGTCGGGATCGTCGTCGTCGTCGCGCCAACGCCGCGCGCCGTCGTCGTCGTTCCCACCGAACCCACCGAGCCCGCCGCCGTCGAGCGCGGCGGCGGCGACGCGCGAAGCCTCGCGACGGCGCGAGGCCCGAGGCGCGGCGCGCGCGCTCGCGCGTCGTCCACCGCGCCGCCGCGCCGCCGCGTCCAACCGCGCGCGCGACGTCGACGTCGACGTCGATGTAGACGTCGACGCGAAAGCCGCGGACATCGCGACGCGCGTCGCGCGACCGAATGTGCGGCGAACGCGCTTCGCGTCGAGTCGTCCCGTCGTCACGCCGACGTCGCCTCGACACCGCGCGCGCGCGCCTCGTCGTCGTCGTCCTCGACGCGCGCGCGCGCGTCCTCGTCCGCGCGCGCGTCATCCGCGCGCCGCCGCTCTCTCGACCCGCCGTCCCGTCGCTCGACGTACTCGCAATACTCTGCGTAAAAGGCGTCCTCGCGCGGCGCGCGCGTCGTCGTCGCCTCTCGCGCCTCGCCCCAATCCCGCTCGACGCCCGGCATCCCTCGACGATCCCACACCTTTCGCCCGCGTTCCAGCGCCCGCGTGTGCTCGCGCACGCGCTCCAGCGCCGCCATCTGCGCGGCGTCGTCGCGATCGCACTTCGCCTCGAACGCGCGCAGCGCGTCTCGCAGCGCGTCGCGCGCGTCGTCGCACCGCGCTTCGCCGTACACCGCCGCGCCGCGACTCGCGCCCGTGTCCGCGCGCGCGCGCACGTTTCGTCGCGCGACGCCCGCGCGCGTCGCGCCCTTCGCGTCGTCGTCGTCGCGCGTCGCCATCTCGCGTCGTCGTCGCGCGTCTCGGCGAGCGTTTTTTTTCCGTTTTCTTTGTCGCGACGTCGCGACGTCGCGTCCGACGCGTCGCGACGCGCGGTCGCGACGACGACGGACGTCGACGACGACGCGACGACGACGACGCGACATCGCGACGCCTCGACGCGCGCGCGTCGATTCGC
>Ga0181597_10007264_pt1 | contig 10121 bp, 14 predicted proteins | sample 041ome_5_FD_148647 | JGI IMG/M metagenome (GOLD analysis project Ga0181597, IMG submission 148647) | Coastal salt marsh microbial communities from the Groves Creek Marsh, Skidaway Island, Georgia - 041403US metaG (spades assembly) | ecosystem: Environmental > Aquatic > Marine > Intertidal zone...
TCGAAGAACCGGCGCGAGCGATGAAGCTCCGGGGAGTCGCTCGCGTCGTCGTCGTTATCGTCGCCGCGTTGTTATCATTTTGTCGACGAAGATAATTCGATGACGACGAAGATGCGCTTTTTGTCGTCGTCGCCGCACCGATTCGCGAAAAAAACGCGCCGCGCGTGCTACTCATCGCCTTCCGCATCGTTCGAACGCCTCGTCGCGAAGAAGAAGAAGAAGAAGAAGAACCGACGATGATGCCTTCCGCTCTGTTGTTTATAACGACCGCAGCGTTCGGCGTCATGCAAGTTCTTTTGTTTATCTATATGTGTACACAAAAGTACTTTTAAGTTTGGGATAGATATAAGAAATATATGAGGAAAGAAAGAGTCGAGGAAAAAAAAGTGCGTACGTACGTAAACAGCGCCTGATCGAGTCACATGCATCCACCTCGCGACCGATTGGAGAGATGAGACCCTCGCTTCAGGTTTTTACGAGGGGGACTCTCGTACAAAAAAAAATTTATTCACAAAATGTTGTTGTTTTGGACGTTTTTTCTAAATCTGTGCGCGTATTTGTTACTTTAGAGAGCGCACGCGAGAAAGAAAGAGATGAGGTAAATCGGCTCAGCCTACAGATTTTTCTGTAATCATAGTCAGTTCAGAATGATATGAAGAAAGACTTTTTTTAACATCATCGCCGATCCCTCTTTCTTCGTGCGCGCGCACGCAACATCCCGCGTATTTTTTGTTGTTATCTTTATCGTCCGTCTTCTTTTTCTTCTCCTTCGACGACGGAGGACGACGGCGCCGGCGCGAGGCCCAAGGCAACGTCTAAGTTCTCTATCGGATCGTACCCGAGGAGAATGGAAGCGAGATTTTTCCTGATGACGTCGTCCGCGATCGTCCCCGGCCCATCGATCTCGAAGAGCGCTCGAATCGCGTCTCGCAAGGCGTCTTTTTGCGCGTCGTCCAAGACGCCGTCGCCGTCGAACGGTAAGAGCACCGTGTCGATGACGTGGATTATGCCGTTACAAGCGATCAAATCCGGTTTGATTATGGTACCTTCCGAACCGAGCGCTCGAACGGTGGTATTTTCCGGGTACGCCTCGATTTTCAAAGGCATGACCTCACCGAGAGCGTCTCTCAAGAATCGATACGGCCCTTCCAACGCTCTCAACTCTGCTTCCGTCAAGTTCGACTCGGGAACCGCGTGGTGCGCGATCAAGCGCGCCTCGTACTCGTCTTCGCCCCATAGTTTCGAGACGAACTCTTCAAATTGGTCGTATCCGGACCATCTTCAATGAAATGAGAGAGGAACGGCTCAGTGTACTAAAACACTCGCCGCGAGAGGAGAAAACGAGACGGAAGAAAAACGCGCGGAAGAACAGATCGAGTCGGCTCAGTATATGGTGATCTTCAGAAGCACGTGAATTACCTCAGTTCCGGAAAATGGACTGATAGTTTTAACATCACCGCCGACGTTCGCGCGACGCAAAGAGAGAGAAAGAGAAACAAAAAAATCGAGAGACTCGCTCACTCCACCAGATCTTGAATAGCTTCATCGCTCGGTGCAAAAACCGTGTCGTATCTCGAATACTGCTTCAGCGCGTTCACGACTTTCGGATACCGCAAACTGACGTTAAAAAACCTCGACAATTCCGGCGTCGACTGCAGCACGTCAAACATCGTGTCGTTTTTCTCGCACGAAGACGACCCGATCGATTCGATCAAGTTTTGTCGCGCCTCTCGAAGACTCCGATCGGAGTCTGAGTCTTCTTCTTCTTCTTGGAGAAGTTTTCGACGACCGTACGCGTTGTACGCCAAGCGGCTCGAAAACCGAACCCCAGACGGTCTTTTCGAACCGCTCGTTCTGGAGTACGATCCGTACAGTTTCGCCTCGAGCGGTCGAGGGTTGAAGAAGAAGAAGAGGAACGAAAGCTGGAAGAGGAGGAGCAGATGATGTCGATGCGCGCGCATTGTTGTTTCAAGTTTTTGTGTGTGGGGAAAATTCGTATCTTTTAGATACAAAAAATACTCGCGCGAAAACAAGTCGCCAAAAACTGCGCGCGCGGCGGCGAGGGGATCATCATGACGACGACGACGACGACGACCGCGAACGTCTTCCAAAATCACTCGCCGCGTTGCCGCCATCATCGTCGCGCGATGGTGTCGACGACGACGAGAAGAAGAAAGAACGACGACGATAAGAGCAGCTTTGAAGCGCGTTTTGTTTGCGCGAAGAAAACAGCCGAGCTGGACGTGGCGACTGGCGTTGGGATTGAAAAACTCAGATCTGGAAAAGCGACGACGACGACGACGACGATCGCGTCTCCTCCTTTTCCTCGTCGTCTCCCTCCGCATTACCCGTCGGAGTATACGCCGGGAACGGCTGTAGTTGGAGGCGTTTTCCTGGCGACGAGTTTAGCGACGAAATATCTCACCACCGGGGAGGCCATCGGGGTCTCTGGTTTGCACAGACATTTGAGACGACCGGCATTTTTGCTCGGTTTGTTAGTCGGGACGCACGCGCTCTTGAACGCGTTAGAGTTGACTTATTTGCTACCAGACGGAGGGTTTGAATCGGCAAATAATCCAGTGCGTTTGGCTATGGCTGGATTGTTCGTTGGCGTAGGATCTGCGTGCGCTGGTGGATGCACATCCGGGCACGCGTTATCGGGGATCGCGCGACTCTCGAAGAGAAGTTTGGTCGCCGCGAGTATTTTCTTGATCGTCGGCGCAGTTACCGCGAGCGTTTTCGATACCGCGGGCGCGATGAGTGTGATGCTGATGCACTCTGGAGAAAGGACGTGGACTTTGGATCTTTTCTTTGAGAGAATGTTTTACAACGCGGATATTATCGTTCCCTGGGTTGCGACGGTGAGTCACGCCGTATTCGTTACGGTCAAGTCGGCGTTGAAGTTCGTTTTCATCGCGTTTCCAGTTGCATCGATCATCGTCGGCATTTACACGTATTACAGATATATCAGTGGCGATGATTCGTGGGAGGAAAGTTTTCAACGCTTAAAGACGATAAGAGAGACAGAAACGCCAAAAGAGAAGCAACAACGCATTTACGATACGTACTATCAAGAGAAAGAAGGAGAAGAACCAACTCCTGTTTCTGATGTCATATCACGTGGGGCTTTTATTTTGTGCACTCTCGCGTGCGGGTTCTTTTCAATTGCGGCCGCAGAAGCTGAAAGTGCCTTCCACACGTCTAAGCTACTCTTGATTTGGCTCTCTAGTTTAGCGTTTTATGCCATCGTTACATTCGTAGGCATTCGCGGGAAAAATAAAAGACTTCGCGCATGGACGAAATCACTCGCAAACGCGGTTTCGGGATCATTGTTCGGACTTGCGCTCTGCGTTGCTGGAATGGTTGATCCCGCGAAAGTATCCGCATTTCTTTCGGTGAACAAAAAAACGTTCGACCCGAGCTTAGCCATCTTTCTTTTCGTCGCGTTGGCTTTCGCTATACCAATTTTTGCCTACATAAAAGGTTGGAAAACATGGAATAGCTCGGAGAATAAGTACCAAGACGCAGGCTTGAGCATGAAGCGCTCGTTCTTCGGAGACGAGCTCGCGCAGCCGGATAAACCAAACGATCCCTTCAATTGGAGAATTTTAGTGGGTGCTTCGATCTTTGGGCTGGGTTGGGGTCTCGCCGCGTTGTGCCCAGGTCCGATGTATGTCAATTTTTCTGCAGCCGTATTTGACGGTTCTCTCCGATTCGATAAGGGTATTGGTCTCTTTTTTACGAGCTTTCTCGCCGGCCAAACACTCTTTCGAATTTCCGCACGCGTGTTAAATATCGATGGTAAGATAAGCTCGACGATTGTTCTGGGAGAAAATAAGGAAACGCTCGCGCGTTTGAATAAGGCGAACTCACTCGAAGAGCTTCGCGTTTTGCTCTCGAAAGCGCTCGGGAGCTCCGAAGATGGCATGCAAACATTGAAGTATTCCGAGGGCGATCGCTCCGTCGTCCCTCTCACTAGCGACGACGACGTGCTTGTGATGTATGCAACTTGGGAGTCCCAGAAGACTTCAAGAGATCGCAACGCGCGTCTCAAGATTTTTGTGGACGAGAGCGATGAGAAGAAAGAAGGAGAGACTCAGTCGCCTTCCGAAGAGGCGAAGCGCATGGCGCCGCACGGCGCCGCCGAGAAGAAGTAATAAAAGTTGTCCTTGTGATAGTTCTAATCAATAAAATGGAGTTTACATACATTGTTTTACATTACATAGATCTTAATTATGGTAGTATTTTCTAGTGTAGGTAGTTATTAGTTTATTAGCTCGCTCGCTCAAAATACGAGGTAGGAGTCGTCGAGCTCCACGCTCAAATCATTCAAATCCACGTTATCCGGCAAATTGGTGAGAGACAAAATTTCCTCGTCGTCGTCACCAAAAGTGTCCGCGTTAAACAGAGGATGCTCGTTCGCAACCGTTGTCGGAGAATCGTTACTGGATCCACCATTCGCATTCGCTGAATCAGCTGCAATTGCCCTGTTAATCTTCTCGATCTCGTGCGCGCGCAGTAAATCCTTGAGCGAATTTGATTTCGTGAGTTTCAAACCGAGCGGCAACTGTGGCGCCGGGCCACCTCCGGCGGCAAAGTTTTGTTGTCCACCTTGCTGATACAATGCAGGCGAACTTCCACTTCCGTTTGGATTTTGGTAGTGTAAATGCGAACCGTGATGCTGCTGTTGTTGATGCGGATGATATGGATGCGCTCTGTGTACCGGGGACCCGTTTAATCCAGTCGTCGTTGGAAACTGCGGCATCGACTCAACGCGATGGAGTTGACCTTGCTGCTGATGCTGTTGCGGATACTGCTGATACTGCTGCATGTGAGGAGGCACGTGGTGGTATTGCTGTTGTTGATGTTGCTGCTGATACTGAACGTGCTGCTGCTGTTGCTGAGGAGGGTGTTGGTAATACACGACGCGTCCGGTTTGATCAATATAAGATCCGTGTTGTGGTTGTGGTTGTTGATGATGTTGATGATAATAATACTGATGATGATGATGATGATCACCCGATCCCGGTGCTGGGAGGATGTGTGTCGGTTTAACGGCCAGAGGTCGCTGCTGTACCTTTGACTTCGACATTTTCGAGCGTTGCGCTTTCGGCAAGATACCCACGTGTTGTTGTAAAGAGGGCATGCGAGCCATTGGATTGTCCGGCTGCGTCGGTTGCTGCTGTTGTTGAGGTTGTTGAGCTTGTTGTGGTTGTGGTTGTTGTGGCTGCAGCTGCTGTTGCGGCTGTTGATACTGGACGTGTTGTTGTTGCTGCTGCGGCTGTTGCTGCTGCTGCGGCTGTTGATGGTACTGCTGTGGCTGTTGGTACTGAACATGGTGCTGCGGTTGCTGCTGCTGCTGCTGCTGCTGCTGTTGCGGTTGCTGCTGGTACTGTGGCTGCATCGATTGTTGTTGCTGATGATGATGATGGTGTTGCTGATGCTGATACAGATGCTGCGGTTGTTGTTGTTGTTGTTGTTGTTGTTGTTGTTGTTGTTGTTGCAGCTGCTGCGGTTGCAGCGGAACTAACTGATCAATTCGATGGAGATGATCGAAAGACGTGCTAAGTTGGGCGTTCGACGCTGCCACGCTCCATCCTCTGTTCCCAAACTTTCGTTGCGATCGTTTACCTTTCGTCTTTGACGGCACCTTAACAACCGCTCCGCTAAATTCAGTGCTAATGTTGTTACCGGCACCATCGGCTTTGTTGATGGCCTCTTCACTCCCCGATGCCTTCAGCGGCATCATGGTATCTTCGCTCGAGTCATCGGAACCGTTGTGTCTGTTCGGTTCTGCCCTCATCGTCGTTGGTCCTAAAATCCTCTTGTTACACGGCATGATTCCCGATCGCTTGAGAACTTCTGCCATTTTCACGTTTCCGGATTCTTTCAACATGTTTCGCACGCAGTGTTGCCACAAATTCGCCGAGTTTTGTCGAGCTAAAGGAATACGAATCACGTCGCACACGCCCTCACGGATGGCGCGAATAACAACGTCTTCTTCCTGTTGCTTCGTCGCAGAGTCTTCACTATTGTTGTTATCGTTGCTACTGTTTTCATTTTCGTCGTTGGTGGTGGCGGTGACGTTGGCGGCGACGTTGGCGGTAGTTATTTCGGCGTTGTTGTTGTTGTCGTTGTTGTTGTCGTTATCGGATTGCGAACCGGCGTTATTAGTATTATTACTGTTATCCCCATCCTCCGCCACCTTCGCTGCAGGAGAGGACGTCGACGTCAAATGAATCGCTTCCAAACGAACCACGGCGTTTCCTTCCTCCTTTGCAGCTATCGCTTTCGCTTCTTTTTCCGCCTCGTCCGCTTCTTCGTCTCTTTGCATGAGCACTACCGGAACTTTCGCACACAATTTCCTCAAAGTCGTCTTGATTTTTGCTTTCTTCTTCTCGATGTTCGTCGTGCTCCCACCGCCGCTGTTATCGGACCGCGGAGGACTCTTATCACTTCCCTCGTCGTCCTCGTTCGCTTCTTCGTTACCGTTCAAAACTTTCTTTTCCTCCTTCTTCACCTCCGCGTTCCCGTCCGGCTCCTCCCTCAGCGCCAGCCGCATCATCTGCCCGTCCAGTAAAGCGACATCAAAGGTTTCCTTCGAGGCTTCTTCCACGCACTGTTCGAGCGATGACGATCGCGTGACTATTGATTATATAAATTTTCCACCAAACCGTGTGTGTGTGTGTAAAGTAAATGAGAGAGAAGATGTGTCAGCGTGCGTCGCGCGAGAAGAAGAAGCGAGAGATTCCTTTTCCTCTGATCCTCGTCACGCCCACAAAAAAAGAATATCTTCGTCCATATCCAAAACCGAGAAATGGAAAAGATCGCCCCTGCCGCGATCCCATCCAGAGCGCGCAAAACATCCAATCTTTTGAGAGGTTTGAGTGCAATTCTCATCCAAACACCGCTCGAAAACGGAAAAAGACATCGCGGGAAGTCTTTTTTCGCGCGTTTGATGGTCTCTGAACCTTCTCCAGAACATCCCCCGGCGCCGGAAAGAGATGAGCTCGACAAAAGTAAAAGAGTCCCTTTTCCCTTATTTTCCCTCTCCAAAAGGGACAAAAGAGAGAAAAGTAGTTTAACCAACTCTAATCTTTCGAAAAAAAAAAAGTAAAATCGAAAACGCGCTCGCGGCGACCGCGCGCGACGAAACCAAAACCGTACCTTCGTAACACAAGGATTCCAACACTTCTTTACTCTCCGAAAACGTCGTTTCGTCTTCGGTCGCGAGCATCACCTGCGCGTAAATCGGGTCGTTTAGAATTGAATTTTTTAACACAAAACAAAATTCCTCCGGTCCCCCGCGGGGGAGGAGCCTTACACAAAAAAAGAAAAAACAATTTCAATCATCAATCGCGAACCTTTAAACCTTTCGGGAACCCCGGGCGGGTGCTTCGCACGAACGTCATCACGTCCGCGCCGCCCATGGCGATTGCGGACCGCGCGGGCATCTCTCTCTTTTTTTGTGTGTTTCTCTTTCTGTCGTGCTGTGTGTGTATAAAAAAAGAAACACACGAAGAAAAGAATGAGGACGAGATGAGAGAGACAGGTTTTGACGACGACGAGGATGGATGTTTTATCTGAACTCGAGAAGAAAAAAAATCGAGATATTTTTTGGTTTCGTGAAGAGTGCAGACGCAGAGAGATCTTTTTTACGCGGGCGAAAGTTGCTCGATGATATGGATTCGTGAATCTCTTCCCCTCGCACCCAAAAAAGAAGTAATAATGAATGCCGCAAGAGTGAGTTTCCGTGCACCAGTAGCGACAGAGTCCAGTATTCACGAGAGAGAGAGAGAGACGCACACACATAATACACACACACACGCATCCGATATTGAGAGCGCGAACATAGACTAGTCACGTGAAGAAGAATGACGAGCGTTGGTGTTGCTGCGACCGCATCGACGACGAGTTCGTTCGCGCGCAAAGCGACGCGGCGTTTTGACGGGAGAAAGAAGAGCGTCTTCTTTTCCTCTTCCTCTTCATCCGACGGTGATGGATTCGCTTCTTCATCGCGCGCCTCTTCTTCTTCTTCTTTTTCTTCTTCTTCTTCCGCGAGGGATGACGCGGTGGTGAACGACGGCGTGATTACGATGGAACGAAACAGCGGCGAGACGTCGACGTCTTCCGGAGGTGAAGGAAGAAGTCTGCTCGTCGTTTCGGAAGAAACGGAAGCGGTGAAACGATTCAAGTTGCGACCAGGACGGCACGCTTCGTTTTCGGCGAAAAAATCCGGCACCGTGGACGTGCTCGAAAACACCAAAGATCCCGCGCGCAGTTTACGAGAATACATGAGTTTACCGGCGACGTCGTACTCCACGTTGGATGGGGAAACGGTAAAACGAGTAGACGATCGGACGTTCGCGTGCACGCTGGGAACGCTGTCGTTTCTTGGGTTTAAGATTACGCCGACGGTGACGGCGAAGGTGGACGTGAGACCGAACGGCGTCGGGCCGATGATTTCAGTCGAAGAGGCGACGATTTCGGGGAGTAAGATTGTGGAAGATGCGAACGAACAGTTTCAGTTGAGCTCTGTGAACGACGTGTCGTGGTTTGATTCCGCGACGGAGGAGTTTCCGAACCAGAAAACGATTCAATCGGAAACGACGGTGAGCGTGTATTTGATCGTGCCGAGGTGGTTTCCGTTCACGGTGAAGAGCACGGAGAGGACCGGGAGGTTTGTCGTAAATCAAGTCGTTGGTCAGGTTGTTCCGAGATTTTTGAAACAGTTGAAAGCGGATTACGAGGTGTGGAGTTTAGGGGACGATTCGAGGAAAGCGGTGTGTGAGGGCGGGTTGTTTGACATCGATCAATCGAAGAACAATCCGGAGATGTGCGACGTATCTTTGGAAGAAGATTGAGATTGATTTTTAAGATGCTTAGATTTTAATATTGACTTTATTATTATTTGCGGCGGCGGCATGTGCATTGTGAACGATATGGTGTGTTGTTGTTACTCTACTCGCGTTGCATTACCTTTTTTCTTTTATGCCTTGTTCTTCGACGTCGACTGATTTTTCTGATTTTTCCTTGCCGATGCCAAGATGCCAGTTACCGTGCTTGTCGACTTCAAACGCGCGCGCGGTGCTATTCTTGTCGTTCTTCCCAAACTGAACGAGATGCAAAGCATATATACAACTCAATCGACGAAATGCCAAACCCGATACGTACAACGTGTACGCTTCTAAAACTAGCGCGATTGAGTCCGCAATGGCTTCTGCTTTTGATTTCTCAAACGCCTCTCCGCCGAAAGAATATAAACTCGCGTACGCTTTCGACCAAAATAAAATAGCAAAGAGTGTACACACCTGCTCCGCGTGATTGGAATTATCTATCGTTTGTTCTCTCACTTGATTCGCGGTTTGTCTTAGCAAAATCGCGTGCAACACGCACAACACCGCGTTGCCCATAAACTCTACCTTCCGTCTCAAACTCATGACGCAGACGAAATACAAAGTACAAAGCAAAGGCACGCACGCGAGCGTTTTCAGTCGTTTCCGTTTTTCCGAACATTCCTCGGTTTCGGATAAAGAACAGTCTCGTTCCATCGCGTCGCTCTTTGGAATGAACGACGATTCGAACCAGTCGATCGCTTTCACGAGCATGATTAATCTGTCGCGGTGTGTTATCGTCCAGGCCGAGGGAGGCAAGGAAGAGAGGAGAAGGAAAAAAAAAGAGAGGAGAGAGAGGAGCGTTTTTTTTCGCTTTTGGCTCAGATCTCGGTATTCTCTTTTGTTTATCAAAGCTCACCAGCGCTTGCGCGCGCGATGAATTCAGAAGCTCCTTAAAAAAAGTGTTCATCATCATCGCCAACAAGACGCGACGAAATCGCGCCCATTCTCACTCTCTCTCTCTCTAACTATCTTTCTTTCTTCCTTGAATAATCTCCATTCTCCTCCTCAAAAACGAAACGTTTCGAGCGCGTATTTTCGGAGATGCAAAAAAAATTTTTACCTCTCTCTCCGAGAAGAAATATCTCTCGGCTCAATACATGACAGAGGAGAGGTCATGGCTTTTTTAGTAATCAAAGGACTTCCGCGAGGAGTACTTCATGATGATGAGTTTTTATATCATCGCCGATTCTGACACACCGCGCGCACCCGCGCGCGCGGTCGATA
>Ga0181597_10007265_pt1 | contig 10121 bp, 7 predicted proteins | sample 041ome_5_FD_148647 | JGI IMG/M metagenome (GOLD analysis project Ga0181597, IMG submission 148647) | Coastal salt marsh microbial communities from the Groves Creek Marsh, Skidaway Island, Georgia - 041403US metaG (spades assembly) | ecosystem: Environmental > Aquatic > Marine > Intertidal zone >...
TGACCGGGCTGGGAAGAGGAGTTGGCGATCATTACCCTACTTTGACGCGGGACATCCCCCCGTCAACCTTGAGAATTTGTCCGGTCATGGAGGCCGCACCGCTGGAGTGCAGAAAAAGAGCCGTGGCTGCCGCTTCCTCAACTGTGGGCAATTTTTTTAACGGGTGACGACCTTCGATCATAGGGATCATTTTTTCTCCGCCGACCATGGACAGTCCCATCTCGGTGGGTGTGAGGGTGGGAGCGACCAGGTTGACCCGTACCTTGGGTGCGAGTTCAGCGGCGAGAGCGATGCCAAATCCTTCCAGTCCCGATTTGGCCGCGGAGATGGCGCAGTGGTTGGGTAGCCCAGTCCGGGCGGCGACGGATGAAAAAAGAACGATCGATCCAGAAAGCTTGGGGAGTAGGGCTTGGATCAGAGTGAAGGCATGAAGCACATTGGTTTGGTAAGCATCGAGTATCTGTTCGGGGCGGAGCCGTTTGAGCGGACCAAGCACCACCTTGCCCGGGCAGAAAGTGAGGGCATCGATCTGCTCGGGTAAATGATCGGCAAAGGAGTCGGGGTCGGAAACATCTCCGGTGATCCACTGGCAACCGGTGGGCATGGAAGCGGGCGGAGTGCGTGAAAGAGCATAGACTTGGTGCCCGGCCGCAATGGACTGATCGACCAGTGCCCGGCCGATCCCACGGGATGCTCCGGCGATCAGATGAGTGAAAGGGGTGGATTGACTGTGTATTTCCATCCAAATGAAACGATTGTTTGATTCTTTTGGATCATCTTTTTTAGACGAATGGCTTGCCCTTTTTGAATTCCGTTACATATTTCAAAACGAAATACCAATGACGAACCAAGGAGGAAGAAGAGAAGGTGCAGGCAGACCCCGTGGGAGCAACCAGTACGGGGAGCCCACCCGGCCGGTGCGCTTGCCCGTTAGCCAGATTGAGCGGGTCTTGCGTTTTGTGCGAGAACGTGAGCATGAACTTCCTCTCTATGCCTGCGGGGTGTCCGCGGGATTTCCTTCCCCGGCAGATGATTATGCGGAGGGGGCACTGGATTTAAATGCCCACCTCGTTCGCCAGCCTGCCGCCACCTTTTTTGCCCGGGCTCGTGGAGATTCCATGATCGGGGCGGGCATACATGACGGGGACCTCTTGGTGGTCGACCGCAGCCTGACGGCGGAAGATGGGAAAGTCGTGGTGGTTTCGATCAATGGGGAACTGACGGTCAAAAGAATGCGCCGAGAAAAAGGCATCACCTGGCTGGTGCCGGAAAACCCCGACTACCCCCCCATACAATTTCAAGAACAGGATGAAGCCCATCTTTGGGGAGTGGTCACCAATGTGATCCATTCCCTGTGATTGCTCTTGCGGACTGCAATAATTTTTATGTCTCCTGCGAGCGGGTGTTTCGTCCGCAGTTGCAGAGCCGCCCGGTCATCGTACTTTCCAATAACGACGGATGTGCCGTGGCCCGCTCCAACGAGGCCAAGGAAATCGGAGTACCCATGGGTGCCCCTTTTCATCAGATCAAAAGCCTTTGCCAGCGAAACGGGGTACAGGTCTTTTCTTCCAATTATGAATTGTATGGGGATATGTCCGGACGGGTGGTTTCTGTCCTTCGTCGTTTTGCCCCCGAGCTCGAGGTCTATTCCATCGACGAGTCCTTCCTCAATTTTGCCGGGCTGAGTGATCCTCTTGAGCTTTCGGTGCGGATGCGTCGTACAGTGGGGCAGTGGACCGGTATACCCATCTCCGTCGGCCTGGGCCCGACCAAGACTCTGGCCAAACTGGCCAACCGCTTGGCCAAGAAAACGGGCAGCGGGTGTATGCAGGTGGAGGCGGGCGATCTTGATGTCCTTGGCCAGGTGGCGATCGAGGATATCTGGGGGGTAGGGAAGAGGCTTGCCGTTCGCTTGCGAAGAGTGGGAGCCCTCACCGCTCGGAGCTTTCTCAAGGTTGCTCCCTCGGTGGTCCGTTCGATTGGCGGGGTTACGCTGGAGCGTACCTGGCGGGAGTTACACGGTACGCCCTGTCTCGATATGGAAGAACTGCCCCCGGCCCGCAAAAATACCTGTTGTTCCCGGTCTTTTGGCAAACCAGTCACCGGACTGGTGGAGCTGGAAGAAGCGGTGGCGAACTATGCGGTGCGGGCGATCCGGAAGGTGCGGTCGGAAGGTTCCTTGGCCTGTGGGGTTCAGGTATTTGTCATGACCAACCGTTTTCGCGAAGACCAGCCCCAGTACTCCAATGCCCGGGCCCTTTCCCTGGATGAGCCCACGGATGATCCCATTCGGGTAATTCGGCGGGCCAAAGAGTTGCTGCGTTCGATTTACCGTCCCGGATATTCCTACAAAAAAGCGGGCGTTATTCTGCTCGATCTCGTGTCCTCGCACTCCCGTCAGGGTTTGTTGTTTGAGGACTTTGGGGACGATCGTACCCGTGAGTTCGTCGATGCGGTGGAAGAAGTGGCTGCCCGCTACGGAACCATGGGCGGATTTTGGGCGGCTCAGGGAATCGATCATTCCTGGCGGATGCGCCGGGAAATGCGCACCCCACGCTACACGACTCATTGGTCGGAAATTCCGGAGATTGGGGAAAACCGTAAATAAAACCTAATTGGCCCAGTCGAGATACAATTTATAATCTAAAAAGAAAATAAAAGTATGATAAAATAAGAAATAAATTATTTGAAGTATTCAGTTACTATCTACTAATATCCAAGTAGAGTTATTCAAATAAAGCCCATGAAAAATACTTTTACTCATCTTGCTTCTTTGCTACTTCCATTTATTGCCCTTGCGGAGGTTTCGATATCTCCCACCTTTCGAGAGTTCTCACAGACGGGTGGTGGAGCAGCGATCTTAACATCTGGTACGGGTAGTTGGACAGCCTCAACTGCTCAGTCTTGGATTAACATCACTCCCACAACCTCAGGTTCTGCCGGAACAAATGTATTTTACATGGTCGATGCCAACCCATCGGCAGATCCAAGAAATGGGGTAATTACCATCGGCAATGCATCTCATGAAGTCCGCCAGACTGGATACAATGCCACCATATCGCCCACCTCTCTTAATGCCTCCGCGGATGGAGAGTCGATTAGTGTAAGTGTGGTTCCGGAGGCGATTGTTTCATGGACAGCAACCTCTCAATCAAGTTGGATTACAGTCGATTCTGGGGCTTCAGGCTTTGGTAATGGCAGTGTGGGAATAAGCGTTGCTCCATACGATGGGGTCGTTTCCCGGTCGGGTTCAGTAATCATCGCTGGGCAAACCTTTACCGTTACCCAGGGAGGTATCGATGTCGCCCTGGAACCGGAATCTACCAAACTTCCCACCAATGCCACCAAAATTTTATTTGTTCAGGTAAGGGCATTGGCAGGAACTGCTTGGGATCCACAGTCCCAGGTATCATGGATCAGTGTGATCGACCCGGGGGCAAAATTTGGAGACTCCACGGTCACTCTCGCTATTTCTCAAAACACCAGTTACTTGGAGCGTGTAGGCACAGTTAAAATTGGAACGGCTACTTTCACAGTTACCCAGGCTGGGGTGGCTTCTCCCACCATAAATGTATCCCCCACCCAAACAACGGCTGCTCCCTCCGGTGCTTCTGGTACAATCCGTGTGGCGGGTACTTTTGATACCCCTGTACGGGTGGAAAGTCTTTCTGCGTGGTTAACCATTGCCGGGGGGCTTGATCATGTGGTGCCCAAGGATGTTAATTTTGGAGTAGCTGCAAACTCATTAAGCGAGTCGAGAACTGGGCAGATTCGCGTTTCTTCACCTGCCACTTCTGTACCAGTGGATCTTATTCGTGGGCTTATTGGGCATTGGCCCAGTATCAATGATTTGAGTAGTTGGGGTCGTAACCTCGTTGGGTCCAATGATCAATTGAGCTATGATGGAACTTCCACAGTTACCATAGGTGGTCGGGGGAATTTACATAGAAAGGATGATTCCCTCACCCTATCTCTTATCTTTACCTCCGGAACATCTGGAAGTAAACGCCCGCTTGTTTCCTGGCATCGAAATAATGAAGGGTGTTCCCTCTACATCAATGAGAACGACCGGGTAGCTCTCTGGCGTGGGCCCTTGCCTGGAACTTCCTCCACAGTGGTTGCGGAGGAACTTGTGTCTGACTATGTCGTCTCCCCGCAGACTGGATATGATAGTGGGAAAATTGATGCCCTCGGTGGCTATCACCATGTCGTGCTTACTGTGGATACCGCCCGTAATGCTACCTTGCGATTACGGCCCATCATTGCAGATGGGAGTGAAGCTCCCTTACCTACGACAACCAGTCGCCAGTTTACTGTAAAACCCTACCCGCAGGATTTAAATACCAGCGATTTTCGTATCGCTTACACCAAAGGACCCGTGGAAGTTCGACTGACTGGTCAATTACGGGATATTCGCCTGTGGGAACGGGTATTATCCCTCGATGAGATTGTGACCCTCGAAAAACGCTGGTATGGCCCCAATACTCAATGGGCCACCTCGGCCAATACCAAGGAAAATGCATGGCTTGTACGCGGGTACAACTATGGAGATTATGACTACCTTGATACGGGCAATGCTTTATCGATAAACAATTTTTCCTACCGTCCCCCTGATGGTGAACGCTTATGGACAAGTGAGGACCTAGTAATTGAGAAGTGGGTTACTGGTTCAAGCACTGGCGGCTTTAAGCACAAAGGTGGTATTGGTATTACCGCTACAGATGATGTAATGATTTTAGCTACAAGTACATTCATTGTTCCCAAAACCGAAAATTATAAATTTGGGTGGAGAGCATTAGAGAGTTACAGAGATGGTTATGGTTGGCGGGCTCCAGGTTATTATCCGTGGGACGCTGGTAATGACCGTATAGGAATGTGGGTCGATTTAAATAAAAATGGGATTTTTGAATCCAATGAATCAGTAGGTACAGGTACAAATGATAAAACTCTGGGACCAGTTTCTCTGACCCAAGGAGACGAGCACTTGGTGGCAATAGCCTTTTACAATCACGATGATATACTCAGGATACTTCCTCGTATTCATACTCAGACTTGGAACGATTGGAAATGGATCAATCCTGCGGGTTCTGCCCAAAATGGATACTGGAAGGTAAAAGAGGGGGATGGCTGGAGAAAGCCACTTTATTCAGATGCTCTCATTAACCATGAATTTCATGGAAATGGGTTGGGCCTAAGTATAAATAAGACCACTTTCAGCATGCCCACCTATCCGGAGGACTTGGCTCCTTTTGTGACCGATCGCTTTGGGCAAGCCCTCTCTGCCCTGCAGGTGAGCCCATCCATAACCACATCCTTATACTTTGCACGCTCTTATCATGACAGTGCTTCGGCTACTTATGGAATATGGTTCAAGATAGATGGAGGGTTTGGATCTGGTACAGTTTACAATGTACTCCAACGGGGAAACTTTGTTGTGAGGATCGAGCCATCCAATAATCCATCCTCCACGTTGCACCTTCGTGTGGACACAGGGTCCAAGCAAGCAACTGTGCCCCTATCCTTGGAGCAGGGAAAATGGCACCATTTGCTCCTTGCCTGTGCAACCAATCATATGACGACCGTTTTTCTTGATGGCGAAGAGGTGGGTAGCACGCCTCTGCTGACTGGTTATGAATTTGGAAAGGAAGAAACAGGCCCCCATTTGGTGCTCGGTGGATGGGATGGTGTGCTCGATGATTTTCGTGTATTCGATCATGTATTTACCGCGATTCAGGCTCGGGAAAATTTTGAAGCCGAGAAACCGAAGCAGGCAATTGTTACAGTCACACAAGGACCGTATGCAGGGTCATTATCTCCTAATAGTCTCAGCTTCAGTGCAGATGGTGGCACCGGGCAAACAACGCTTTCCTTGCCTGGGGGCACTGCTTGGAACTTTTCATCCAGTGAGGACTGGGTGACACTCTCAGGTGGAAATTCTGGCTCAGGTGGAGGCTCTCATACCTTACAGGTTGGTGCCAACCCAACAGTGTACCCTAGGGAAGCCAAGGTAAGTTTTGGCACTGCTGAGCTGACTGTGTTTCAGAGTGGCAGAGTGGTTACTCTCGATAAGCGGTCAGGTAGTTTTGGAAATGATGGCGGATCATTGACTCTCCAGGTATCAGCGGAAGCGGGAGGTACTTGGACAGCAGAATCTGATGTCGATTGGATTGCCATCGCTCAGGGTGCACAGGGACAGGGCTCGGGAGCCGTTTTTTATATTGTGTCTCCCTTTGTTGGAGGTGCTCCATCGAGGACTGCCAAGATTACCGTTGCAGGCATTGAGCACCTTGTTACCCAAAGCGGGTACACTGTTTCCATATCGCCCAACGCTCAGAATATATCCGGAGATGGTGGTAAAGGAATTGTAGAGGTTAGTGCAAGTATCGAAGCCGTTTGGCAAGCCCTTGCTTTGGAGCCATGGATAACCATCCTCGGTGGGCAGGACGGTATCGGGAACGGCCGAATAGAATATGTACTTACCCCGAATGAAACAGGGGCTCCAAGATCAGGTGTTATTGTTATTGGAGGGCAGACTCATACGATTTCTCAATCCCCCGCTGTGGCTAATGATTCAGAAGCAATCATAAAACTGGATGAAGCCGTTGCAGAAAAAGCGGCATTACAATTGGTGTATGAAGAAACCCTTACTCAACTACAGGAAGTAAATGCCACCGTATCTTCGAAAGTGGAGGAAGGAAGAAACCTTGTTATCGCATCCCCCAATACCTATGGACTGGTTACTGAAGAAGATGCAAATGAATCCATTGCCCAAGCTCGTGAAAGTGCCAAGCAGGAAGTTGTGCAACAACCCGCAACATACAACTTGGTCTCCAAAGCAGTTTATGACCAGGCACAGGTGGATTTAGCTTCTGCTCAAACATTGGCAAATCAAAACCTTGAAACCGGTCGTTCCCAGGTTATCGCATCCCCCAATACCTATGGACTGGTTACTGAAGAAGATGCAAATGAATCCATTGCCCAAGCCCGTGAAAGTGCCAAGCAGGAAGTTGTGCAACAACCCGAAACATACAACCTGGTCACCAAAGCAGTTTATGACCAGGCACAGGCTGATTTAACTTTGGCCCAAACAAAAGCCGAGCAAAACCTATTTGATGGAAGATCGCAGGTCATTTCCTCTCCTGAAGTCTATGGACTGCTAACCAAATCTAACCATGATCAAATCGTGGAAGATCTGATAAGTGCGAGCGATACAAATTCGACGCCATATACACCCTCATGGTTTTATGTGCCCGAACATGGTTGGTTGTGGACTGAAAAAAGAGTCTATCCTTGGTTTTACGATGCAAAATCGAATAATTGGCTATACTTTAAGAACGGTAAAGAAAAGCCCCAGTTTTACCACTATGGAACAAAACAGTGGATAAGTATGGAGTAGAACGGTTCGCTCTTTGTGCAGAACGAGAAAACTCAAACCTAAATACCATTTTCCCAGTCGAAGCAGGCGATTTCCTCGCCGTTACGGGCAATCAGATATCCATCGATAAGAGCGGGTCCGTTCCAACATCGGGCGTCGCTGAGTAGGGCTCCGGAAAAGACCTCGCGGAAATTTTCTGGGTTGGCATCGACCACAGTGAGCACGCCGGTGTTCCCGAGGATGATCAATTGTTCACCGCAAACAAGGATGCGCCCGTAACCGTATTTTTTCCCGCGCCATTGCAGTTTGCCCGTACTGGCTTCCAAGCAGACGAGCAGGTTTTCACTGAATCCATACAGGTATCCGTCCTTGAGCACGGGGTTGGAGAATTTTGCCTTTAGGTTCTTCGATTTCCACTGTGACTCAAGCAGGTAGGCACCGGTTTCGGGTGCCCGGGAGAGGGCGATGCATTCCGCACCCTTACCATAGCCTGCTACTAGTAGGAAGGAATTACCAGATAGGGCGATGGGTTGAACGATTTGGGCATTGTTCAAAAAAATCTTCCAAGGGTGCTCCCATCGGGTCTTACCGGTGTGCGGATCGAGAGAGACGATCTTTCCGGTAATTGCGGTGATTAGGTGATCCTCTCCGAGAAGAGGGAGAATGGTGGGAGAAAGGTAGACTCCTCGGCCGGAAAGTTGGGACTGCCAAAGCAATTTTCCGGATTGTGCAGAGTAGGACTTAACCGCTCCACTCTTGCCACCAGGGTTTACGATAACCTGATTTTTCCAGATCAGGGGAGAGGAGGAAATTCCCCACTCCGGAAAATCGTATCCTTCCTCAATGACTGTAGTTTTCCAAATCGTTCTTCCATCTTCGGGATCGATACAGGCAAGAATGCCATTGGAGAAAAGAGCGTAGATCTTGCCGTTTGCCAGGGTGGGAGTGGAGCGCGGGCCTTCTCCGCTCATCATGTCGTCCCAGCGGGTGTTTTCGCTGACCTCCCAAAGATCGCTGCCGTCGCTCAGGTCGCGGGCAGTAAGGCATTCACGATCGCCTCTTTGTTCAAGTGTGATGACTTGTTGGCCGTGGGTGATGATTGAGGAGTGACCCGCCCCGCAGGCCATTTTCCATCGCGTTGTGGGCAGTTCGGCGAAGGCTTGGTGATCAGTTGGGTGCGGAACATGGCCGTCCCTTTTGGGTCCGCGGAACTGGGACCAGTCACTAGTAATTTTTCTCAGGGGCTCTACTTGAGCGGAAGAGTTTTCGGGTGCCCCAGCGGACGAAGCCAGACCGATATGGGGAACCATGCCCCCGCGCCACTCCATTTGCACGCAGGCGGAAAGGGAGAGGATCAGACTGCTTGCAACTACACGTGTAAAGAAAGGCACCGAGAAGGATTTATGAAAGGGTGCTTAGCCAGCTAGGGCGTCCTCAATTGCCTTAATAAGTTTCCTAGATGAGGGGGAGGTCATGCTACCGAAACGGTCAATGGGTTGTCCGTCCTTACCGATCAGAATCTTAGTAAAGTTCCACTTTACATTTCCCTTGAGTGGACCGTTTTCACCGATGATGGATTCATAGAGTGGGTGGCGGTTCTCCCCATTGACTTCGATCTTGGAGTACATCGGAAAAGTTACCCCAAACTTGAGCGAACAAAACTCTTTAATCTCCGCCTCGCTGCCCGGTTCCTGTCCGCCAAACTGGTTGCAGGGAAACCCACAGATCACCAAGCCTTGATCCTTGTACTGTTGGTGTAGTTCCTCCAGTCCTTTGTATTGACGGGTGAAACCGCACTTCGATGCCACATTGACGAGTAAGAGCACCTTGCCTTTGTGGGCAGAAAGGCTGGTTTTTTCTCCATCGATATCGAGGAGTTCGTGATCATATACAGTGGCTGCGGATGCTGTGCTCATAATGGATGCAAGGAGGAGGGAGATGAATTTCATGGATTTTCGATTGGTTGGTTCGTTTCAGATTGTTGGGTGCTCAATCGGATGGGCAAGTGAATTTCCGATCTTTTTAAAAACCAGGGAATGTAAGGGCCGTCCCAGTAGACCGCATAGGGGGAACCCGCGGGTTCATAGGTTGTCTGTTCATCGATCCATCGGAGCAGGCGGTCCCGGTTTTCGCGGAAGTTTTCCTCGTCGTAACTGCCCCTTATCCCAATGGCGAGTACCTGCATGGGTTCGAGCTTTCTTACGATGACGGAATCTGTGGTGGGGCTGGATTTATTGGCATCCTTTCCGCCGACGAAGAAGCGCATCCTGCCAGGCTCGATCTCCGCTTCCACAGGAGTGGTCATGGAGAGATCGTGCTTCGAGATGTAGCGAAAGAGGGTACGGAAGAGTCCGTTGTTTTCGGAAAAATAGGATTGGCCAGTGTTCGCCTCCAGGGCCGTTCGGGCAGGAATTTGCAAAACTTTAATTTCTCCGACCGGGGTTTTTTCATGCATCGCTTCAAATCCCATAAGATTGAAGGTGGTTGGCAGGATGAGAAGGGTAAAGAAAATTTGAGTACGCACAGATATATAAATCGTCAAAAACCTGTCTTTGGATCAATCGTAAAGATAAGGCTAGCGAATAATTCGAAAGGTCAGGTTGATTCTCGGACCTATTGGTTTGGCGGTTCGGGGAATCTCGTGCATCCAGTGGTGCTGGGTCGGTCCCTTCATCAATAGAAAACTGCCGTGCTGGAGAATGATCTCCGCCTTGTGCCCATTCACTTTGTATTGTTTGTGCCGGAG
>Ga0181597_10007268_pt1 | contig 10117 bp, 4 predicted proteins | sample 041ome_5_FD_148647 | JGI IMG/M metagenome (GOLD analysis project Ga0181597, IMG submission 148647) | Coastal salt marsh microbial communities from the Groves Creek Marsh, Skidaway Island, Georgia - 041403US metaG (spades assembly) | ecosystem: Environmental > Aquatic > Marine > Intertidal zone >...
TCAATCTGGGCGTAATCAGAATCGACTTTGGAATCGATGATCTGCCGAGTCAATAACTCGACTTCACCAACTCCTGGCTCTTTAGAGAGAGCGTCTGCCAACTCGAGAACATACTTCACTTGGCCTCCCGTATCGGCATCCCGCCCAAGTTCGGGATTTTTCACACGAATCAGTCCGTGTAAGCTGATGAGTGTGATTTTCAAATTGTCTTCTTCGAGTTTGGGGCTCATGTCTCCTTGAATCCAGTTTGAGTTTTCGTGTATGAATTCTCTTTGTGGGTGCCAATGCGGTATTCGTAACAGAGTGAATCAATCGCAAAACACTCGCCGTCCTTTAAGAGCTAACGACTCCTGCAAGGCCAGCAAGATACCCAACTACAACAAATTACGCTTGATCTGTTAAGATAATAGCATGAATCAGTCACAATCACGAGGCAACATTTTTGAACCGCAAGTCTTGGCAACAGACTTGGACGGCACTCTGATCCCGAACGACGAGACACATCACGAAGCCTTACAAGCTCTCGACCAACTCTTCAGCGAATCCGACAAGTCTCTCGTCTTTGTCACGGGGCGTGATTTCGATCTGACACGACAAGCTATTCATGAGCATAAACTGCCAGTGCCTGAATGGATCATTTGCGACGTTGGCAGTTCGATCTTCAAACGAAATGCAGCAGGTGTTTTTGAACCGGTAGAAGACTATCGCCAACATTTGAGCAGCCTTTGCCAGGATTTCACTGTCGCCAAGCTTCGCGAACAACTTGAGAAATGGCCCGGCTTACGTTTGCAGGAAGAGAGTAAACAAGGCGAGTTCAAACTCAGTTTTTATGCATCAGCCGATGATGTCGATCAGCTCGAAAAAGAACTTGTCGATTGGCTGGAAACAAAATCTGCTCCGTGGTCGATCATCGGCAGCATCGATCCATTCACTAATGATGGACTGATTGACTTCTTGCCTTCTGATGTCTCCAAAGCCTTTGCGCTGGAGTGGTGGAGACGACACGAAGAATGGGAGCAGGAGCAAATTGTGTTTTCCGGTGACAGCGGGAATGACTTCGCAGCACTCACCGCCGGATATCTTTCCATTGTCGTTGGTAACGCGGCAGAAAGCGTGCGAGAGAAAGTCCAAGCCACTCACAAAGACCAAAACTGGACCGACCTCCTCCACCTCGCCGACGGTCATTCCACAACCGGCGTGCTGGAAGGCTGTCGTCACTACGGCATGTTTTAACGATAAGCTACCGTTCTACATCAGCGATTCTCAATACACCCTGCGCATAAAAAACGGGAAGAGCAAACTGCTCTTCCCGTTGAGGGATTGTAGTTACTAAATATGATTAGAAATCATCCCCAACAAGACGTTGATAATGCTTCTTAGTACCACCACTTGTAATCAGACGATGATAGACACCAGAATCAATACCGTCGTTTAAGGCTCGAGCCCGTCCGTCACAAAAAGAGACAATGACAATTCCCGGATGCCCTGAAGAGGGACGCCACTGTGTTCCGACATTTGCCTGAACATTCTTATTAATACGTGAACCATTAGTTGGAGTGGCACTAAGGCGGAGAGTTAAATCGTTATCGTCAGGAGCCACAGTTGATGGAACCATTGTTACTAAGGTCTCAAAAGCTAAATCGGCATTGTTGGCACCAAAGCCAACTTCGCCCGCTTTCCATGAAGCCCAGTTATTAGCTTGCAGGTTTTCAGCAAACATCAATGTCTGTGACATTCCGTCAGCACGCGAAACACCATCTTCAGTGACAGGACGAACCCGCTCATCCATGAAAACACCGGTATCCCGAGTTTGATTAACATTATTAGTCGTCGCAGCACCGTTGTCGACATCCCATGCAACTTGGTGATGAACGTTCGTAGTTGTTCCACCTGTATATGGGTCATTTCCAACATCAGCATTTCCCCAAAGTCCACCACCAATGTACCCTATGTTTGCTGCATAACTTAAGCCACCCGGCGCACCGTCTTTATCGAGGTCGTCTGGACAAACAAAGACCTGCAGAAATAATCCCGGTTTATATTCAGCGTTGACCGCCATGGGTGCAGCTTGTTGGTTTCCTGCAGCGCTCGGTAGAGTTCCCTGAGATGAAATCCGGTCATAGATTGCTGCGGCATCCAGAAATGGAAGTAAAGCAACCGGCCAACCATAATTCCAGTCGGCATTGGTTCCTGTATAACTGTCATAGTAAGTGGGAAACTTACCGTCATTTTGGCTGGCAAAGTTTTTCACCGCTAAAGTAATGTTCTTCATGTTGTTGATACACTGTGTACGACGGGCCGCTTCGCGAGCCGACTGCACAGCAGGGGTAATCAACGCAACCAACGTGGCGATGATCGAAATCACCACCAACAGTTCGATGAGAGTAAAACCTTCTCGTTTCTTCGGCAGGGGCCGACGTGTTTGAATGTGACGCATGTGGATCTCCATGTGATCTTGAAATGATTTAGTGTCGGTGTGGGCTACACCCCACGGCGTCGCGTGCATGGCCCTGCCTCCGCGACAAATGTAACTCAAATTTATGATAACTCGGCATGAATTGCTGAAAGATGGGTTACTTCTATGATACCCGCTCTCGGCCTCCAAGCAAGATCGTTCGCTTCATCTCAGTCTCCCTAATCCAAGAAATCCTGATTTTTTCGTAAAAACGGGATAATCCTCATCCCTGAACATCATGATTTTTCTCAAAAAACACTTGTTCTTCAATCAGTTAAGACGTTGTCGGTGTAACACCAACGCCCGCCAATTGAAGTTCTGATTGAAGGAAAACGTCGATTGCCCGGTATTGCTATCAACCGTCGGCGGTAAATCAGTATCGGTCAGAGTTTCCAGCGCTTTCGCACGGTCGACGACATAAAAGCCTCGATAACCTGGCGAGTCGGGTAATTTCCCACCGACACGAGTGATTCCGTTGACAACTGTCGCTTCAAAATAATCAACCTGCAAGAAGACAAAGAACGTATTGCTCTGTGTGGTGGAGTGATTCATCACTTTACCGAGCAACTTATTCTTCAGGTCGTAATCGATGGTGTTATTGGCAGGGTCATTAAGTGTCGCTCCAGCACTGACAGCACCAATTTCAAGTAAATGACGGTTTTCACTGTCGAACGGCAAATCACGCAAAACTGTACTCTGAATGCTATTGACTCCTCCACCATTGAAGGACAGGGAACGAAATGGTCGTGACACACCAGGAATCCCCGGGATCGCAGCGAATGTCGGTGTCGCACTTCCCAATAGAACCGGATCGTACTGATCACGAGACGCGGCAAAGGAGGCCCACCAGTCGGAACGATGATCATCATTCAATCGATCTGGAAGTCCTGGAAATGCGGTCGTCCGATTGGTGAAGTTCATCATGTCGAAGGCATCCAACATGCCTCCATAAACTTCTGGATTGCGAATCGTATTCAAATTCAGCGGACCATAATCGCGATAGATCGAGTCTTGCCCTCCATCAGCAACTCGTCCAACGGTATCGGTAAAGCCTGGTAGATTTTGACGCGTGGGAACTTCGAGAAATTCCAAGACGCGATGCCAACGATTGTTGTCGGCGGTCAAGTTGGGGTCGCCATCCGGTCCTTCTGGATGCAATACACCGTATCCAAATGTCTTGACACCTGTCAGCTTGACATCAAGACTACCAGCCGCAGCCGTATTCTCACCGAGATTCACAGTAACGCCTCGCCATGGTCCCAGCCCGGTTGAGGCATTGAGAGGAGCATTGGGTGCGTCTGGGCCATTCAAATCATCGGGGCCGAAGAGTGGGATATTGAATAATTCCGCCAGACTGACATAGTCCCGGTTGGCATGATGATGCCAAATGGAAAGCGGAGTTGGTGTGTTTTCGTTGACGGCTCCCAACGTATTCGTTTGATACGTTGCCATGTCCCAAGTGGTCGTGTTAAGAGAGTCCGCGAGATTGTCCATATCGGCATCTTCAGGACTTCCAAAGAGTGACTGCACACGACCGTTGGTCAACATCGCCTGGAGTTCCGTCTCGATCTCAGCGGCTTGATCCATCTCATCATCGATGCCAAAGAATCCCAGCGGCACCTGAATTCGATCCACAACGATCCAGGGGTTATCTTCCGCCTGAGCAGCGTCTTCTGGATCGCTCAATGCCCGATTCGGATTCGCACGACGGCGTAAGACCACTTCCACAAGACGAGTGCTCCCTGGGGTGAAAGATGCCGGGTCTGGTAAATCCAGAATTTCAGCTCCTTTCATTGCTCCGGTGACTTCCGGCCCGTCTTCGTAATCCGTTGCCATCGCGGGATCTTCAAACAACCGAAAGTCTGTTGTCTCTTCCAGGAGGTCAAGATAGTCAGCACTATCAACTCCAATATCAAATGGATAGACCTTCACAGGACCGGTACTGGATGAGGTTGCTTCAACGTAATCTTTGGAAACCATAAACCTGGCAGGGCCAGCTCTCGTCCCGGCCCCATCTGCGGGAGCCTGATTTCCTTCCAGAAACGAGGAAGCGGGAAATTGAGGAACGATATTATTACTACTCGAACTTGAGGATGTCGCGTTTAATTCTGTGGCAGAACCTATCGTTAAAAAACGATCCGTTCCGGTTCCTAAACTATTCAAGGCACCAGATTGAAGTGTGAGACGCCGCTCATTAAATGTCGTCGTAGGTGCATCAACCAAAGGATTGAGGCCAGCGGTCCACTCTTGCGGACGCACAACGACTTGAAAAATTTCATTATTGATATCGAACTGGCTCGCAGCACTCCCAAAGTTAAATGCAGAGACGTTCTCCAGCTCCAGGAAGAAGAATTGATATTGCTTGGTGTCGTCCCATTCCGTCGCTTCGTGGTCAATCGGATTATTGGAACTATCCTCAACAACCTCAGTATAAATGGCGGTACCTTCGCTCAAGCAAAGCAACTGCTCTTCGACTCCATAAACGACGCCACGCTGACCACCCGCATCGATATCAGTTGTATCAACACTGCCGAATCCGGTCCCCGCATACGGGTAATCGTCCAGATTCCAGCCATCGGCCAGATTGATGTCATACTCAAATTTCGTCATCACATGATCGGGATCCATGTAATCGACCATGTTCACCGCGATCTGTGCCATCTCTCGACATTGCGCGAGGGTGTACAGGTTGCGTGTGGGATCATTTGATGTATTCATGTAATCCACGCCGTCTGTTCCACCACCAAACACATACAACATTGTGTAAATATCACGCGCCAGTTTTTGGCGATCGATCCGGGCCAGAATTTCTTGAGCAGCCGGGCTCGTACTCGGCAATGCTGGTGAACCTGGTAGATTGATAAATCGGCTGGACCGGAAACCAGTCTGGCTGGCAACCGCTGTCGGCCCGACTCCCGTTGTTGGGTGAGGCACTAACGGTCGAAACGCAAGATCGTTGTTGGAATCTAAATCGAGCACGCCATTCACTTGCAGTTTCCGCTGAAGCTTACGGAAGTCATTGGCATTCTTGTCAGTCACCTCCTGAAACAATAATTCACGCAATTCTGTTCGGAAGGGTTGCCGATTGTCGGCCAAGGGAATGGAGGTCAAAGTGGGGGGGAAATCTGGAAGGCCATCGACATCGGCGTCCCCAAATTCCCAGGGACGAGCCACACCAGGGGCGAGGCCGTAATAACTGCGGGAATACGATTTCAAGTCGCTGGAAAGCGTGGTCATTTTTGAACGAATTTCTTCTTCGCGAGCACCATCGACAAAATTGATCGAGGCGAGATTCAACAGGCGACCAGTCGTTCCCGTTGCAGCGAGATCAAATGTCGAAAGCTGCATCAACGCACTTTCAGAAACATCAAATATGGAATCATCAACTTGCGAACTGGCAAGGTCGGGATCGACCACCGTTTCCAGAGTTTCATCGCGGAAGTTTTGCGTAAAACCGCTCGGCATAAGATTCGTGCCGAGTAGAGACTTCCAGGTCACATTCGCATTCGAGGCAACATTGCCGAATGCCGGGAATTTATTTCGTCCACTTGCATCAGTATGAAGCAGACGAACTCGACCGTTCCCACCATTGACGTTAGTCCCGGTCGCAAAAATATCGAGAGGATATCCGATAGCCGGATTCCAAAAAGCAGGATTTGCCCCACCCACCCCGAAAAACTGGTTAGTATTATCATCCGTGCCGGTCGTTCCCGGCCACGGAAAATTCGACGAATTGTGTGAAGTATATAATGCCGCCTGATCGAAGGCGATCGACTCACCATGCCGTCCCTCGAATTGAGCGGTCTTGTTGCCCAATCCGGCTGGGATCGGTGAACCAGCACCAAACTCAGGCCGACCGTGCAGTAGATTCCACAATTCCATATTGGAGAGTTCTCCCCAACCGGCAGGCGTATGCCCAAAAATGAACTCGTGTTGTTCGGTCGCAGTTGCGGCCGCTTCGCCAGGCCCCGAGTTTAAGACCCAACCGGGGTTAATCTCGGAACGTGTCACACCAAAATTGGAACTACTGAGAAAATCACCCCCACCACCCGGATCTCCAAAAGGAGCAACCGTAATGTCTGTCCCACCCTGCACGATGTACTTCGAGGAATTACCGTGAACATTCAGGTTCATCAAAGCTTCAGCGTCCAGAATCGTGGCGGCCACCAAGGGGACAAACAAACGACCTGTTGTCGCATCAACCTGCACGGGATAACCGATATCCATATAGACGGCATCATTCCAACCGCGACCGGTCGGATCGGCATCATATTGATAGGTTCCGTCCAGCATACTATCACCCCAGTGACCATCGTCGGGCGTGGGCACTGTCCCCCCCCAAAACGTTGAGGTCAAAGAGCCGACGGTTGTGGTGGGAAATCGAACGCCGTTCGGATTTCCTGTCGCATCAAACGCGGTGTGCTGTTGATGAGGGCGAAGCACGCGATCTTTGGTCGTATTGTTGGTGTACCATTGACCTGACCCCACACCCAGATTTCGCAACATCGCAGGCCGGTGAAACGCAGGGATCACCACCAACTGACTCACTCCCGTCGGTTGGCCAAACGTGGTTCCGGCAGTGTTGTCGAGTACCGGCACGTAACCGTAATAGGTCAAATAGGGAGAGTTATGGTCGTAATAAGAGTAATCAACATCCGGCTGAGGCAAAGTACCATAAAAATCTTGCACGTTCCCTTGGCCGGACGGCCCCTGATTGATGCCTATCAAACCGGTTCGGTCGATGCCATCGGGATCGGTGAAACCGTCATCGATCAGGCCATCGTAATCCATATCGACCGACAGGGCCTCACCCGACCCCAAAGTCGCATCACCGTTTCCCCAGACAATGTTCACACCTTCACCCGAGAAGGGAGCGAAGTCGCTGCCCAGCATACGAGGCAACAACGAATTGTAACCGCCGTAAAAACCACTGTTGTATTCGGTATCGGGGTCGGCTCCCAAAATCAATTGTCGCAAGTAGGCATCAAAAATCGTATTCGGATCGACGTCCAACGGCTCGTATTTTTTCGCCGCCTGTGCGAAGAACTCCGCATTCTGAACTTCCTGCTGCGTTTGTGAAAACAAGAAGAAGCCAAGCAGCATCAACACGGATAGCAATGTAATCACGACAATGATCACGGAACCACGCCGATCTTCGTCGATCAATCGTTGACGCTTGGCGTTGATTGGTTTTTTGTAATTCTGTTTGACGCGCTTCATAACTTGTCCTCCTGAAATGTCGGTCGTGGCCCGAACGACTCAGGAACTTGTGAATGGAAAGTCGTTTTGACGAATGTCGTTTGTGACTTCTATTTACTCATTACTAATTGCTAATTGCTAATTTCTAGTTGCTGCTTGCTCTCGTCAGTCCACCAGCGATTCAATAAACGTAACCTGCCGAACCAACGAGGTTTGTGGATCGACAAATCGCACTGTAATCTGGATGGCCTTCAAACGGGCGGCTTCTTCGTCATCCGTCCCCGGCCAACCAATTTCCGTGGCGTTGTCGATTCCGGGTACGCGGGCTTGAGGAGGAAGGTTTGGGGGAGGATTCGGAGGAGTCCCCGTACCAGGAAAATCATCATCATCATCAACGCCTGCTTCACCTGGCTCGGCATCAGCACCGACCGATGTTGGACGATACGGGGGTGACGACAGCAACCGCGGATGCCAGGTGTCGTAACAGTTTCCGTACTGAGGGTTCATGTTATTCGTAGCGACGTATTGCCCCCCGTCACTATTGCCCAGATCAACAAACTGGCGTCGCACGTCATCCCAGACTTTGATGTCAAATTCGAGGACGCCGGAGAGCAAAATGTCGTCTCCACGACGATTGGTTTCATTGTGATAAGGTTCGATCAAACCGTTGGCATTGCGAGTGTGTCTTGGGTAGCCGGTCGTAACATCCCTAGAGTAAGGGTTCTTGCTTGCTACATCCAAAGCACCAGGGTAATTGAAACCGCTATCGGCAGTCTCCTGGAGTAAAAAACGCCCGAAGAACTCCCTCGAGTTTGCATTACTCCCCACGGGATCGGGATAGGTATATGCCTGAAGATACTCCCGGGCTCGGCCCCGACCATCGGTCATATCATGACCGAACCGAAAATGGGGAATCCCCAACGAATCGGGTAAAGCGGTATCGACCGATGACCCTATCGATGCGTCAAAAAGAGGTACTGTAATTCGATCGATCGCACCTGATTCGTTATTGAGTGCCTGCCCTCCCGAGCCTCCCGCCGTCATAAAAAACGGTCGCGCGGATGTCACATGATTAAAATCATAGATCGTTGAATAATCGAAATCGCGATTAAATTCTCCGGTGGCCATATCGGGGCCTGTTCCATCACTCCCCAGAGGAGCATATTCACTACCCGCCACTCCCGGGTAATTCCCAGTAATTTCTGTCAGAGCGGGATCCGTGTCACCGTCAGCATCTTCCGGCTTTCTGACCAGCGAGACTCGCCGATAGAGATTATCATTCCGCAGAAAGTAGATCACTTCCGCATACGGTGATCTACCGAGGTCATTTGTCACGGGATAGCCATCATCAAATTCCGGCTGGTTATGATTCTGTTGTAAATATTGGTTATCCGTAAGCGTTGAGGCAGAGGGCTTCAATAATGATGCCCTGCCATACAATTCACCTTTGAGGCTATCGACACACGATTGATCTGCCGAATCGAGTGAATAATCAATCGTGATACTGAGAACATCGTCGGTACTGTCGTCAGGGTTATTTTCGGAAATGGAAAAGTACCCGCGACGCTCTGCAGCATCGTAGAGGCCACCGGCGTTCGTCAAATCAAAGTTGGCAGGATACGGATAAACAAAACGAAATGTCCGCGAGCACAAGTCCCCTTTCATGATCGTGACAAACGTACGAGCCTGCTGATCGTTTTCTGCCGTCCCCTTTTGCTTCTCGACCGTGTTGGCTGCCAGGCCGAACACATTGGCCAACAACAACATGATAATGAGAACCAGCGAAACGGAGACCATCATTTCCACCAGGGTAAAACCGAGGCGGCTGTCGTTCCAGAATCGGGTTGGGTTGTGTGACTGTTTCATTTATTGCCTCCCAATCGGATAGACTTCAACAACCCCTCGCATGAAGGCCGCTTGAATCGCCTGATTGCCGTCCAGGTCAATCAGCGAGCGATCAATCCTGATGACCATTTCCAGGTTGCCGTCGCCATCTGTATCTTGCCCTTCGCTGCGAATCGATTGCACGCGATACCAGTAGTTATTGCTGACATCGAGCATCCAGTCCCCCGCTTTGGCAAAGGGACGATTTGCGGCACCTGATGAGTAAACGACAACGATTTCGTCATAAATGTTGTCGGCCCCCGGATCAGTATCATTCACGATGCAGTTGAAAATCCGCTCATCATCTTCATCGAAGCGGCGTTTATGAAAGACCACCACATCCATATCGACTTCCAGATCGCGTGATTCAAGCCGAGCAGTAATCATCCAGGTGAAATCTTCGCTGAGCGACTGCACAACCACACGTTCGACGGCCCCCGTCCCAACGGATGCCGGCAAAGGGGGATCAAAAATAATCTGGCGAGCTTGAGTTTCGTCGAGATTCCCGTTGCCGTTCACATCTTCACCCGGGTCGAGTGAACCATTGCCGTCAAGGTCTTCCGCGAGCACTTGCCGAAC
>Ga0181597_10007276_pt1 | contig 10113 bp, 8 predicted proteins | sample 041ome_5_FD_148647 | JGI IMG/M metagenome (GOLD analysis project Ga0181597, IMG submission 148647) | Coastal salt marsh microbial communities from the Groves Creek Marsh, Skidaway Island, Georgia - 041403US metaG (spades assembly) | ecosystem: Environmental > Aquatic > Marine > Intertidal zone >...
AAACCCCGCAGACTCGTGGATGTCAGTGAGACTGATACCAATGTGAATATCCTGGGTACGGAGGCGAGTTCGCCTATCTTTCTTTGCCCCGTTGGAAGTCAGGGTGCCTATAATGCCGAAGCGGAATTGGGCACGGCACGCGCTGCCGCCGCAAAGGGTCATCATATGGTGTTGTCCACACAATCATCGACGCCAGTTGAAGCTGTGGCGGAAGCCAGGGGAGCCCCTATCTGGCACCAGCTATATCCAACCACGCGCTGGGAATACACCGTTGCGATGCTGCAACGGGCAGAAGCAGCAGGCTGCACCGCGGTTTGTTTAACCATCGATCTGCCTGGTGGGCGCAACACAGAAACCCAGTCCATCATGATGCGCGATGATGATCGCACCTGCTCAAATTGCCACTCCGGTCAGGCCAAACCTATTTTTGATGGTTTGGACATGCGGGGTGTAGGCCTGAACAATCCGGCTCTGACCTGGGATGTTATTGGTCGCATGAAGGAAGTCACCAATATGAATGTCATTATTAAAGGCATCGAAGTTGGACCAGATGCGGCGCTTGCGGTGCAGTATGGGGCAGATGCGATCTGGGTTTCCAACCACGGTGGTCGCGCCGTTGAATCTGAGCGGGGCACTATCGAATGCCTGCCCGAAATTGTCGCGGCGGTGAATGGCAGAATTCCCGTTATCGTGGACAGCGGCTTCCGTCGTGGCACGGATATCTATAAGGCGCTCGCGCTGGGTGCCTCTGCAGTTGGCATCGGCCGGCCTTATTGCTGGGGATTAGGTGCGTTTGGTCAGGCAGGTGTCGAGAGAGTGTTGGACCTGTTGAATCGCGAATTGCTGATCACAATGCGAGGTAGCGGCACGCCAACGATTGCGTCCATTGGCCCTGACTATGTCCATGATGCGGGCTACCGAGTTCCTCGAGGTACCCTGGGAAGAGAACAGCTCTAGACCCATTGTGATGATTAGGCGCCTATTCGCTGTATTGATCGTTGGCCTATTTTCTTACCCGCCAGCTTCAAGTCAGGTGAGCGCGGACTCAAGCTAAAGCTTTGTTCGCGTAGCGGGATTGGCCGTCAAACAAACAAAGTAAAAAGCTGCGAAAGATTACAGGTGAGGACAGAATCGTGAGAAAACTAGTTGGCAGTTTGGCGTTGAGTTTTTGTGCATCGCTCTATGCACAAGTTGGCGATCAATGGAAAATAATTCACGCCGGTGCCCTGCTGGCGGATGCCAGGGAAGCGGTACAAACCGAGCAGAGCATTCTTGTCAGGAACAATGTCATTGTCGATATTCGAGATGGCTATGTTTCCCCTGGGGATGTGACTGGTACCGCAAATGCCCGCGTAATCGATCTTAGCAATCAGTTTGTCCTGCCAGGATTGATCGATTCTCACACCCATATTCTCAGCCAGCAGGAACCCAATCCGCGTGAGGTCAGAGTGACTCGTTCGAATGAAATGAGCACCCTGATGGGCTACGAATTTGGCATGCGTACTCTGCGGGCTGGCTTTACCACGATTCGCAATGTCGGTGGCGCCAGAAATGCCATTTTTGCGCTCCGGGATGCTATCAATCAGGGTATCGTAATGGGCCCCCGCATTCGCGCAGCTGGACAGGGCATTACGCCTACCGGTGGTCATGGTGATGGCGGTGGATTTCGTGATGATATTTTTCCCCATCCACACACTGGCGTTTGTGACGGCGTGGCGGAATGTCGCAAAGCTGTGCGCACTCAAGTGAAGTATGGAGCCGACCACATCAAATATGTTGCTACTGGTGGTGTGCTGAGCCAGACCGCGACTGGCACCGAGCAGCAGTTTACCGATGAAGAGCAAATAGCCCTGGTACAGGCCGCCCATGCCATGGGTCGCAAGGTGGCCGCCCATGCCCACGGCAAGGCGGGCATGATGGCAGCGTTGCGTGCAGGCGTGGATTCCATTGAGCATGGCTCGTATCTCGACGCTGAAGTCGCAGAGCTATTTGTGCAAACTGGCGCCTATTTAGTGCCGACGCTGATAGCCGGGCACACCGTGGAGCGTATCGCAACGGAACAGCCAGATTTTTTCGTTCCAGCAGTGCGGCAGAAAGCGCTTGAGGTTGGGCCAATCATGCGAAATGCATTGCGGATTGCCCACGAGCGCGGCGTGAAGATCGCTTATGGCACCGATGCCGGGGTTAACGATCATGGTACGAATGCTTACGAGGCTGTGCTGATGAATGAGGCCGGTATGCCTGCTCGGGAAATTCTTATTGCGGCAACGGTAAACGCCGCTGACCTGATGAGCTTGACCGATGTGACTGGCACCATTGAGGCGGGCAAAGACGCTGACATTATCGCCGTCAGCAGCAGCCCGCTGGAGGATCTGGCAACCCTGTTGCAACCCACTTTTGTGATGGCCAGGGGCAACGAGGTGGATCTTGATGTGCCGCCGGTCGACCTGTTTCCGTGGCCCAACTTTTAGCCACTCATGGCGTGGAATTGACAGTGATATCAGTTAGGCGAAAACAAGGTAGTCATAGCTTTGCGCCAGCGATTCTATTCTCCATCTTCTGTATATTTTCATCGCCAGGACAGTCGCAACCTCTCTCTGAACGTTACCCGGATATTCACGCGGAACTCGAGCAGATGGCGGATGACTATCTGAGTTTTCGCGAAATGCAGGGTTTTAATCACGACATGAGCCTGGCGGAGGCCTATCGCTGGCAGGACGAAATGGCGCGAATTATGTCGCCAACCATGGGCGGCATAGCAGGCTATAAAGCGGGCGGGCATGATTCCGGCCCGGGGTTTCCCACTTTCCCACCAGAGGGCATCCGGGGAATTATTCTTGAGGGCATGATGCGGCCATCTGGCACCAGGGTGGGTCTTGAGCAGTTTCGTCGAGGGTTTCTGGAGGCGGACATTGCATTTCGTGTCGGCGATGCCAGTATCAACGAAGCGGAAACAGACCTGGAGTTGCTGGCGGCACTGGATGCGTTTATTCCCTTTGCGGAGATCCCCGATCCGCTCTACGAAGTCACCTCGCGCAGTATCAACGGCACGATCGTGGCAAATATGTCGACGCGCATGAGTTTCACCGGAGAGCCCGTGCCCCTGCAGTCTAATGCTGACACTATCGAGCTGCTGAATAATCTCGAATTCGCCGTTCTCGATGAGAATGATGCAGTAATCCAAAGCGGCACATTGGCGGGCTGGTTCCAGCCGCTCACGGTGGTTCGCTGGTTGCGGGATCATCTCGTCGCTGCCGGTAAAACACTGGAACCCGGAGATCTGTTATCCCTCGGCAATATAGGCATTATTCGCCAACTGCATGAAGGTTCTCCCCGTGGTCCCGCCTATACCAGTAAGCAGTTTCGGCTCGAATACTACGGCCTCTATAGTGATGGGCCTGCGATTGTGACGATTAATATCGACCGCTAGTGATCGGCTCTGCGAAAGCGTAGTTCGCAGTAATTTGTCTAAGGCAGCGATAAACAGCTGCTGCAATAATGTGAATTAGAAAACATGTTCTCCACTTCGGTCACGCTACCCACATGGATCTTCCTGCTGATGCTGGTTGCATCTCTTTATGCGGCAGTGATGAGTATCCTGTTTCCCGGCGTGCGCTGGTATTTGCGTCGTCGCCTCAATAAAGCAGTGCAGAAACTCAATACCAATCTGCAGATAAAGATCCGTCCACTGCAGCAAACCAAGCGCCAGGTGCTCATCGATCAGCTCATGTTTGATCAGGACATCCTGGCGATGATTGAAGATCAATCTCAGAGCGAAAACGTGCCCAGAGAGGTGCTGCAGCAAAGAGTGCGCGGCTATGCTCGGGAAATAGTTCCTTCCTTCAATGCCTACGTCTACTTCCGTGTTTTCTTCTGGTTGGCGAAACGGGTTGCCAGATTCGTTTATCGCGTCCGCGTTGGGGCGGCCGAGCCAAAGAGGCTTAGTGAGATCGATCCTGAATCAACGGTGGTGTTCGTGATGAACCACCGCAGCAATATGGACTATGTGCTAATCAGTTACCTGGCTGCAGAGCGCGTCACACTGTCCTATGCCGTAGGCGAGTGGGCGCGCATCTTTCCGCTGGAGATGCTAATTCGTGCGATGGGTGCTTTCTTTGTGCGTCGCGGCTCGCAGAATCCGCTGTATCGAAAGGTATTGGAGCGCTACGTCTACATGGCAACCCAGAGTGGTGTTTGCCAGGCGGTATTTCTGGAAGGTGGCTTGAGTCGCGATGGTCATTTCGCTGCGCCGAAGCTTGGTTTTCTGGACTATATCCTGCGCCACTACGACTGGCGCACCGACCGCAATATCGTGTTTCTTCCGGCGAGTATTAATTACGATCATGTTTTGGAGGACCAGAACCTGCTGCATTGGGACGACAAATCTGCTCGGCCGGGGCCATGGCAAAATATAGTGAGACTGTGGAAGTTTTTGCGACTAAACCTTTTTGCAGGCTCCCGCGCACGTTGGAAACGATACGGTTACGCCAGTGTAAATTTTGGTATCCCGGTTTCGATGGCAGATTACTGCGCCGATAAAGACCTGGACTTCAACCACCTAGATAAGGAAGCGCGAATACCGAGAGTCAAAACATTGGCCGATGAACTCATGCATGCGCTGCGTCATGTCATGCCGGTATTGCCTGTGCCTTTGGTCGCGGCGGTTATGCGAGAGGCGCAGGGGAAAGAACTGAGTTCCCTGGAAATCTTCGGCCAGAGTGATGCGTTCATCGACAAGATCATCGAGGCGGGCGCGCCTATGAAACCGGAAGAGAAACCGCGTCACGTCACTCTTGCGAACAGCCTGGAGATGTTAAAGCAGCGCGGCATTTTGCTGGAGAAGAATGACCTGTACCGGGTTAATCAAGATAAGCAGGTGCTGCTCGACTACTATGCAAACTCTTTGGCGCACTGGCGGTAGTCCCCAAGTGACTGAACTTCCAGGCCAAGCCCTGATCGGATTGCCGGTTGACGGCCTCCCGAGTAGACGCCTAGTATAAAGACACTAATTGGCACAGCCATAAAGCCCTGTTCGCGAGCGCGCGAACAGGGCTTTTTTATTGGTTCCAGTAACCTGATGTTAAAGGGAGCCAGTCATGGAATTAATGATCGAAGCTAATTTTCCAATTTTTACTAGAAAGCCAATAATGAAACCAGGTGTGCCCGTTATTAAGAGAATGGTGAAACCAATAGTCGCGGTTGTGATTTCGCTATGGTTCACTTCAATTGTGGCTGCGGGGGAGAGTAAGGCTATGGTTGCCAGAATAATTGACGAAGGCTTGTTTGTAGAAGTTAATGGGCTAGAACAGTGGGTTGTGATGCGAGGGACTGCAGCCGAAAACCCGGCGCTGCTCATAATCTCTGGGCCGGGAGTGGCGCTGTCACCCATTGCCCCATTCTTCGAGGCATGGGAACAACACTTTACCCTGGTGTTCTGGGATCAGCCCTGGTCTGGTGCCACCCATGCTTTGAATCCAGACGGCCAGGGCACTCTCGCCATCGACCGCTTAGTGGCTGACGGCATTGCGGTTGCAGGTTTCGCCAAGGCCAGGTTGAATAAAAAAAAGATTTTGGTTCTGGGAATTTCGGCGGGATCCATTGTCGGACTAAAAATGATGCAACAGCAGCCCGAGTATTTCTTGGCCTACGTGGGCACCGGTCAGTTCATCGACTGGGCCACCCAGGATGCGCTGGGTTATGCGCTGTTGCTGGAAAAAGCGAAGCGGGAGGCTAATGCTGCGGCGGAGCAAGAATTGCTGGAAATTGGCAAACCTCCCTATGCTGATGCAGCGACTGACGCGATCAAATCCAACTACCATTCGGCGCTGACTGAAGCTGAGATGCGGGAGTTCCCGGTATTCTCCAATCTAATGGTTGAGGCTCTCAGCAATCCATCGGCAGATGCAAACTATCTTGCGCAGGGGCTGCCCCTGTCCAACCCCAGGGAGTTGGCCATGCAGGCCTACGTGGCTTTGCGTGAGGAGTTAGTGTCCTTCAATGCCTACGAACTGGAGGCGGACTTTGCCATGCCGGTTCTGTTCCTGCAGGGTGCGGAAGACTACTATTCGGTGACTTCCGAGGTGCAAAAGTACACATCGGAGATCAATGCGCCGATGAAAAATACCGTGGTCATCGAGGGGGGCAGCCACAGCGTGTTCTGGCTGCGCGAGAGGTTTCTCGCCGAGTTGAATCAGCATCTAGGCCCCTTGTTAATCGATTAGAGTGAATAGATTCATGATCTGAATCTATTTACTCCCTCAAATGGCTAACTTAGCATCAAGACAGGTTTAGACAGGAGGAATAACAATGCAAAAAAATAAGATCCTTATAGCCGTCGCGACGGCAGTGGGCGTGGCGCTCTCAACCTTTTCTATTTTGGCCCAACAGGATGACGAAGAGCCGCCAGAGATGGGCGTGTTTCTGACCAGTGTGGGGCAGGGTAATGGCGGTGACTTGGGCGGTCTGGAAGGCGCCGATGCCCATTGTCAGCAGCTGGCTTCCAATGTCGGGATGGGGCATCGCACCTGGCACGCCTATCTGAGCACGCAAGGTCCAGGCGCGGTGAACGCACGGGATCGCATCGGGGAGGGTCCCTGGGCCAACGCCAACGGTCTGGTCATGGCCACTAGCGTAGAGAGCCTGCACTACGATAACTCCAACTTCAACTGGACCTATATGCTGGATGAAAATGGCAACCAGTTTGCTTCACGTATCGATGGTGACCCGGATTTTACCGAGCATGACGTGTTAACCGGCACCCAGATCGATGGTACTGCGTTTCCTGCTGGTAACGACATGACCTGCAGTAACTGGACTAGCAGTACTGAAGGCAGTGCGCGCGTCGGTCACGCCGATCGTTATTCTTTCACCACACCCGGATCGCCCTGGAATTCATCACATGGCACACCGGGATGTACCCAGGAAAACCTAGTCAGTGTGGGTGGGGCAGGCTTACTTTATTGCTTTGCTATCGATTAGCTTACTCTTCAGGGGCTTAGGGCCGCGACCCTTATTCAGGGCCGCGGCCTTTTTCGTTGTACAATCATGCGCAATTACCAACTGCAGGCGCGCTGATGCTTTTAGATTCACAGAGCCGAAAATCAAAGGGTGAAGTTTGATGAAATACGATGATGTGGTTCTCGGCAGACGCAGTATCCGTGGCTACCAGAACAAGCCGGTGCCAAAGTCTTTGATCAAGGAAGTGATAGAGATGGCCATGCGTGCCCCCTCGTCACTGAATACCCAACCCTGGAACTTCTATGTCGTTGCGGGTGAGCCTCTGGACAAGATCCGCGCTGGCAACACTGAGCGCAATCTGGCCGGCGTGCCTGATTCGAGGGAGTTCCGTAATCACGGTGCCTATGAAGGTGTACATCGCGAGAGGCAGATTGGCATAGCCAAGCAATTGTTCAAGGTGATGAAAATTGAGCGTGACGACAAAGAGGCCAGACAGAGTTGGGTGCTCAGGGGCTTTCGCCAGTTCGATGCGCCAGTCTCGGTGGTTGTAACCTACGACCGTTCCATACATGGTGGCGATATCGCGCCGTTCGATTGTGGCGGTGTCACCAATGCCCTGGTAAACGCCGCCTGGTCGCGAGGATTGGGATGTGTCATCAACAGCCAAGGGATCATGCAATCCCCTGTCGTGCGAGAGCACGCAGGCATTCCAGATGACCAGGTCATTATGATCTGTGTCGCCATGGGCTTTCCAGATGAAAGCTTTCCCGCCAATGCGGTTGTCTCTGAAAGAAAGTCAGTGGATGAGGCGGCGGTATTTGTTGGTTTCGAGGACTAGTATTTCGGCGAAAGTCGGGTCTCTGCCTAGAGTGCATTCATATTTCTGACAATCTTATTTGGATACTGACTGCAGAAAAACCTCAGCCAATTGCTTGACCATTTTTCTGAATTCCGCTGTGTTGCTGGCTTTCTTTTTGACGCCGTTCAGACCAGTGAACAGGAGTTCGACAAAAGCCTTGGGCTTGAGCGGGCTGTTTTCAAAATTGACCTCACCTGCCTGCTCGGCATCGCTGAGCGTCTTGGCCAGGGCGGCATGTAATCTGACAATGTCTTTCATCATTAATTCCGAGGCCAGGCTCTGGCTAATGTCCATTAGTTCAGCGCCATGGGGAGAGTCGGCAATCGGCTCGTAGAAGATGCGCTCAAACACCAGCAGTGCTGCGATAATGCGCTCGTTTGTGTCACCGCCGCCTGCTAGCACGCCCAGTGCCTGCTCGATGGCCTGATCAAGACGAAACGCCGCGAGCCCCTGAAACAGGTTTTCCTTGTTATCAAACATCAAATACAGCGCAGGCCGCGAAATACCTGCGGCCTGGGCAATATCATTCATGGTGGTGCGTCGGAATCCATACTGCGCGAACACAGTTGCGGCAGCTTCATAGATTGCTTCGCGCTTGGCTCTATGCCGTTCAATATTCGTTTCAGGTTTATTCATCGTGGAATTTCCAACCGAGGGAGTGCACTCACGAAAGGATTAGGATACTATTTATATGAACATTCTGACAAATAGTAACTAATTTGTCAGTGTTTATAAACTTGCGTATAAGCATTTGCTTAGCCGCGTGTTGAAACACGAGTTGAAATATGTGTTGAAACACAAAGTGCAGTGGGATTCAAATCCTAGCGCTTTCTAACAAGATTTCGATGACTATAAGCCCGGCTCTCTGAGCGATTAGGCTTGTAAGGCTTCCAACCTGAAATAAACTGGAGGAGATAATGAGCACTTCTTTCTGGGTTAATGGCGAACAGCAGACGGTAGATGTCGACCCGTCCAAGCCGCTGCTCTGGGTATTAAGAGAGCAGCTAGCACTAACAGGCACAAAATTTGGCTGCGGCATTGCCCAGTGTGGAGCCTGCACGGTGCACATTGATGGGCAAGCCATGCGCTCCTGCGTGACACCCATCTCAAGAGTCGAAGGCCGACAGGTTACGACCATCGAGGGATTACGCAGCGACGACGGCGAGCTGCATCCACTGCAGCAGGCCTGGATTGAACATCAGGTGCCTCAGTGTGGTTACTGCCAAGCCGGTCAACTGATGTCGGCTTCCGCCTTGCTATCGAACAATCCCAATCCCTCTGATGCCGATATCGATGCAGCCATGAGCGGCAACATCTGTCGCTGCGGCATGTATGGGCGCATTCGTGAAGCCATCAAGACCACCAGCGTGGCATCAGCCACTGATGAGAAACTGTTCTACAACGTAGCGGGGGTGGATCATGTCTAAACTGACTCGACGTGCGTTCATCACAACAGGAATCGTTGCCGGGGGTGGCCTTGTCGTCGGCATCGCTATGCGACCCGGTAACCAGGTCAAAGACCTCGCCAGCAAACTCGGCGAGGGTGGTGAAGACCTGATTCATACTTATGTCAAACTGGACAGCGACAACGTGGTAACTGCCATCGTGCCACACTCGGAAATGGGCCAGGGTGTTCACACTGCACTTGGACAGATGTTGGCTGAAGAACTGGATGCTGACTGGAGCCAGGTAAAGGTTGAGGAAGCGCCGGCTATTGGAGAATACGCCAGCTACTCCGCCGGCAGACGCTATCTGTTTGCTGGAGTCGATTTCCCCAATCTGGTTATACCGACGGTCGATGGTGTCATGATGCGGGTTGCGGATATGCTGAATCTGCAGATAACCGGCGGCAGCATGAGTGTGCGTACCACAGGCATCATGGCCATGCGAATTGCGGGAGCAGCGACCAGGGAATTACTGCAAACAGCTGCAGCAGATGCCTGGGACGTGCCGGTGACAGAGGTCACTACCGAGAATAGCCATGTCGTGCATGCGGCAAGCAACAGAAGAGAGCCTTATGCTGCTTTCGCTACAGCCGTTGCCAAGATGACGCCTTCTCAAACACCAACTTTCAAGGATCCTGCAGGCTATAAGATCGTGGGCAAGTATGTGCCTCGTCGTGATATTCCGGCCAAGGTGGATGGCTCTGCACAGTTCGCGCTGGACGTCCGCTTACCGGATATGGCCTATGCCAGTGTGGTTCGTTCTCCAGTGCCCGGTGGTAGCGTGGCAGCGGTCGATGATGCCGCCGCCCGTGCGATTGAGGGAGTAGTGGATGTAGTAGTCATTCCGAAATC
>Ga0181597_10007285_pt1 | contig 10106 bp, 8 predicted proteins | sample 041ome_5_FD_148647 | JGI IMG/M metagenome (GOLD analysis project Ga0181597, IMG submission 148647) | Coastal salt marsh microbial communities from the Groves Creek Marsh, Skidaway Island, Georgia - 041403US metaG (spades assembly) | ecosystem: Environmental > Aquatic > Marine > Intertidal zone >...
GCTTCAGAGATATAATAGCTCTGTGTATCAGTAAAACGTACCGCAAGTTCTCGTGGTGACAGTTCCGGTTCTTCAAGTGCCATATCAATGATCTTTGCCCGAATGTTATCAAGCACGTAGTCGCTGCCATCAACTTTAGGTGCAGAAGTTAGTGGTTTTGAACCTACTGTTTTGAATGCTTCCTCAGCTGTCTGTACCTTTTGCTGCTTTACTTGTGTTGGCGTTAAACCTTTGTGCTGACGACGCACTGCTTCAACACCACCTTGTGCTGTAAGCCACTTTGCAAAACCCTTAGCGTCAACAGCTTGTTCACGTACATTTACAAGCACACGTGCGTAGATGTGCGCACGTTTGCCAATGTTGCCAAACACAACACGCACAACCTTTGTTTCAAGCTTAGTGCCATCGTTGAATGTCAAACCCTTTGCTACAAGCAGCTTGTTGAGTTCACGCATCACAGCAGTGCTTTACGCACGTGTTGTGAGTGTGACTGAGTAGCACTCAGCAAGAAGTGTATAAAGTTCGTCAGTTACCTTCTTATAGCTTGTGTCATTCCAAGTTTTTACCTTCTTCGCCACAGCTGTCATAGCTTTGTACTGTGCTTGTGCGATAGATGCATTTGCTGTTGTTTTTGCTGATGTCTTTGTCATTTTGGTACTTCCTTAATTTCCAATAAAAGTTAGCGTCAACTCTTGCTGACTATTAAGTTATACCATACTAATGTATGCCAAAATTATGGACGTTATTATGCTATCATACTGGGGTATAATTGATGACAAAAACGCCAAACGACACGTTGCACTACAAGGCTGGCAGACGCTTTTTCATCTACGCACCACCCCTCAAAGGTGTGCGTCCAAGCAAGCGCAAACCACCCAATCCACCTTATAAGGATGCACCTACGTGGAGGTGTTCAGTTTACTACTATTGGTGGGAGTATTTGCGCAGACACGAAGGCTATCGTCAGTGCTGCGCTAAGGGTGGTAAGGGGCAATATGCGAAGCTGTACGCTGATTTTGGCGACGTACATGCACATGACGACTTTTGGCGATGGTGGAGCAAAGAAGGGCACAGTGAGCTGTTCTGTGAGCCCACAGCACGTCAAATAAGGGTGGTGGATGGAAACAGTAGTTTTGAACCTACCCTTTCTCACGACACGCTGACGATTGAACTGCCTTTGGAGGTACGCACAGGGCATCTACTGTCACACATACGCAAAGTGCTCAAAGACTATGAGGCGAAGGCGAAGGCAGCAAAGCGCATCAGTCGTGCAAAGTATCCAATTGCCACAAAGCCAGTGCTCACAAGCTTGCATCAACACTTGGTGGTTTGGGATGCACAGCAAGCCAACCCCAAGCTGAAACTACATGAGTTGTACGATTTAGTACACGTAGATGCTGGCTTATACGTAAGTGAAAGTGTTGAGGGTGAGACAGTGGCGCAGTTAAAGAAGTTGGATTTACCCTATGACGACATTTTACGCACCATACGCAGACGCAAAACCAATCTTGTTAAACGCCATCTAAACATTGCAACGCAGTACATAGACAATGTGGGTAAGGGTGTGTTTTCGTACAGAACCACACGCTGAGCAAAAATAGTCCATACAACAAAAAAACGATTGTAAGCTGGGCAGAATAAGCATACTTTGTAGTGGCGGCATATTTACGGCCCAGAGCTTCAGACATGTCTTTGAAGAATAAAATAAATGTAGGATTAACGGCAGTTGGTAAAAGCAAATTTCAAATGAATGCCCTTATCAAAGACAATAGCAACAAGAATCTATCTGTTACTAATTTTAGATCTCGCACCAAAAGTAAACTACATAAAAAAATAAATACTATGCCCAAATTTAGTATTTTTACACCTTTTGTGCTTGCTGCATGTGGTGTTGAGAGCAGTAACACAAGTAGCACGAAGCCAGGAATATTTCCTGAAGAAAATAGTCAGAACACTGACACGAATAGCTCTGATATAAGCATATATCGTGAGAGTTACAATTATTATGAATATGTATACGACGCTCTTGGATCCATAACTCAAAAAAAAATGTTTGGTTCATATGAAATATTTTTTAGTGATTTGAATAATGACGGGGATTTGGAAGTGATTTCGCAAATTATGCGGGGCCCGAATCAAATAGGTGATAATTTAGAAGAACCAACAGAAGAATACTTACTGGTAATGGATTTCGTAGGCAGTGACGGATATATAAATATTAATAACGAAATTCTCTCTCAAGTGAGTTTAGGGGGAGTGTCGCGTAGGCATGCAGTTGGTGATCTAAATGATGATGGAATTCAAGACTTTGCTTTTGCAATGAGCTTTGAGGATGGCAGATCTGCGAGTGACATTGAAAGCATTCTCGCGTTACCGTCTGTACTTTTATCCAGCAAAGATAACAAATTCACAGTTGAGAATTTTGGGTTTTTGGATTGGGGCCACTCGGTAGAAATCTTTCCAAACTATTTTGGGTATAACGATGTTTTGTTTGGAGGTTATGTCTCGGGTTCGGAAGAATATCGTGGTCTTCAAGCTTATCGTTACATGGACGACAGATGGGTAGACGTAACATCACTATATCCTATTGATCCAGAGTTAAAGTGGGCAAACAGTATTAGACATTTGGAAACAGCCGTTGATGGCGAAGTGCAAGACTTTCTTGCGGTCACGGCAACACGAGATACTAATGAAAATGGTTACTATGAAGTCTTAGAGGAAGGACTAAAATTCTATGGGTTAAATCAGCACGGTGAATGGGACTTGGCGGGTGAATATTGGCTGAAACTCTCAGAAACGATTGCAATGATTGGCTGGAACGGTGACCCTCAAACAGTTCAGATTGGAGAATTTGACGGAAATTACTTAGTCTACCCAACTTTTCATGAAATTGTGTCTGTAACAAACTCTAATGGAAAAAATTATTTTATTGCAAAATTAGGTGGCATGGAGTTAAGCGATGGAGAGATTTTAGCTTCTGATAAGATCTATAATGAGGGCGGAAGTGAATTTTCTTCAAGTAATACACTGCTATTTTTTGAAGTTGAAAAAAATGGAAGAGTTGAGTTAATTGAGAGCCTCATTTTGGACGAGGTTACAAATATTAACTATAACTTTTTTTCAGTAGAAGACATAAATGGCGATGATTTAAAAGATATAGTTGTTAGCGCCTACTCAAGACCCGGGTTCAACGAGCTTGTGGATTCTGGTGGGCATCCTATCGTTTATCTTGGCAATGAAGAAGGAAAATTTGAACGAAAGGATATTTCCTATTTGCCAAAGCATTCAAGTTATGAAGATGGTGATGGTCTCGAGCTTTACGGGACAATGAAAGACATCAACGCAGATGGATATTTTGACCTTATACTAACAGGAACTTCTGAGGCTGCTGTTGAAGTAATTTTTCTAAATGATTTTATTTAGTAGAGATCTATGAATAGAAGTACGGCGAAAGTAATTCATCTAACTCGTAGAATATTTATTTGTAGAAAGCGAATTTAATTCTTTATACAGAAAGTAACGCTGAGATGCAGCTTAGTGATAGCGGTATTTGAACTATGCCTCTCTTCCAACCAAGAAAGCAAATTTGGTGCATCGTTGAGTATCAAGAATCGTCGTGTTTTGCCTCAAAAGCACAGCCCCACATAAAAACAATACTTTAGCGTAAAAAAATACACAAACCGCTAAATTGCCATCCCGCGGACCCCACCCCGGGGGGTACCCCCCTTTGTGAGAAAAGGAGTCCCTGAGCCCCTAGTAATACTAAAACAGACGAACAAATCGGCTCTGCGCTATTTTAGGAACTGGTATCTTGAGGAACAATAAGTTACGCAACTGAGCAACTTTATCTAGTTGATGGAATCGGCCTAGTTGTTTGTAAGTAAAAAACCGAGTTGAAAAAAAATTTTTCAAAAAAATATCCACCAGCCTCATTGTTCCAAATATAGGTCACGATATTTTCCATGTATTAAAGCATCCTCATAATCCTTTTTTATGTGTTCATTTATAGGGTTATACTCAAGCATAATTGATCTCCTTTGTTATCCTTACATTTACGGAGGGACCCGCGCACTCCATTAATTATCTTTAGCGCTCCCTAAATGCATTATCCCTAAGTTTTAATACTGGGTTCATCAAGTAACGCATAATAGATTTTTTACCATTAAGAATATCTACTTCCGCGACCATTCCGGGTAAGATCGGCAAGCCACCATCATCGGAAGGTAGGCTGTTTTCTTGTGTGCGAACTTTTATCACATATACATATTGATCTTGGTCATTTAGTATCGCGTCAGCGCTAATATTTTCCACGCTTCCCTCTAAGGCACCGTAGCGCGCGAAGTCATAAGCAGTTAACTTTACACGTGCGAGTTGCCCGGGGTGGAGGAAGGCAATGTCTTGCGGCTGCACTTCAGCTTCAACCAATAGCGTATCATCAAGCGGAACGAGTTCCACAATCGGCATACTAGCATCAACAACACCGCCAATTGTTGTGACCATCACCTGATTAATTACACCATCCGTTGGCGCGAGAACGTCGGTGCGGTTAACGCGGTCTGATAACGCAGGAAGGCTATCGACTAATTGGTTACGTTTTGTTTCAGCTTCATTAAGTTCGGTTAGAACACCTGCGCGAAACCTTTGCTTCTCCGCTTCTATTTGAAGATTGGTTTCTTCAACGGATTTTTTGGCTTTTTCAATGCCAAGTTCAGCGATTCTAAATTCACCTTCGGCTTCAATTTTGCGTTGTTCTGCACGAATAAGCTCCATTCGCGGCTCAATGCCACGTTCAACAAGCGGCCTTAAGATTTCTAATTCTTTAGTGGAAAGCTCGCTCGCTGATTTTGCACTAATCAAACTTACTTCTGTTTCAATTTGTTCTTGTTCGATTTGGCGGAGGCGTGCTTCTAAACTACTGGTGGAAGCATCAAATTCAGCTTTACGGGCATTGAATAGGTTCATTTCCCGACTAACTGAATTTTCATGACCAACTTCCAATTCACCATCAAAAACAGGCGTTTCAAAATTACTCTCAGAACGTAAACGCGTAATCATCGCAACAAGTGAGAAATACTCTTCTTCATTACGGTTAAATTCAGCATCAAACTGGGTGCGGTCGAGCTTTACGAGCACATCACCCTCTTTAACTTCGTCCCCTTGACGGACCAAAATTTCTTTAACAATTCCGCCTTCAAGGTTTTGAATTATTTGAATTTGCTTGCTTGGGACAATACGTCCAGAAGCGCGGGTCACTTCATCAAGTTCGGAAAGTGACGCCCACAGGATGAAAAGGATAAAAAATCCTGCGATACTGAGTAGTAATGCATTGGCCGCTAGTTTTGGCGTAAGTTCTGGTATTTCTTTTTTCATCACATCAACCCTTCTTCATCATTTCAGGCGACGTATTGGCGCCTTTCGGAGTTAACATTTTAATGACTTCATCTTTAGGGCCGTTAGCAACCACTTTGCCTTGCTCCACCACAATGATGCGGTCAACCAGTTCAAGCAATGAAGGCCTGTGGGTGACAATCAGAAGTGTACTGTCTTTAAGTTCAACCTTAAGGCGTTGAATAAGTTTGTGTTCTGATGCTGTGTCCATTGAGCTTGTCGGCTCGTCCATCATAACCATCGGCGCTTTACGCACCAAAGCACGACAAACGGCTAATGCTTGTTTCTGACCACCAGAAAGCCCTTCACCGCGATCGTGTAGATGCAGATCATAGCCATTTGGAATTGAACCTAAGAAATCCTGAACACCACTTATTTCTGACGCATGAAGAATATCCTCATCTGTCACATCAGGATGACCTATGGTGATATTTTCTTTTACGGTTCCTGAAAACAAAAACACATCTTGAAGGACCATTGCCAAATTTTCGCGTAAGTCTTCTGGGAAAATTTGTCGAAGGTCTGTGTCATCAATCAAAATGGCCCCGTCTTCTGGCTCGTAAAGTCCTGAAGCAAGCCTCAGGACCGTACTTTTACCTGAGCCAATTTTACCAAGAATTCCAACCTTTTCACCAGGCTCTACTTTAAAGGATATATTATCAAGCACACGCGTCGTTTGATTAGGGTATTTAAACGTAACATTTTTAAATTTTATACTCCCCTTCATATTACTACGGCGGAGAAAGTCACGTCCAGAAACATCCTCGTTTGGTTCTGACATCAAATCATCAAGAGCACTATAAGCCGTTTTCGCATGGTTATAACGCGTAAGAAGGTTTGCAAGTTGGCCAAGCGGGGCGAGACATCGACCAGAAATAATAACACACGCAATCAATGCCCCCATTGAAAGTTCGCCTTTCATAATTAGCATAAAGCCAACCGCAACAATACCGATTTGGGACACTTGTTGCGCCGACGCTGCACTATTAATCGCAATTTGGCTAAACATGCGTGATTTAAGCCCAACATTAGAATGTTGGTCCACTGCTTTTTCCCACCTGTCATGAAACAATCGATCAGAGCCGAGGCTTTTTAATGTTTCAAGACCAGAAACCATTTCAACCAGAGTGCTTTGTTTACTGTGCCCTTGCTCCATTCCTTCTTTTGAAAAACGTGATAAGAACGGTTGAATAAATACACCAACAAACAACACGAACGGAACGGCAAGTGCAGGAACCCATGCAACTGGCCCACCGATCATCGCAATCACACCAATGAAAAGAACAATAAAAGGAATATCGACAACAGTAGCAAGCGATGCTGACGTACAAAAATCACGCAGACTTTCAAATTCTCGAACAGTATTAACCAATCCACCCGTTGATCTTTTTTGGTTCGCAAGCTTTAACTTCATAATACGGTCAAAGATACCCTTGGCGACTTGTAGATCAACTTTCTGCCCTGCACTATCAATAAAATAGGCGCGTAAAAATTTCAGTAGAAAATCAAAACCAATAAGCATCATCATCCCAATACATAAAGCCACTAAACTTTCTACGGCATTATTTGGGATCACCCGGTCATAAACGGTCATAATAAAGACCGAACTACCAAGAGAGAATATATTGATCATAACAGCTGCTAAAATGATCTGTCCATACGTCCACCAATTTTGATTAAACGCGCCCCAAAACCAATGATCTTTATCTAACACACGGGACTTCGCTTTAAGTTCGCTCATTGCTCACCCGTTTGTAATAAAACATTGAGGACCGGAAGCAATGTTCCCATGCTATCAAGTAAACGGTACTTAGAAAGATCATATTCCACCATTCCACCTAAATGCTGTTCACGTGAACTATGGTACTCTTTTTCCGCTTCAAGAAGTGAAAAGAGGCTCCCGCCCGTCATCTCAAACTGTTCACGGGTTTGATCACGATTAATACCGCTGGCTTGCATGGATCTTTCAAGCGTTTGAACTTGGCGTTCTTGGCTTTGCATACTTTGGAAAGAAACTTTAATGCCGCGATTTACTTCACGGTTAATGTTATCTTCTGAATGTCTTGTGCGTTCGTAGTTTTTTTGAGTTCGAGAAATTCGTGCTGATCGCGCACCGCCGTTATAAAGGCTATAATTAAGGATTAATCTTCCGGTAACGTCATAATCTGGATTGCCACGCTCAAGATCATATTTCGTTGCTGCAAGTTCAAGGGATAAACTTGGCAATCTTTCGCCTTTCATTGCATTTACGTCTTCTTTTGATGAAAGAGTACGTGATGATGCCATTACAAGTAATGGGCTATTTTGAAAGCCCATTTCAAGCGCTTCATTTTCAGATTTCGGAATATTCATTGAAAGTTCGGGGCGTTTTAAATTAGCCGGCGAAAAATTATAAACTTCTTCATAATGACTAGTCGCTTCCTCAAGATCCATTTCTGCGCGAGAACTTTGCGTTTCAGCAAGAGCAAGGCGCGATTGCATTAATGTCACATCTTGATTAGCGCCACGACCACTTTCATAACGTTGATTGACCATATCTAATATTTCACGGTGTCGACTTACGTTTTCTTCATGATAATCTTTTCGGATGCGCTGAAACAACACATGGTAATGCGCTTCTACAGCGGCCAACGCAACGGCGGACGATTCAAGTGAATATTCTTCATGGGCCGCCGTAAAGGAATGTCTGGCACTTGAAATTTTGCTGAACGTACTGCCGCCATCAAATAGAAGCTGTCTTCCAACAACTGAAACATTCGCGGCCGTATCCCTCAAACTACGTTGCGTAATATTGTCAAATCGATCTTCGAAGTTATCTGCTAAGCGATGACGCCCAGATAGGTCGACACCAATTTTCGGATAAAGTGCTGATCTTGCTTCGTCTTCGACGTATTTTTGTTCATCACGCAGGGCAAGCGCCGCCGACGTACGTGGATGCTCGCTCACGGCAAGTTGCACATTATCTTTAAATATTTGAGAATAAGAAGTTTCAATTGTAAATTCTTTAACAGAAGAAGGTAACGTTTCTTGTGCGATACAAACGTTTGCTATTGAAAAGAGTAGTATCAAAAACCTAATACTTAATGTCATTTTATAATTCAACTATGTTTTTTCCTATAAAATATCTTATATTTATTTTGATAATATCACAGATAATTTCTGTCGTTTAAAATGAGACAAACATATATATAAATATGTTTATTTGCGCAAGGGCGCAACTGTAATCATCTGTTCCGACAAGTCATCATGAAGTCCGCCTATCATCATGTGTTTAACACCCGGTACAAAGGCAACATCATAAATTTCTTCAATGGTTTCATTCTCTACCGTGATGCTGTGAAGGATATCGCCCTTTAATGTGAAAAGTAGCCAAATCTCTAAATCCCAATCCTGCAGACCCCACCCCCCCCGGGGTACCCCTTTTGTGAGAATAGGATTCCCTGAGACGCTAGCAATACAATTGCAAACGAACAAAAAGAAACTTTATTGAATACAAAAAAACAGTGAAAACAGACCAGATGTCTCATACCACGGCCAGTGCTAATTGCGTTACAGGATATTTACTTTATTTATTAAATCTTCTTAAATGGAAAAATACAAACTAATTCCTTATCTATGAATTTAAAATGAATATTATTTTCATTAATCACTAAATTGAGATCGATAGTTTCATTTTTTAGACCCTTTATTACAATTTTATTTTTATTTATTTTTGTAACCTGACCAAGATCACTCCATACAATTTTATCTTTATAAAGTTCAATAGTTGTAGGTGTGCTTTCCATAATATCGTCTAAAGAAAACTCTCTATTTAATTTAATCATATTAAGGATTTCTTTTGAAAATAGAAGGGATGTCAAGCCACAATCAATTTCATCCATTAGTCCATTCGAAATTGCATACTTATTCAGATTTCCATCCAGATCATTAGGATTAAATATATATTTTTGAGGTTTTTCTGCTTCACTACAACCAATTAAATATATAGATAATAAAAAGATTGTAAAATTATTTTTTTTCATAGTCTCAAAACTCCTTAATTTATTTTTTACAAAACAAAACTTATATTTGCGGATAATTTACATACTATTTAGCTAAAAGAAAATTCTAATATTTGGTTTGTTAGATAAAAAATTCATCGATTACAATCTCTTGGTCTAGGAACGACAATATTTCAATTTCTCTAATCTCATCTTTACCATCGCCTAAATTATCAACATTATAATCGATTGTTTCGACGGTTACTGTACCCTGATTATCAATAGTAATAGTATATTGAGAAATTGGGCTTTTAAATATTGCCTTGTCATAACCATCCCCCCCAAAAAGATAGTCGTTTCCTGGACCACCTACAAAAATATCATCAAAATTCGAACCCGTGAGTTGATCATTACCCTCAAGCCCAACGAGAAGGGCACCGAAATTTGTTTCATTTATGATTTCATTGGTACTAGTAATATCTACGAGGGTATGAAAATGAGGTAAAATAGTGTAATCGTCAGGGTTAAATACTTCCTCAGTTTCGTTTTCTCGATGTCTACTGTCATACCTTATAGTTGCTGTAGCCTTTAACTCGAAAAACTCTCTGGCAATATAATCAAAAATGGCTTTGTCATTTTCGACGGTTTCTACAATGTGTAGTGCAGGTCCATTTTCCGTTTCTGAGATGAGATTGATTAATTGATAGAATGAGCTCATGTCTTCTTTTTGATCATCAA
>Ga0181597_10007315_pt1 | contig 10077 bp, 17 predicted proteins | sample 041ome_5_FD_148647 | JGI IMG/M metagenome (GOLD analysis project Ga0181597, IMG submission 148647) | Coastal salt marsh microbial communities from the Groves Creek Marsh, Skidaway Island, Georgia - 041403US metaG (spades assembly) | ecosystem: Environmental > Aquatic > Marine > Intertidal zone...
TGGGACGAATACAGATGCCAGCACAGCGGTTGTGGTGCGCATCTACAGGCGGGCAGGGATCACCCACGCAGCGCGGTTGTACACCACCTGAAACCACACAAGGGCGATCTCGAACTATTCTTTGATCTGGATAACCTGCAATCAGTCTGTTGGACTTGCCACAGTGGCGACATCCAATCGACTGAGGCACTGGGTTACGACACAACGATAGGCGCAGACGGTTGGCCCGTTGATCCAAGACACCCTAGCGTCGGCTAAAAGAAATCAGAACAGTTGCCTGCTTTTTGTCTTTCAATTGCTTTTGTTAATTGAGCGTCCCTTGCAGGATCATCACCCAGTTGCTGATATTGAAGTGCCGCCTGCATATAAGTGCGATACAACATGCAGTCCGCACTATTATCACGCTCGACTTGCTTTTGATCCAAAAACCTTGGTCCAAAAGCGATCATAACTCCAACCCCGACAATAACGAGAATTAAGAAGGCGAATTTACTGTTAGACATAACTCCTCTCCTACCTAACATTTTACATGTAGGCAGGGGGTGGGTCAAAGACGAAAGTCATTAACACACAAACCGGCGTCCACTCTCGTCTTTTTCTGCGTTTATGGAAATTTTAGCTAGAAACGCACATCATCGCGATACGCGAAGTGTTCTTTTTCTGGTTGCATCCAATTCTTCAGCACAGAGCGCATGAAGATAATTTGAAATTCAAGGGGCAGATAGTCGGGTGCCCTGATCGGCCCGATAAAATCGGGATCATACTCTGACATAACGTTCTCCTTGTGTTGGCTTCCCTAGGGTCAATCAAACTTTACCGCTTGGTCAAATATAAACGTGCTTTGTCCAGTTTTAATCAAAGTTATGCCTTAATTTTGTGCGGTCTTCGTCAATATCTGCCCAATATTTTAACATTAAAATCGGACACAATTATCCATGTCGCAGAAACGTCGAACAGATAAATCCAGCACGACTGCAGCTGTCCAAGGTTTCGCGGGTATGATGTCTGATGTGCCGTTACCTGATGGGATCGAACTGCGAACAGATTTAGAGCGTATAATCTGGCATCAGTTTTCACGCGCCCGCGCACGCGAAGATTGGCGCGATATGGATCTAATCTTGCTGGCTAAAATAGTGCGCATGGAAGCCGATATTCGTACTGCTCAAACAGAGTTAGACGAAGTCGGAATGATGGTCGAAAACAAGCGTGGGACACCAATCCCTAATCCGCTGTTGTCGGTCATTGATACACTCGAACGAAGGCAGCTTGCGGTCATTCGCAGCATGTCCCTCAACCAAACTGCTTCCGATCCCCGAACACTCAATGGCTTTGCAAAGCTAGAAACGAAAGCACGTTCAGCGATTGCAAAGGTCGAAGCAGACGATTTGATCGCTAGGCCGCAGTAAGTTAATCTCCGCCGAACTCAAAGCTAGCATACAGTTCACAAGTGAAAGTATTACTTTTGGGAGCTAACTTATCGCGTAATGGGATCACTTCTCTCTTTGCCCATTCGTCAACAATTTTAAAATCTTCAACAGACTGAGCTGTTAAATAGGCAGTATGCCTACACGGATCAGCGACATCTGTGGCAATTTCGACGGTAAACTTATCACTTAGCTTTCCATCAAATTCAGACCATTTTTGCTTAAGTATAATTATAAACATTTCACACTCTTGAGCATCTTTAAATGTGTTCGTTATTGTTCGTCTGATCTCTGGCATGAAAGTGTTCCTTACTGTCTGATAGGAAGATACCATAAAAATGACGACACGCGGAGAAAAGGTTTGCCAGTTCATCGAACGCTACTGCTTGATCCCAGAAGGTAGCAAAGTTGGCCAGCCGATAAAGTTGTTAGACTTTCAGCGTAAGTTTGTTCTCGACGTATACGATAATCCAGCTGGCACGTCCCGCGCTTATCTTTCGGTGGCTCGGAAAAACGGTAAGTCGGCACTGATTGCAGCTATCGTCCTTGCTCACTTGGTGGGGCCAGAGGCCAAGCAGAACAGCCAGATCATCAGCGGTGCGCGGTCACGCGATCAGGCGTCTTTGGTTTTCAAACTTGCTGAAAAGATGGTCAGACTGTCGGATGAGCTAACAAAAATTGTGCGTATTGTCCCAAGTCAGAAGTCATTGGTCGGTTTGCCCTGTAACGTTGAATATAAAGCAATCTCTGCTGAAGCGGGGACCGCGCATGGCTTATCCCCTACCTTAGCCGTGCTTGACGAAGTCGGGCAGGTGCGTGGTCCTCACGATCCGTTCGTGGAGGCTATTGAAACGGCGCAAGGTGCGCATCATCAGCCCCTGTTGATTGCCATCAGCACCCAAGCCGCCACGGACGGTGACCTATTCTCATTGTGGTTAGACGATGCCGCAAACTCAGCTGATCCACGTATCGTGTCGCATCTCTACACCGCGCCAAAAGATTGCGAACTGTCAGACCGCAAAGCATGGGCGGCTGCGAACCCCGCTATGGCGCAGTTTAGATCACAAACAGATATTGAAGACTTTGCTGCACAGGCCGAACGGCTCCCAGCAAAGGCCAACAGTTTCCGTTGGCTATACCTTAACCAACGGATCGAGGCGCAATCGCCATTCCTTTCTCGGGCAGAGTGGGAGGCCAACAACGCGTCTCCCAACGTCGAGCACGGAGATTATTGCTTCGCAGGATTGGACTTGTCAGCTAGCCGTGACCTCACGGCTCTCGTTTTAGTTTTTCCCAAAGCGGACAAGTTTCACATACAGCCTCATTTTTTCCTTCCGTCTGATGGGCTGCGTGATAAATCCCAAGCGGAGAAAACGCCTTATGATCTTTGGGCCGACGAAGGATTTCTGCACACAATAGATGGGCCAGTCATTCAGCCTGCTGTTGTGGCACAGACCGTTGCGGAACTTGCTGAAACTTATGACCTGCAATTGCTTGCGTATGACCGCTGGCGCATCAACGATTTCCAGCGCGAGCTGGATAACATTGGTGCGCAGATACCGATGAAAGCATTCGGGCAGGGGTTTCGTGATATGTCGCCTGCGGTAGATAAATTGGGACGCTTAGTTGCGGAACGGAAGTTACACCATGGCGGAAACCCGATCTTAAACATGTGTGCGGCGGGTGCAGTTGTGCAATCCGATCCTGCTGGAAACAGAAAGCTGCACAAAGCAAAAAGCTACTCAAAAATCGATGGGCTAGTTGCTCTTGCGATGGCGTTAGGGTGCATGAGTGCGGACGATTTAATACAGCCGACGTCGCCGTGGGATGATCCAGACTTCAAGTTGGCTGTTTAGTGTGGACAGAGCAAAACGAGCATCGTGACAAAATCTAATTTACCACCAAGCATTGTAACATCTAGCTTTTTGGCTCTGTCATCATTTAATAGCAATACGGAGTTGACCATGTACACGGTGTCACTGCTGTAATGCGCCCAGTACCCACCACCTAAATCTTCTTTTAACAAAAGGTTAAAAATTTGTGGTGCTTGGTTGGGCATGCTTACTGCCAAAGTATCTTCATTAACGGTTAAGAACACATCACCTGTTGGGAGAGCGTCACCTGCCATTTTTTGGGTTCACCGTCTGCTTCGTAGAGCATCGCGCTCTGCATTTCACAAGTGTACGATCTTGCGGCGGCGGTTTGGCTTACTGAAATCAACGCAAGCACGAAAAATAAAATCAATCTCATTATAAACTCCTTAAGCACAGGAAACCACACCATGGGTCTGTTTGACAACTTTTAAGACGGGAGCGCAGACGACTTGATACAGCGGACGTTGCCGTGGCATGATCCTGACTACAAGTTAGCAGTTTAATTGTTGTTAAACATGCGTCGCTAGGTACCAAACAAATATTGGTAATTCAGGAAACAACACAATAAATGCCAAGGCAAAGCGTTGCAATCTTGGATTAGTGAAACTCTGCGTATTAGCTAAATCTAATAGCCTAACAGTGCGCAATTTCTGCGTTATAAAAGTCAATGGGCTGCCTCAATTTATATTTTTTATTTTTTTCTGATTAGCACATTTTTGTACTTAAATCATATCTATAAAAATTTGAGAAAAATGTATGTGTTGTTGCAGCAACAGCAAGATCGACGGACTGGTTGCGCTTGCAATGGCGTTAGGGTGCATGAGTGCGGACGACTTAATACAGCCAACCTCGCCGTGGGATGATCCAGACTTCAAGTTGGCTGTTTAGTCTTCCGTAGGCCGTTTGAAAATCCAGTTAATAAGTAAATTGCCAATCAATCCAAAGGCTACGATTATCGCAATCGTGATGCCGAAACTTGAATAGAGTTCAGAGCGATTTGTTTCGTCGATCCCTTGCATCATAACTACACCGCCAAACGGCAGAATATATGTGAACACAAGGTATGCCCACAACGCAACAATCAAGGCTCTGCGCAGAATTTCCATAGATCAAGGAAACCACAGCATGGGTCTGTTTGACAACTTTAAAAAAGCTGAGGTGCGGTCACTCGAAAACCCAAATGCACCCGTGTCTGCAGAAAATTTTCTGCACATTATGGGCTGGGGCGATTTCCAATCCTCTGCTGGCGTGACTGTAAATATTGACAATGCGCTGGGTGTGCCTGCTGTCTGGGCTGCTGTGAACTTTATCTCAGGGACATTGGCCAGCCTGCCTTTAGAAGTGTATCGCGGAAACCAGCGTGTGACCGACGGTATTGGCGCATGGTTAAACCGTGCAATCAATCCAACAACATCGTCTTTTCAGTGGCGTAAGTATTCGTATGAACAGGTGCTGACAGGTGGACGATCAGTTACTCTTATACTGCGTAATGGTCGTGGTGATGTTACTGATCTGGTGCCGCTAGACCCCGCAGACTTGCACGTGCAGGAACAGGTGACAGCAGAGTTTCCGACGAAAACCTACCGCAGCAAGAGCCGCGTGTATCAGGCATCTGAGGTCATCGACTTAACCTTTATGCTCAAGCACAATCAGATCGATATTCGTGGTCCTGTGATGACCAATAAAGACATCATTGGTTTGGCAATTGCGGCAGCGCGATACGGATCAAAAGCATTCCAATCAGGTGGCATTCCTCCTGCTGTGCTACAAGGTCCATTCCAATCAGGTGCAGCGGCTCAGAGAGCGTCGGAAGACATCGCTGCAACAACTGCAAGGCTTGCAAGGGAAGGGCGTCCTGTGATGGCTCTCCCTGCTGGACATGAGCTGCGGTCGGTTGGGTTTTCGCCAGAGCAAATGCAACTGTTGGAACTCCAGCAATTCTGCATCGAACAGATCGCGCGTATATATGCATTGCCACCTGTTTTCTTGCAGGACCTTTCAAAAGGAACTTACAGCAACACTGAGCAGCAAGATTTACATTTCGTAAAACACACACTGCGTCGTTGGATCGAACAATCGGAGCAGGAAATGAACCTGAAATTGTTTGGTCGTGACAGTGACTATGAGGTGCGTTTTAACGTCGATAGCTTGCTTCGTGGTGATCTGAAAACCCGCATGGAAGCCCATGCAACTGCGATCCAGAACGGTATCAAGACGCCGAATGAGGTTCGCGAAAAAGAGGGCATGGAACCATTACCCGCTGGCGATGATCTGATGATCCAAGGTGCGACAGTGCCGATTGTAAGCCAAGAAAATGCGGGTGAGGAAGTTACTTCGTAGCCAAAGTTAACAGGAGCCTCACCCCAAGTTTATACAACAATTTGGGAGTATGTTGTATTGAATTGTACGGCTACATTCAAAAACTGGATCAGTGTGCCGATGGGTGAGCCGTCTATGGGGCAACAACCCACCCAAAGGCAAATATAGAGCGGCAACGCCGTTCCATAAAAGTCTGAACGACCAAAATCCTAAACATTTAGAGGAAATCAATATGGACCAACGTGAAAACCGTGCGTCCGCGTCATTTGAAGTGCGGGCTATAGACGACGCCACAGTGGAAGTCGCTGGCTACGCTGCTGTGTTCAATCAGGAGACTGTTATCGGTGGACAATGGCGTGAACAGATTGCACCCGGTGCTTTCAGAGACGCAATAGATCGCGATGACGTTGTTTTCCTAATTAACCATGAGGGTTTGCCGTTAGCGAGAAGTCGAAGCGGCACCTTAGAATTATCAGAGGATGAACATGGCTTGCACATGCGTGCATTGCTTGATCCATCTGATCCCGATGTTCGGAGCATTGTCCCTAAAATGAAACGGGGCGATCTGGACAAAATGTCCTTTGCGTTTGTGCCGACCCGCCAATCTTGGGATGATGAGGATGACATGCCTCGTCGGACCATAGAGGCAGCGGAGTTACACGACGTATCTATCGTTACGACCCCAGCTTACAGCGGCACCGAGATCGGTCTGCGCAGCTTGGAGCGGCATCGCAAAGCGCAACGAAAGAGCCAAGCAGCCAGAAGGTTGCGCATGAAGGCTCGTTCACATCTCTCAAAAGCGAAAGGATAGTCTCATGCAAGAGATCCAAACTTTGCGCGAGCAGATGGCGTCAATTGCCACAGAAGCCCGCGCCAAACTGTCAGAAGTGACAGACGAAACAGAAGAAACCCGTGCTGCCGAAATTGAGCGTGAGTTTGATGCCATGATGGCAGACCACGACAAGCTAGCTGCACGTGTAGAGCGCGAAGATCGCGTTGCTAAAGCGTTTCAAAAGCTAGAAGCGACAGACACAACTAAAATCCCAGAAGCCGAAGGTCGCACTGCACCTGCAGTCGATAATGGTCTGACTATGGATTACCGTGCAGCGTTTGCTGAAATGATTGCAAACGGCGGTGACGCGTATGTTGAACCAGAGGTCCGCAACGTTCTTAAAGAATATCGCGTTCAGGTTGGATCAACAAACTCGGCGGGTGCTTACACTGTGCCGACTGAGCTAGCGACGTTCATCGTTGAAAGCATGAAAGCATTTGGTCCGATGTACACATCACCAGTGTTTACAAGCATTGAAACGGCGGCGGGTAACCCGTTAAACATTCCAACGCTTGATGACACCACGGTGACTGCCGAAGCGCATACAGAAGGCACTCAGCCAACTGACGACGGCGGCAAAGATGCGACCTTTGGTCAGAAAACGCTGAACGCCTATGGATTCAACACTGAGTGGGTACGTTGGTCAGCGGAGCTGAATGCAGACAGCGTGTTTAACATGGAAAGCCTACTTGGCCGCTTGCTTGGTGAGCGGATGGGGCGCATCGCAAACGCGAAGCTAACCACAGGTTCAGGCTCATCTGATGTCGAAGGCATTGTCACAAACTCAGCGGCTGGTGTAACTGCTGCCTCAGCAACGGCTGTGACTGCTGATGAGATCATCGACCTAGTGCATTCTGTTGATCCTGCGTATCGTCAATCGCCAAATGCTGCGATCATGATGAACGACAGCACACTGAAGGCAATCCGTAAGCTGAAAGATGGTAACTGGTAATCCTGTCGTTGCAACAGTTGACGCGGTTACGATTTCTGCTCTGGTTGCCGACAACATCAATGCTGGCATCCCTTCTGTTGCAGATACCGTATTTGATCAGACGCATACGCTTGACCCACCTGCATTGGAAGCGGATGCGCCTGCGCTTGGATCGCCTGACATCGATGTAAAGCACATCCTTGGTGCTGATGATTGCGAAGCAGGTGTGCCGACTGTTCCTGCAGTCGATATGGATGCCACCAAAAATCTAGCGGCAGACAACATCTTGACTGGAGCACCAAGCATTCCGGACATTCCATTTGGCGCGGCGTTCCTACGCTATGTGCAGATTGAAGCGATTTCTGCCAACCAAGTTGAAGTGACCTCTTACAACAGAGTGGGATAAAATGACGTTCTACATAAAGCAAAACGACACAAGTCCAACGATGCTGGCAACACTGAAAGACGGCGATGGTACGTTGATTGAGTTATCAGTTTCGACTGTGCGATTTCACATGCGTCCCTTGGGGTCAGACAGCACCACTGTATATGCAGCAGCTTCTGTGTACGATTACGATGCTGGGCAGGTGAGCTATGCCTGGAGCGCGTCAGACACAGCGACTGCTGGGCTGTATGAAGCTGAGTTCGAAGTCACGAATACTGAGGGCACAATCGAGACATTTCCCAACAATGGTTACATTACCGTTGAAGTAACTGACGATATTACTTGAGGCGCACATGGACAAACGAACAGTGGCATCCGCACATGAGCGTATTGATGATCTGCAAATACAGGTGGCTGAGATTAAGACAGAAGTAAAAATCCAGTTCCGCGAAGTTTTCGCCCGCGTGAAACGGTTAGAAGCAATTATGATCGGTGCATCCGCATCAATCAATGCAATGCTGGTCATGGTGCTGACGCGGATGCCTTAGGTCGGACGGCGGTATACTTGGACCACTTGTGGATACACTAGGACATCTTCTGGATTGTCGGTTCAGCAGAGGCCGCCATCCTGTGCTGGTAGTGTAGCATAAAATATACAAAATGCCTAACAACAAAAAAACCCCCGCGTCGTCGGAGGCTTTCTTGTACGCTAACCAGTGTTCAGGGAGGAGTTACCGGCTGCGATGTCGGCTACATTACAGGGAGGTTTTGTTGCCGTTGAACGTAATTTAGCTGCACTGCAGCATTTAGGTAGGGCCGCAATTACATACCCGTTATGCACTTTCCGAATGGCTGAAATAAAAAACGGCTCAATCACAACCTCCTCCCAAAAGTCGTGAGAACCGTTTTAACCCTAAAGGGGCTGCGGGCTGTTTAAACATATCTGCCAACATGTCAATCAATAGGTGACCCCATGGACCCGCTAACAGCATTGGCGGCGATCAAGACAGGTGTGGCTGCGGGCAAGCAACTGCACAATCTGTCGAAAGAGATCGCTGGGTTTTTTGATGCCACCGATGGCGCAAAGAAGGCTCACGCCAAGAAAAAGAATGGTGTTTTTGCATCCGCAAACGAAGAGGCTTTGGCGACTTGGACGCAGGCACAGAATGCAAAGACCGCCGAAGCTGAACTGCGTGAGTTTATAGTCAACAACAAAGGTTTCTCTGCCTATCAGGAGCTGCTGAAGATACGCCGTGAAGTCATTGCGCAGCGCAAGGAAGCTGAACGGCAGGCACAGAAAGAAGCTGAAGAGCGCACTGAATTGATAATGACCGTCTTCGCAATCCTGCTGCTCATCGTTGCCGCAATCAGCGGAGCAGGGGCGTGGCTCTACTACATGGGATGGATTGAAGTATGAACGAACTTATACCTGACAAGCAAGCATATCAATTGAACAAGCGTCTTATGGCGTGGACTGCGCTTGGTATGATGATTGTGTCTACGATTGCAGTCTTGATAGACCCCGCCAGAATGGCTGAAGCAGATGCCGTGCTAATGATGATGTATGGATCACTATCGGCACTGGTTGGTGCTTACTTTGGCTTTTCTGGTGGGGCTGCGAAGTGATTAAACAGTGGACATCTGACCTAAATAAGGACCGACATTCTCCTCAATAATTTGCGCACCTTCTTCATGATTGCGTTTGCGCTCCTCTAACACGGATGGGCGTTCTTTGTTAAAATCAGCTTCGTTAGCATAAATCGTTAATGAGCAATGGTGATGATCATCTACTTGAAAAAGTATAGTGTCTTCAGCGATCATTTCTGATCTTCGCTTGCGTAACCAATCTTGCACAAAGTCCACTTCTGGCACACCATTTTTCCAATACCATTTGCTATAAACTGCATACTTAGCCATCGGCTTTCTCCCTGTTGGTTAATGCAAAAATGCTAACAGACGCGAGGCATACAGCCAGTACAGAAACTGTACCTATACGCTGGAGGGAAAAAGGGAGGCCAGCTATACCCGACAAGCTGACCCCAGTTCGTAGTAGTGTGACCAACGAATAATTGCCAACCCGTTGATCACACTCCATTTGCCACCTGAGAAAAGCGCAGTAGCAAATAACTTGGCATTGGAACTTTATTCGTAGTCCACTATCAATTTGCCCATTGCAGAGCCAACATCACCTTGGAACGGTTGTTCACCCTATGATTTAGTCCAGAGTAAGCGCAAGTTCACCAGCGGCAGTACTAACCACTTTCATGCTGGCAGCGTCTGAAGCCGATGCTCTAATTTGGTCTAAAGCTGCT
>Ga0181597_10007320_pt1 | contig 10072 bp, 9 predicted proteins | sample 041ome_5_FD_148647 | JGI IMG/M metagenome (GOLD analysis project Ga0181597, IMG submission 148647) | Coastal salt marsh microbial communities from the Groves Creek Marsh, Skidaway Island, Georgia - 041403US metaG (spades assembly) | ecosystem: Environmental > Aquatic > Marine > Intertidal zone >...
GTACCTTCTATTTTAAAATCAATGTTAGGAGGTTTAACTAACAGAATTATTGGTGGTAAACCTATTTTAAGTTTAACGATAAGTCTTAGAGCTGTTGAAAGTGAAATTGCTAATGCTTTAACAAAAGTTCAAGATGATAATAAGGATGTTGAAATTGGAAGCTATCCATTCTTTCAAGCTGGTAAATTAGGAGTTTCAATAGTGATTAGATCTGAAGACCAATTAAAAATAGATAATTGTAACTCACAAATTTTAGCGTTTGTGAATGAAAAAAAAATTGAAGTAGTGGATCGTTAAATGCTTTATTTTGCTTATGGAAGTAATTTACATCATTTTCAAATGAAACGCAGATGCAAAGATAGTATTTTTTTAAAAAAAATTAATTTAAAAGATTTTAAGTTAACATTTCGAAGTAAGTATAGGGCAGCAGATATTGAGCCTAAAAAAAATTCATTTGTTCCAGGGGGATTGTTTGAAATTTCAAAAAGTGATGAAAAAAAATTAGATATATATGAAGATTTTCCAGTTTTATACAAAAAACATTATTTTTATTATTATGGAAAAAAAGTCATGACATACACAATGGTAAATAAATCAGCATTTAGATTTCCAACCGAGAGATACTTAAATATTATAAAAAGAGGATATCAAGATTGTGGACTTAATATAAAGTTTCTTAATCAAAGATTAAAATCTTAATAAGATCTAATGCAAAATAACCCTAGGCAGCCTGTACCTTTGAAAAATATTTTACCCATGAAAAATAGTTTTTCTATTAAAAATACTAGTCGCTTACAAACTCAAATACTTAATCTGATACAAAAAGGTAACATCCCCTTAGCTGAAATCTACATACGAATAGTATTATCTAAAGATCCTAATAATCCATATGCATTAAATTTTCTTGGTTGGATTTCAAGTGCTTTAGGTTTTTATAAAATGGCCATTTTTTATTTTAAGAAAGCACTAGTTAAAGACAATAATTGGCAACTTCCACATGAAAACATCGATAAAATTAAAAAATATTTAGAAACAAAGAATGATAATAACCATTATCAAATTTCCAAAAATAATAAATCTAAATATCTTTTAATTAAAGCATGGGGTTATGGATTTTTTTCTGATGTTCATCATGTCCTTGGTCAACTCTTGATTGCAGAATTAACAGAACGATTACCAATAATTTATTGGGGAAAAAATAGTTTATTTGGAGATGGAACGGAGACAAATGCCTTTGAGCATTATTATGAAAATTTTTCATCGCTAAGTATTGATGATATTAAAAAAAATGAATTAAGTTATTGGCCTCCAAAATGGAACAATACCAACTTGAAATTCAAAGAAGTTAATAAATGGGAAGGACCCTATTCAAGAATTGCAGGTCAATATCTTCTTAATCGTTCAGAAGATGTTATTATAAGTGATTTTTATTCAGGTGTTATTGATATAAAACCATGGATTTCCCCAAACCATCATTTATTTAAACTTTCTATAAACGAAATTTATTATCATCTAGTTAACAAATATTTATATCCAAAAAAAATGATTAAAAAAAGAGTAGATAATTTTTTAGAAAATATAATGATGAATTCACCTTTTATTGCTGTTCATGTTCGTGGGTCTGATAAAGCTTTAGAATTGGAAAATCTTAACTCAATAAATAAACAATACGAGTTAATAATTAACAAAAAAATTCTAATGGATCCTAGTTTAAAGATTTTTTTAATGACTGATGATAAAAAAATACTTAACAGATATTATGAAATATATGGAGATAAAGTTGTAGTTACTGAAAGTCAAAGAACAAATGATAGCACAGGGGTGCACAACAAAGATTCTTTAAATTCTATTGAACTTGGTATGGAAGTAATGACCGATGTATACATAGCTGCCAAAGCCAAAACATTTATCGGAAATGGTTGGTCAAATACATCACAAATAGTGCGTTATTTAAAAAATTGGTCAAAAGAAGATATACACTTCATTGGATCAGAAATAAATTTGTCAGTAAATGAATTTATTCATCATTGGTAGATACAAAGGACTTAAAATACATGGGTTAGAGATATTTTATAGTCTCACACAATCTCATACAGTCTTAAATCCCATTAAATCCTACACTTTAAAAAAACCTTTAATTATTTTTATTGGAAAATATGAATAATAAATTCTCTCAAACTAGACGTAGACTAGAAGTCAGAGAGATAAAATAATAAGACAACATAATGGAAAAGATACTTGTTTCATTAATTTTGATTTTATCAAGCAGTAATCTTTATGCTGAGGTTTACTTAGATTGTAATATGTTACAATGCAATATTAGAAAAGATTTAAAGGACCAATTTAGTGAAATAGAGTATAATACATTAAAGCCAAGTAATTTTTCTGCTATAATTGAGTATACTGGACCATCTCAATCCCTGTGGGGTAAAGTAGTAAAATATTAAATATTAGTAGTATAAGTTTAAAATCGTTGAATTATTTTAATTTGAAATTATTGAGTTTTGTCAGTCTTATTTTCAAATCATTATCTGATCTATATAAAAAATAGTATATAATTATATAATGGATTTATTTAGTGCAAAAAATCATTTTTTAATTATCTTTAAGAAGTTGTTGTTGATAAAAAGTTTCTTAATCGAGGATTAAAATCTTTACATAATTTAATGCAAGACAAAACATAGAATGAGAAACAACAGAATAGTGGGAGAGATATTTCAAGCATCAAAAAAAATAAAGTACTTTTTATTCATTATTCTTACTTTGCTTGTAGCTTATCAAAATTATAAAGGCACAATACTTTCTTACAGTTTTATTTATGAGTATATTCAATATAATAATATTTTTACTCTAAATACTTGGACCGATTACGTTGATAGTAGTCCACAATTTTTACCACTTTGGTTTTTGAAAAGTATTGGTTTTAATTTAACGAATGATTTTATTCTTGTACTTATTTATTTACTTTTTGGAGCTGTAGCTATTATTTATTTAAATAAGTTAATTTACCATTTTTTTAATATACAAACTTTTGATCAAAAATTAATAATTTTAATATGCACTGCTTTTGCTAATTTTATAATTTTAAAAGCAATTTGGTCATCAGCATTTTTACCTTTTATAAATTTACAAACATATTGTGCAATTCAATTAATTTATCCATTATTCTATTTTATCTTAAGAGATAGGTATACTTTATCATCAATAATATCAGCATTAATGATATTTATTCATTTTACAGTGGCTTGGTTTCCAACAATTATCTTATGTATTTACATATTAATAAGAAATAAATTTTTAGATTTTAAAATTTTAAACATTTTCATACCCTTTTTTTCCTTATTAATAATGTACTATTTGAGTTATGAAACTTTTTCAAATCAATCAGGTTATGAATTAAAAATTATCGAAAATATATTTGCAAGGTCTCTTTGGGAAAATAATCTTTTAGATCAAAATAAAGTAGTAATAATATATTTTATATTTTCATTATTCTTATTTTATTATTTAAAAAACAAAATAATAAAAAATGTAAATTTAAATCTTTTTTTAAATATCTTGTTATATTCAACGATTTTAATTCAAATAGTTGGAGTTGTTTGGATAAATTTTGCATACAAATATTTTCCAATTACTAGTTTTGCATATTTATATTTTGCTAGAGCAGTATTAAGTTATCATATTTTGTTTATTCTATTAGTCTGTTCGTATTTAACCCAAGTGAAAATTCCAAATATAATTAAATTATTTATATTTTTATCAATATACACTCTTGGAAGAAACTATTTTAGTGAAAAGGGAGTGTTTTTATCAATTCTTTTTATCGGCATCTCATTTGTAATTTATTTTATTTCTAAAAAATATGATTTCAATAAATATTTAAATTCAAATCATACAGTATATATTTTATTTTTTTATGCTTTAATTATTCAGTTTTATTTAATTAATAAAAACACCATAAAAAATACAGACCTTTGGAGCATTAAGAACTTAAATGATTTATCACAATATAATCAATTTTTTTCTAATAAAAAAAATTCATATAAAGATAATGTTTTTAAATTGAGAATGTGTGATGATTTTTTGTTATTTCCCGTAATTAGCAAAAAAAGTAGTGCCTCATATGATAATTATATAAATATTGTTTCACATAAATCAGTTTATTGGCTAGATGATGCCATGTATTATTATGACTATGAACAAAATTTATTAAATATAAATAAAGAGATAATTAGAGATAAAATAATTGAAAAAATTAACAAAATAACATCAATCAAAAAAATAGGTGATGTTGTTAATCTAAATAACATGGTTTTATTTATTGATCATAACATTTTTAATTCAAAAATTGAAACTTCTGAAGAAATAAAAAATAATATAATCCAATTTGACAAAGATTTTGTGCTATATGTAAAAAATAACAAATTATTAAATGAAATTAAAGCTTGTGTAATTTAAAATTTAAATCGTGATATTTTCATATACAATAAAAAATATTCTTTATAAAAAATTAAATATTTTTAAAATAATTCTTTAATTAATTATGATTAAAATTAAAAAATGTAGAATAAGTGGTTCAAGCAATTTAATTAATATTTTATCTTTAGGAGATCAATATTTAACTGGAATTTTTCCAAAAGTTAAAAATGAAAAAATAACAAAAGGTCCATTAGATTTAGTTTTGTGCCCTGAATCTGGTCTTCTCCAGCTAGGCCATTCTTATGATTTAAATGAAATGTATGGATTAAACTATGGTTATCGTTCTGGTTTGAATAAATTCATGGTCAATCATTTAAATAATAAAATTACTTATCTTACAAAAATCAAACCTCTTAAAAAAAACGATATTGTTTTAGATATTGGTAGTAACGACGGTACTTTGCTTAATTGTTATAAAGTGAATAATTTATTAAAAATTGGAATTGATCCAACTGGAAATAAATTTATCAATTTTTATAAAAAGGATATTGTTCTCGTATCAGATTTTTTTAATTCATCTTTATTCGAAAAAAAATTTCCTGGTAGAAAAGCAAAAATTATTACATGTATTTCTATGTTTTATGACTTAGAGAGTCCTGCAAGCTTTGTTGATCAACTCTCTAAAGTTTTAGATAAAGATGGCATCTGCCACTTTGAGCAGAGTTATATGCCAAGTATGTTGAGACAAAATGCTTATGATACGATTTGTCATGAACATCTTGAGTATTACAGTTTAGGTGTTGTAAAAAAATTAATTGAAGATGCGAATCTTAAAATTATTGATGTACAAATAAATGGAATTAATGGAGGAAGTTTTGCTGTAACTGTTGCACACAAGAATGCAAATTTTAAAACTAATGATGCCATTATTGACTGGATGTTAGAACAAGAGGACCGAATGAAATTAAATACTGCTGAACCATATATAGAGTTTAAAAAGAGAGTATTTTCTCATAGAACAGATTTAATTAATCTAATAAATAATCTTAATAATAAAAAAAAAAAAATAATTGGATATGGTGCTTCAACAAAGGGTAATGTTTTATTACAATTTTGTAATTTTACGAATAATGACTTGAGCTGTATTGCAGAAGTAAATCCTGATAAATATGGATCTTACACACCTGGAACATTAATACCAATCGTATCTGAAGCTGATGCAAAATTAATGAATCCAGACTACATGTTAGTTTTGCCATGGCATTTTAGAGACACAATTATAAAGCGAGAAGAAAACTATCTTAAAGGTGGAGGAAAGCTCATTTTTCCATTGCCAGAAATTGAAATAGTTTAATATTAATTTAACTAAATGAAATTTCTTAGTATTTACTTTTATTTTGATTTAATCAAGTTTTAACTGTTTTGAAAAATCATTTTTATTATAAATGTCATATTTAAAATTTTTAAATTTTTAAATTTTTTTAAAAGATTTTATCTTTGTTATGAATATTAATAAAAAAAATATTTTAATTACTGGTGCTTTGGGACAGGATGGATTGATTTTATCTAATCTTTTAATAAAAAAAAAATATAATGTTTATGGAATTATTAAAAATAAAAAATATAAGAATAGAAATACCAAAGTAAAATATAAAAAATTAGATTCAAACAATAAAAAAAAAATATATAATTATATAAAAAAAATAAAACCCAAAACTATTGTTCATTTAGGATCTAATAACCCTTCTTATATAGATAAAGTTAAAAGTGACAAGTTTTACAAGGAAAATATTTATTTCACAAAGTCATTAATTGAAGCATTAGTAGCAAATAATTTGAAAGTCCATTTTATATTTGCAAATTCATCACAAATTTTTTCAAAAAATAAAAATAAAGTCAATGAAAACAGTAGATTAAATGCTTTAACTCATTACAGTAGGTTCAGAGTGGATATACAGAACTCTTTACTCAAATTTAAAAATAATAAAAATTTTTTGTACACAAATTTAATTTTGTTTAACCATGATTCAAAATTAAGAAATAAAAAATTTTTATTACCAAGATTAGTTAAAGCTATTAAAAATAAAGATTTAAAATTTATTAATGAAATTTATAAAGAAAATATTATAGCTGATTTTTCTCATGCAGAGGATATTTGTAAAGCTATTTATCTTCTTATCGAAAAAAATATTTCAATTAATAATTTGATTTTATCATCTGGAAAAAAAACAAAAGTAAATGATTTAATAGAATATCTAAATTTAAAAAATAAATTAAATTTAAAATTAAGCCGAAAAGTTAAAAAAAATAATAATTATTTAATAGGAAATAATAATTTAGCAAAAAAGTTATTAAAATGGAGACCTAAAAAAAATATCTTTGATGCTTTAATCGAAATGTATAAAAATATAGATTGATGTATTATATATAAAATATACTTTATTTTAATCTAAATTAATTGTAATAATTACTATGAATTTATCTCACAAATTTAATTTAGCTCAACGGGTCTTTAAATCACTAGTTATTAATCAAGTGCCTAATTATGCGATAATTTACGTTGATGGAAGATGCAATATGCATTGTGGATTTTGTATTCATGCAGCAATGGATGCCAGAAATAGTGGAACTATAACTCCAAAGGATTGGGGAAACGTTTTTAAAAAAGCTAAAAGTTTACTTCACTTAACAGTTACAGGCGGTGAACCATTCTTAAGAAAAGATTTAACTGAAATCATAAGTGAAATAATCTTAAGCTGTGGTGTTCCTAGAGTGAGTATTAAATCTAATGGTTTTTATATTAAAAGAATAAAAGATTATATTCCAACTTTAATTAAGAAACACCCAAATACCGAGTTTACGCTCTCAATATCTTTAGATGGTCCAAAACTTGTACATGATAAAGTAAGAAATTTTAAAGGTGCTTATGATCAAGTTGTAAATACAGTAAATGAAATGGAAAAATATAGAAAAGAAAAAAATTTCTTTCTTAGATTAGCTTCAGTTTTAACAGCTGATAACAAAGATTTTTTATCAGATTTTTTAGATCAAACAGATAAATGGCCAATAGACTTTCATGAAATAATTTTATTAAGAGATGTTCCTGACGAAGAACAATTAAGATTGAAAGACATGTATGAAAAATTATCAAGAAGACAACAATTAAAATCTTCACCCAATTGGAGAAAAAGTTTTAACGGGAAAATTTTTGATAAACTTTATAAAGAAACTTTAAAAAGATTGGATAAAGACAAAAAGCACTCTAGCTGTGTCGCGGGCACTAGATTTGTAGAAATTTTTCCAGATGGATTAGTAAGAGGATGTGAAGTAGAAAAATTATGGGAAATTTCAACAATTGGAAAAGTTGAAAAACATTTTGATATTGTAGATATCCTAAATTCAAGAAAAGCTAAAGACTTTGCAAAAATTGCAAAAAATTGTAGTTGTACTTTTGAATGTGCAAATGCAATAAGTACTGTTTACGATAAGAAAAATTGGCCGTCATTATTATAATAAAATTTATTTAACATGGGTGACCAGTATAAATTTTCAATTGTAATCCCGGCTTATAATCCAGGTAACAAATTAGTACATTGTCTTAAATCAATAGAAAAAAGTATTAATTTTTTTAAAAAGAAAAAAAAAATAAAATATGAAATATTACTCATAAACGATGGGGGTGATGAAATTATTTTGAATTCTAAAAAAAAACCAAAAGATTTAAAACAAATTAACCTAAAAAAAAATAGAGGTGTCGGTTATGCTCGACAATATGGTGTAAAAATTTCTAAATATAACAACCTTTTTTTTATAGATTCAGATTTAGTAATAAAAAAAAATACTCTTTTTATTTTGTATAAAGATTTTCATCGTTTAAAAAATATTGGATCTATAGGGCCAATTCAAGATTATAAAAACTTAAATAAAGGATTTTACTTCGGATTTTGTGTGCGCAAAAAGTTGTTATGGTTATGAGGATGTAGAAAAATATGTAAAATTTTCTGCTATTAGATCAGAATGTTGCTTGATAGATAAAAAATTCTTAAAATTAGTAGGTGGATGGCATTATTTTCCAAGTGCTGGTGGTGAAGAATTTGATTTGGGGCATCGTATTATAAAAAAAAATAGAATAAATTATTTAACAAAAAATACATCTTACACCACTTATTGGGATAACATTTTTACTAGAAGTAAAAATATTATAATACGAACAAGTAATTACTTGCCAGTTTTTTTGTCAGAAAAAAAGTTTGAAACCAAAGGTAGTTTCGCAACCTCTGCACAAGCATTATCAGCTTTTTTTACACTTTTGATATTGATGTCTTTATTTTTTTTTTACAACTCAATATATTTAAAAAATGTTTTATTAATGTTAATTATGATGAATTTGATAGTTGAATTTAACTTTTTGAAGTTTGTTTTTGTTTTTTTTAATAAAAAAACCTTTTTTTTATCTTTAATAGGAATTTTCATAGTAAATTTTTCAATTATTATTGGGTTTTTGGTGGGTGTATTCAATTTGTTGAAATTATCGTTTAGAAAAAAAAAATTATATAAAGTAAAATTTTGAAATTTTTAATTGTCATACCTACATTAAATGAGAAGGGAAATATTTCTGTTTTATATAATAAATTAATTACAAAATATAAAAAAGCTCACATATTATTTATTGACGATAATTCAAACGATGGCTCTAAAAACGAAATAATAAATTTGAGAAAAAAAAATAAAAAAGTAAGTTATATATTTAGAAAAAAAAAACTTGGTATTGGTTCAGCTCATAAGTTAGGAATTTTAACAGGCATTAAAAAAAAATTTCGCTATATAATAACAATGGATTGTGATGGTACGCACCATCCAAAATACATTAAAACAATGTTTAAGCATCTTAATTTAAATGAAATAATTCTTACAAATAGATTCTTGAATAAAAACTCTCTAAAAGAATGGCATTTAAAAAGAATTCTAATTACAAGAATTAGGTATTTTTTAGTCAGAATTTTACTGGGATCTAAACTTGATAGTTCTGGTGGTTTTAGGCTATATGATTTTAATAAAGTAAAACTTAATGATATTTTAGAAGCAAAAGATAACGGGTATTTTTTTTTTATTGAGAGTACAACTATATTAGAAAAAAGAGGGTACAAAATTTTTGAAATTCCAATTAATCTTCCGAAAAGATACCTTGGGAATTCAAAAATGAATTTTTTTGATATTTTTAAAGGAGTTACAAGTCTTTTAAACCTTTTTTTAAAAAGATTAATTGGTAAAATTTGAATGTGTAATTGTTATACACAAAGGACTTAAAAGCCGAGGGATAGAAGTTAAAGTCAGTCCAAGGTAGTCTATAACATCCTATAAAATCTCATAACTTTAATTTAGTTTTTAATTAAGAATAGAAAATAAGGCTTAATTAATTTGTCTAAACAGGAGCAAGACCAGAGCATGGTGAGATAAAATAAAAAAAATTTACTTATTAGACTTGTTGAAATATAAATATTAGCATAAACACTCATGAAATTCACAAATGCCCTCGTGGTGAAATTGGTAGACACAAAGGACTTAAAATCCTTGCCGCTTGCGGAGTGCCAGTTCGAGTCTGGCCGAGGGCACCACTAAATGACTAAACTTCAGATTATTTCTGATAAAAATA
>Ga0181597_10007322_pt1 | contig 10071 bp, 6 predicted proteins | sample 041ome_5_FD_148647 | JGI IMG/M metagenome (GOLD analysis project Ga0181597, IMG submission 148647) | Coastal salt marsh microbial communities from the Groves Creek Marsh, Skidaway Island, Georgia - 041403US metaG (spades assembly) | ecosystem: Environmental > Aquatic > Marine > Intertidal zone >...
CAAGGAATATTGTGCTATGGACAGAAAAGGTCGTATGAAGTTTGTAAAACGTCTCAGAGCAAGTATGGCTGGAAATGTAACCAGATATAGCTGGGAGGAGATGGGAGGAGGTCTTATTGCAAAGATCCCTTATCAAGAAAAGGTTTACGACATTTTGACAAAATTTTACGATTTTATGAGTTCTAGTGACGGAGGAGATGCAAGGGGAAGAAGTACTAGAAGAGTTGTAAAGAAACTTATCAAGGGTGACGTAGAAAACCTAGAACTATACCGTTTAATAACAGAGCTTATACCGCTTGACGAAGGGTATAATCAGGTTATACTCAAAAATGCCTATGATAATACTTCAGACATGAAAATTGAAGACAGCAAGAAAGCTGTCATCAAAGAAACAATCAAGTACATCAATGCAAAGAGTGAATTTAATATTATCGACCCAGATAAAGCCGAATACCTTCGTAGTGTTATTACTAATTTTAACACTACAATTATGAACGAAGCTGAATCTAGTACTTTCAGCTCTTATGTAAAGAATCTTCAAAGTGTTGAGGCTAATGTTGATACATACACTATAGGATTGATTTCTGACAGGATCGAACGTGATATTTATATCATTGATGGATCTACACGTCTTCCCTATAGAAATGCTTCTGTAGAAAACTTACAATTTCGTAAGTCAATCATAGTAGTATGGGTAGAGAAAAATCACTACGAGGTTGTTGGTAGACTTTTGCCTGGTAACCGCATCCAAAGAGAATTTGACAAGGGTGACCCAATTATAGACAAGATCTACACCATGCTTGTTAAGCCTGACAAAGTAGCAGAAAGATACCCGTCTCTTGTACCATACCTTCCAAGGGAATATCAACATTCTGACGACGAAGAGAGTGATGACGAGTTGAATAATTCTGAATCTGAACAAGAATCGGATAAGTATTATGACTCTTCGGACAATGACAGTGAGTATGAAGGATCATATGTGGGTTCAGATATCGAAGACGAACAGGAAAATGGCGATGATGATCCGAGCAATGGGGAAGACGATCAGGAAAATAGCGATGATGATCCGAGAAATGGGGAAGAAGATCAGGAAAACAGGGAGGATGATCAGAGTGGGGGATATTAGGAAAATAGTGAGGATGATCAAAGTAAGTAAATCATAGATATGTATAATCCACAAGATTATATATTCTACTAGATAATACCCCTTATGGCTCTGTTGAACGTATATATCCTACCTACAGCCAAGAAAGGAAGCAAAGCTAACCGATAACTATGATCTGGACACCAAGCTGTTATACCAAGCCCTAAAACAAGACCAATGCTAGAACCAAGTGTATTAATAACAGAAATTTTTCCGTATATTTCGCCAATATTATCATCTGATGCAAGCTTCTGGATACACTTTGCGTTGATAGCTCCATACCCAGTGAATGAAATGTTCGACAGAATATTAGACATGCCAGCTACTGGTAAAAAATATTCAGGGATAAAAGGAGTTATACAGATCATCATGTAGGATGATTGCTGCATAATGTTTGAGTAATTCAGGAACTTTACAGAATCCTTATCAGCTTTCTTACCCATCTTTGCCATATACCCAAGCCCTCCTAACTGACCAATAATATCCTTTCCTACATAGTTCATGGTTCTTACAGTATCCGAATCAGTATTGATAGCATGTAACAGACTATGAGTAGATATCGCCGTCTCTGTAGAGACAAGAACAGTTGACAAGAAAGACCATCCTACGTACTGAATATATCTTTTATCATACTTCCCGCATGGGAAAAGTACAGATCTAAATCTACCAATCATTTATATTGTTTTATATAAAAGATCATACAACAATTCAAAAAGTTTTTAAGCGTAGTACATGCTTAAAAACTTATTTTAATATCTGGAGTTTTTGTATAAGCGTGCCTAGTATATAATTAGCAAGTTGGACACCAGTTCCATCCAAATCACTAATAGCACGTACATTTCCACCTCTGTATTTCCTAGGCATATTTGTAACCATAGGAAAGTGTTCAGAACTCTTATTTAATTCTATAGTAGTAGATCCAGCTGTTTTCAAGCGATCCATACCATAGGGTAATGAACCTCTAATATCAGCGATAGAAACAACTAAGAGAACATATATATAAGTTAAAAGTTGTGGTATAGCACTATCACCTGCTGGAGGATTATAGATACTTAAAGCTTTATTCAGGAATTCTGTTCCGAAATTGTCAGCGTCAGTGGCCGTCTTACCAGTTTTATTAAACCGTCTGAGCATATCTCCAAATTCCCAGTGCATTCTGACAACAGCTGCTGCGATTTTGTCCCATGGATCATTTACAGCGTAAGGAAGATTAAAAGCGAATGCCAGGTCTGAATATGTTAGGGAGCCTTTATTCACTAAATCTTTATTGTAAATAGGTATACCACTCGACATAATATACTGTCCTCCAATTTCTGGATGATCTGGTATTGCAAAGAAGATGAACTTCTTTCTAGTATCATTAGCTTTAACATTCTCTCTAGACATCTTGCCTATATCATGGATAAAAGCGCAAAAGGCAGTGAATCTATCTAATTGACTAACGAAGTCTTTCGACTGAGATATCAGAGCAGGGCGTGTTATCACGTTGTTTTTTACAATATTCTCTGCAAAAAGCAGAGTCCAAATTGAATGTTCAAGGAGATTACCTGCGTGAAAGTCAACATTTGTAGTTTCATAAAGCCCGAGTTGAGTCATAAATTCACCAGCAACACCTGAGACATTTGGTTTACGTTGCCAATCCATAGCATTCGTCAAATCCCTCTTTAAATATTTGAAAGCGTTACAAAATATGAATTCTAGATGGAAACTACCGCCGTGAGCTCTAGTCTGTTGGGTAGTTGCAGCATAACCAGAATATCCCTGTGGTTTAACAAGAGATTCACATGCCCATTTAGCAAATGATATATCCCATCCATATGAAGAGTGGCGAGCTTTATCGAGGAATTTTAGTCTCCCAAACGGACTATCGTCGGAGGTTCTTAAAGGTAGTGTACCACTTAGCGCGAACATTTGTTTTAACTCACTCTTCTTCTCATCTGGAACCACACTAGAAGGGCTTACCAAAAGTTTAGCTATATTATAATCATCATCAAGGATAAGCATTGTTATATCTTCTTTGAGAACATAGGCGTTTATACATTTTCCTGTGCAAAGCGTCTTTAAAGGATCTACTAGATTCTTCGTCCCACTATACATAGTTGCAACTGAAGGATCTGCATACCAACCCGCAGATATAGGGAACGAATCAGATATAATCTCTTCAATAGTTTCATCTGAAGACGCAGCAACAGAGAGTAATTCTGGTTTACTTTTCTTTATAGGTATATTTCCCCCTGGGTTGGCCATGTCGAATTCAGTGTAATAACTAAGACCAACAGGAAACTCGGCAACACCATTTGCCAACATCGCAGAACCATGATATATTGTCATTCCAGCAGGGAATTTCACAACATTAAATGTGCCATCAAAGTAATATATACCACAATCAAAATAGTTTCTCTGGAAAGGAATGGAAGTAGTATTATCTACAAATACTTCTCCTTTTTTCCAATCCCATCTAGGAAGATTTTTACAGGGAAAAACTGTTGGTTCACTCATTTTTATTAAGGTAAATAAATTTGATATTTGTTTTTAACTCTTTAATTCGAAGTAGACAATTAAGAATGATTGCAGGTGTTAAAGTTGAATATCCGAAAGACAGGAAGATCGGGATGATTATTGGTGGGTGTATAGGAGATGTTCTTGGTTCACAATCAGAAGGAATGACACGTAACAGAATAATAACACAGTTCAAACCTGATGTAACCGAATTACCTCCTGGTAAGAAATATACAGACGACAGTGAGATGATGCTTGGACTTCTCAGACATCTGGCAAAGAACAAGAATGTTATTGTGGATGAACTACATCAAGAATATGCTAGTATTGATTTTATGAGAGGTTATAGCCAACAAACACGGGACATTCTATTAGACATACGTAATAAAAAATACCCATCTGAGATGGGTAAGTCAGCGTGTGACGGTGCTGTAATGAGGATAGCACCGTTAGCTCTTCTGGATATTACAGAATCCCAGCTTCATACCGAAGTACAAAAGGCTATATATTACACTCACGGAGCGTGCGCAGACTCCCACGCAACGGCATTCATTCACTGCATGCTACTGAGAGCAATGATATCTGACGTCTTCACAGAGAAGAGTAAAGAATTACTCCTTTACATTCTTAAGAAGGCTGAGTGTCATCCAGCTCTTTGGTGTAAACTCAATGTGGTATACAGATGTCTCTATAGCACAGAGCCAGTGGAAAGTATTACAAAGGAATTGACTGGTAACGAGGATACTTTTCAGATTTATGCTATTGATGCTTTCTGTTGTTCTGTTTATAGTTTCTTCAGATTTTACAATCAACCAACAAAAGCTATCATTCATGCAGCATCTATGGGAGGGGATACTGATACTATAGCCAAGATGACGGGAGATATGTGCGGTGCTAGTTATGGGTTGATGTGGATTCCAGATAAATGGAAAGGGGTTGAGAGTGAGGGTGAATTCATAAAATTATCTAGTCAGTTTTAAAGTAACGTTATTCAATATTATCAGAATATTGAATCTTAAAAATATATTGATAGAAAACAAAATGGTACTCGAGGACATTATAGAATTTCTTCCTAAATACCCAAGTATAGGGGACCAAGAAGGTGATCAATACAATCCATACGACGAAGACTTTTATCAGGCCATTTACAGGAAAAAGGAGCTTTATGACTTTCGTCTTAAAAAGACGGAAGATCTACCTGATAAACCTGGTGATCTACAGGACCACCAGACCATAATATCCAGGCTCTTTTCTTCGTATACTCCATATGATAATCTCTTACTTTTCCATGAAATGGGTTCAGGTAAAACATGTACTGCTGTTAGCGCAACAGAAAAAATTAAATCTGAAAACAACGGCTTCAAAGGTGTTTTGTATTTTGCGAAGGGAGAAGCTCTCCTTAATAACTTCATGAACGAGCTCATTTTCAAGTGCACTGACGGGAGATATATCCCAGATGACTTCGATCAACTCACGAAGATGGAGAAGGTTAGGCGTAAGAAAAAGTCTATTGGTGAATATTACACACTCAAAACTTTTGAAACATTTGCTAAGCAGGTATCCCAGTCATCAATCAATTCAATCCGTAATACTTACAGTAATATGATCATTATCATCGATGAGGTGCACAATCTACGTATACAGAGCAAAGAGAAAGGATTGTCTGTATATAAAGAGTTCTACAAATTCCTTCATGCAGTGAAAGACTGTAAAATACTTCTAATGTCTGGAACTCCTATGAAGGACTCGCCTGAAGAGATTGCTTCTGTCATGAACCTTATTATCCCAGAAAATATGAAGCTTCCAACTGGAGATGACTTTATGAAAGAGTTCTACGACGAGACAACAGATAAGGTTAAAAAAGATAAAATATCTAAACTCAAAAACATATTCAAAGGTCGTGTTTCATACATGAAAGCCATGCAATCCGACGTCAAAAAAATCTTCCATGGTGAGAAAAAAGGAGATCTTAAGTTTTTGAACGTTGTGGAAGATAAAATGGGTGACTTTCAGTCAAAACACTACGAAAAAGCTTATATTAGCGATAGAGACGAGAGAAAGGGGGTTTATTCTAAATCTCGTCAAGCAGCTCTATTCGTATTCCCAGATGGAAGCTACGGCGAAGATGGCTTTAAAAAATTCATCTCTAAAACAGAGAGAAGAGCTGTAGTTCAAGATGAAGAAAGAAAACAGAAAATGTACAATTTCTCTGTTAAAGATGCTCTCAACAAGGAGATTAAGGCAGACACACAAGAGGGAATGCTTAAAAACCTTGAGAAGTTCAGTAGTAAATATGCAGCATCTATACGAAATATTCTAGAATCGGTAAAAAATGGTAAGTCGGTTTTTATATATAACGAGTTTGTTAAGGGTGGGGGACTAATCCTATTCGGTGCTATCCTAGAGTTATTTGGTTTTACAAAAGCTAGAGGAAGCGAACCAACAGGACAAAAAGCTCTTAGGTATGCAAACCTCACAAATGTTACATCTACAACAAAGGAGATAAGAAACCTAGTTGATCGGTTCAACAAACCTGACAATGTTAACGGAGAAATTATCAGCGTCATCATGGGATCGAGAGTCATTTCAGAAGGATTCTCTCTGCAAAACATACAGGTGGAAGATATTCACACACCTTGGTTCAATTACTCAGAAACATCACAAGCTATAGCTAGAGGTTATCGCCTTGGATCACATAAAACTCTTATAGCTTCTGGTATAACTCCGTCGCTTGATATCTACCAGAGAGTTTCCATACCAAACAACGACAAAGTTAAAAGCATAGATCTTTTCATGTACGAAACATCCGAGAAAAAGGATATTATCATCAAAGGTGTGGAAAGAATCATGAAAGAGTCAGCTATCGACTGTGCGTTGACATACAAAAGAAACAAAAAACCTGGGAATGACGGCTTAAGAGACTGCGAATATGATAGTTGCGAATATAGTTGCGATGGCGTTCCGATGAAGATGATAGAAGACGGTCTAAGCATGAAACAACAAGATTATTCGACATTCCAACTTTACTACAACAATAACAACATAGAGGCGATAATAAAAGATATAACAGATATATTCAAAACCACTTTCAGAATAGATTTTGATTCTCTTAAAGAAGAATTATCAGAATATACAACCTTCGAAATACTATCAGCTCTCCGTAAAATGATCAACGAAAGTACACCCATTGATAACATGTACGGCCTGGTTTCTTACATCAAAGAGGAGAATAACATATACTTTCTCATAGATAACCTTTCAGTTGTCGGAATCCTCTCTTCTGAATATTATACTCAATACCCACATGTCAAGACTCCTTATAATTTTAGTAGAATCATCAAACCAATCTACTTAGAGTCTTTACCGAAAGCGGTAGAGGAAGTTTTCGAATCTGAAAATATGTCTGATTTACGTAAAGCTCTCAATAAACTTCCAGATGAAATACACGAGAATATTATCGAAGGTAGTTTACTCGCAAGAAAAAATAACATTGATGTCAAACGCAAACAACGCGACCTGATTCTTGAATATTTCAAGAATTATTACGCCGAATATGATGGCGTATGGGTATCGTGGTTACTATATGACGAAGAAGATCAGATTCTCCGATGTCTCGAAGGAGATAAATGGGATATTTGTCCTGAAAGATACAAGAAAATATTAGATGAACAAAAGAAAAACGAGCAAAAATCACTTGAAACAAACCCTTATGGGTACTATGGGCAGTTTAGAAATTTTGACGCGGATTCAGAAAAGAATAAACTTACAGGTAGCTACCATTTCTGTATCAGAGATGTATCAGAAGGAATCGAGGAAAAAGGAAACAAAAGAAAATCAGGTAAACAATGCCAAACATGGCAAAAACCCGATCTTCTCAGACTAGCCATCAATTTTAAGATACCCATGCCAGACATAGACGACAATGACATTAAAAATGAAGATTTTGTTGATGTAAACAGCAGATCACAGATTAATAAAGCTATTAAACAGACCGAGAAAATCGCTGACAAACAGGATGCTTGGAATAATATACAGTCTATAACCAACAAACGTGTCACAAGTACTATTGAAGAAATGGGGATTATTAACCCAGAAGAATACAGTTTAGATGAACTAAAGAGAATATTCTTTTTCGCCAGACTGATGGTCAAACCCCTCTGTTGTATTCTTCAGATCTGGTTCAAAAATAATGAACTTTGGCAGGAAGATCCAGATGGTTGTGGTAAAGGGGATAAGAAAAAACCCACCAAGTTGTAAAATAAATTGATTTTTAGAATGAAGTTTCATTGTAAAAAATAATCATCATGAGTGCTACTCTTTCCAAGGGCGAAAAGAATATTAAAGCTAGAGATCTTCTCCTCACAGTTTATGACAAGGCTGAAATCACACAGGAACTCATGGACACTCTTCTGAATATGCTTCTTAAAAACACTGATGAGGTTCCTCTATGTGTAGAGGTCGAGGGTGTAAATAGTGTAACCAGTTCTCCTTCTGGTTCGGAAGACAATTCAAGCGTTGGTACAGGTTCTGGTTGCCCTTACGAGTTCTCCAAGGGAAAGAATAAGGGACAGACTTGTGGGAAAAAGACAAAAGGAGGCGTCGTTTACTGTTCCAGACACAAGAAATTTGAGGATACAATTGCACCGAAAACTAAGAAATCCCTCCCAAACCCAAAGAAATCGGAATCAAAGACTACGAAGAAAGAACCAGAAAAGAAGGTTAGCAAGGTCCTCCGTAAGAATCACGCAATAAACCGCCTATGGCACGAACATTCGAGGCTTGTTTTCAAATCAGCTAAAGAACGTGTTGTGATCGGGATATGTCAGGATGGCGACGTCCTACCCCTGTCTGAAGCTGATATCGAGACTTGTAAATTTTATTCCTTCGCATTCGAGAAGGAAGAGGTGACTGAAGAGGAAGGGGTGACTGAGAAGGAAGGGGTGACTGAGAAGGAAGGGGTGACTGAAGAGGAAGAGGTGACTGAGAACAAGAAAAAAGAATCTTTATTCGATAACAATGTTGCGTTCAGTTTGGCAGAAGAAGACACGGTGGACACTAGTACTTTTGGAAAGGAATCTGTTCGTAAGATAACAAGTACAGATGACGTTGGGGACATGTTGAATGAGTTGCAACTAGAGGACGGTTTTATCGAGGAGGAGGAGTAAGTAAAAGTGTAAAAGTGTAAAATATAAGTGAATTTTGTAACCATACAAATGGTTACAAAAACTACCTACTTACAACAAAACATCTGGTATAACCAGGAACATTTCGATTTCGACTCTATTTTCTCTGAAGGTTGAACACGCCTTCTTTTGTTGTCAAAAGTATTTATTGTGTCCGTATGGGGTATTGGTCGCTTGTTATACCTTACTTCTCCATATCCATTTATTGACGCAACCTCTTTATCATATTTGTCGTGATTTTGATTCATTTGATTTATTTGCTTTATTACATTATTACGTATTAAGTCAAAATTAAAATTGATTTTTAGAATTATATACCAAAAAATAAGATAAAAAATGGTTTCTAGCTCTTTCACTAAGGATATTAAGCCCGATGCATTGTTCGGCAAGATTATGATGACGATGAATTCTGAAGGCCTCTCTGAGGCCATTTCTGTATTGAATGACCACTCAGACGAGTGTACGGATGATATTAAAAGTCTTGATGACTTGCTCAAGCTGCTTTCTAACCTAGATGGGATGTCACCTTCAGTTCTCAAATATAACGAAGATCCTTCTTATCTACAGAAAGAGCTTATCTCTGATGGCTTCACTATGGTATCTAATACCAAGAAGGTAATTAAGCGAGGAGGTGGTGGTAAAAATAGGTATGTAGGTGGTGGGGACAAGAGTGTAGGAAGTGGAAATAGGTATGGAGGTGGTGGGGACAAGAGTGTAGGAAGTGGAAACAGGTATGGAGGTGGTGGGGACAAGAGTGTAGGAAGTGGAAACAGGTATGGAGGTGGTGGTGGAAACAGGCGTCCTAGTCGTCCCGCAGGTCCAAACGATGAGTGTAGGTATTGTCACGATACGGGTCACTTCAAGCAGGATTGTCCGAAGTTGAGTCAGAAGGGAAAGTGGAACAAAGACAGCGATAGGTCTAACTACTCGGGTAAACAGTCTCCTCGTGAGCCTGAGCCTGAGCCTGAGAGGACATACTCCCAGATTTTGGAAGATGATTTTCCGACATTGGCAGAAAATAATAAGCCGTCTATTATTCATGATGATACAGTTTTGGTTTCCAATAATCATGTATCCAACTTTGTAAAGAACATCAATGATCAGTACCCTGCATTGAGTCTTAAGAAGAGAGGGGTTATTTCTAACAGTAAACCTACAGAGCCTAAGGTTGAGGAGCCTAAGGTTGAGGAGCCTAAGGTTGAGGAGCCTAAGGTTGAGGAGCCTAAGGTTGAGGAGCCTAAGGTT
>Ga0181597_10007326_pt1 | contig 10069 bp, 11 predicted proteins | sample 041ome_5_FD_148647 | JGI IMG/M metagenome (GOLD analysis project Ga0181597, IMG submission 148647) | Coastal salt marsh microbial communities from the Groves Creek Marsh, Skidaway Island, Georgia - 041403US metaG (spades assembly) | ecosystem: Environmental > Aquatic > Marine > Intertidal zone...
ACCCTTTTCTCAGGAATAGGTGCTATTGAGCATGCTCTTGAAAGATTAAAATTAAAAAATGAAATAGTCTTTGCATGCGATAACGACCCAGCAGTTAAAAAATCTTATTTTGCAAATTACAAAATTGAAGAAAAAAATTGGCATGATGATGTAAGTTTTGATGCAAAAAAATACAAATATAAAATTGATCTGCTTGTGGGAGGCTCTCCTTGCCAGTCTTTTTCGATGGTTGGAAAAAGAGGAGGACTTGAAGATACCCGAGGAACCCTATTCTATGATTTTGCTCGCATTATTTCTGAAACAAGACCAAAAGTTTTTATATTTGAAAATGTAAAAGGTCTTTTATCTCATGATAAAGGAAAAACTTGGCAAACTATCAAATCTGTTTTTGAAAGCCTTGAATATTATTTTGAAGTTAAAAATGATTCAGACATGCTATTAAATTCTAAGCATTTTGGAGTGCCACAAAATAGAAATAGAATTTTTGTTATTGGGTTTAGAAAGAAAAAATGGTACGACAGTTTTGAATATCCAAGGAGGATTGATCTTGAGACAACCATGCAAGATTATTTAGAAGATTTTGTAGATTCAAAATTTTACTTAAAAGAAAAAGGTATTAAATTTGTAACTTCACTTAAAAACCAAGTGAAAAGCTATACCCAGGTTAACGGAAATGTTGCCTTGTGCCAAAAAGCAAATCAGCAATTTAACTGGCATGGTGATTTTGTTTTTGAAAAAGCCTCTAAAAAATTAAAATTTGATGAACAGCTTTTTGAAATTAACAAAGTTGAATCTAAGTATTATCTATCAGAAAAAGTTGAAAAATATGTTATGTCAGATGGGACCAAAACCTTTAAAACTAGACCAAAAACCGATTTAGAGATTGCAAGACCACTTTTGCAGTCAATGCATAAAATGCATAGAGCAGGTGTTGATAATTATGTTACTCACAAAGGTAAAATAAGAAAATTGACACCTAGAGAATGTCTGAGATTAATGGGTTTTAGAGATTCTTTTAAAATTGTGGTTAGTGATACTCAAGCATATAGACAAGCTGGCAATAGCATTGTTGTTGATGTTCTTATTGCTTTATTAAAAAGTATGGATATAACTAAAATTAGTTCGGAAAGATAAGCTAAGAAGTTCTCATAAAACTTAAAGGGTTATCAATAAGTTTATTTGAAAAGACCTCGATATGCGGCACATCTATATTCATAAATTCTAAAGTAAGCTTTGATATCTCTATTCCGTACTGATTAATCTTAGATTGATAAGACAAAGCTTCATGTTGTATCAGATCATATTCTGATTCCTCAAGACTAAGATTATCAATATAAATGTCTTTAAATGTTTGCTCATTTATAGAGTAATACTCTCTCCATAATTTCATATATTCAATATGCATATCACACAATTTTGTAAAATCTTGTTGATTAAGATTATCACTTCTGGATGTATTGATTATTTCAAATTCATCAATCATGCCTTCAAAAGATGCTGGGTTTTGAATCGCATAACTAATAGTTGTTTTAGCTAAATTGAATCCGGTCACGATATTTTTTGCTCTTTCAAAATTTTCAATAGAGTTTGTACTAAGATCTATCAAAAGCATATCTTCAGCTATTGCATTCATATGTGAATATGATTTTAGTGTTAAATATTCTGCATGATTTGGATTCATGAAATGCAAATAATTAGCTTGAAACTCTTTTTCATGATCAAGCTGTGAAAGAAGATTAATTTCATAAGCCTCTGAATCTGCTTTCTTGTCATCAGAATAAAAATTTAAATCATCTAGACACATATGAACAAAATGTCTTAAAGCATTTGCTGCTATCTTATGATCTCCCCTTAGACTCATTGATAGATTATTTGCATGCTCAAAAGTATCTATTGCAAGTTTAAATTGGTTAATTAGTTTGTTTAAGTTAAATGCGCTTATGTTAGATTTATTTTCAACAAAATGGTTAGCATCTGTGGCAATCCAGTAAGCCAAATTGTAAGTATTAATAACTTCTATATATCTGATATCTTGAATAGGGTCTTTAAAATAAAAATTCATCAATTGATATAATCCTCACCATTATCTTCAAGCCACTTAAGATCCTCTTTCCATTCAGCAATAGCTCTATAATTATTTCTTTGTAAAGGGCTATTAATCTCACCATTTAAAAATCTTTTTAATTTGTTATATCTATCTAATGAACCATCATTGCCCCACTCTCTCATGTAGCTAGGACTTTCAACAAAAGGTAATGGTCCTTTTAGAATCTCAATCATTATCATGATCCTATACTCTTGTTTGATGCCCTGAGTATCTCCAACTCTATAGCCCATAGTACTCATCATGCCTTCTGCAGGGGCTCCAGAACTTAGTCCGTCTTCCTCTAATCTCCTCATCCATTCTTGCTTAATTAGTGACACTACTGTTTCAATATCTACCTTCTTAAGTTGATTGGTTTCATCTACTAGCCTCTTGATCATTTGCCTGTAATAACTAGCTAAATTAGGGTTAGTTTTCTTTTGAATAATTTCTTTAAATTTATCTATTTTTTCTTGATTGATAAGAGCTCTCCTTTTATTAAATGATGAAAAATTTATAACTTAGTATGCAAAAAGGCATAAGAATTGATATTCCTAACATTCCTACCTGAATAAGATTTAACTTCATCTCAATAACCACACTTGAACCAAACTTAAACATCAAAAATATCAAGGTATACAAAAGCATGCCTATTAAAGTAGTTGATATAGCTATGCTTGAAAACAATGAAAACTCATAACCGTATGCAAGATATATCATGCACAAAAGTATTGAAATCACTGGTCCAATATTAATCATTTCCAAATTTTGCAGCATAGAATGCTGATAAAAGTTTTTATCTTTTTTCATAATCTCCTTTATTTAGTTAATTTTTCTTTTTGAAAGTTTTTGTAAAACACATCTAAATTAATACATTTTTTTGCTCGTCTTCAGGTAAATAATAATGAGCTGCATTAAGCAAACTCCTTGCCTAACTCTTTTTTAAGATCTGAAGGCGACATCTTATTAATATTATGCGAGTACATTATTGAATCTATTACATCCATAAATCTCCTTAAAGACCCTTTCGTTTTTGATGTGCTTGACCAACCTGCTTTCCTTGTACCATCAGGCAAAATAAATATTGAGGATGCTACCTTCCATATTATCTTAAAATCTTTTGTCCACCTTCTTGAAAGATTCTGCTCAGCTATATCTCCAAATACATGTGGTCCCTTTGGATGATTAACAAGTAATTTAGAATCACTTTTAAATGATTCATATGCAAGATATGGTCCCCTAGTACAATGTCTATGAGGAGTTGGTATATTTTCTACCCAATTTGGGCTGACTGGCATATCATAATGATCTCTTAATTTTTTATGAGGGATATATATATAGTTATCCATCCTTGCAAGCCTCCAACCCTTATCACTGCTAAACAGTGAATCAAGAAAATAGAGTGCAATCCACTCCCACAAACCTTGACCATTTTTTTCATGATCTTCTATATCATTGTTAAGTTTATTGTAAAAATATTTACCTAATTCATACCTTGAAGAGAAAGTTGATACTTCATCTAGATCCATAAACTTTTTAGTAGTTAAAGATTCTGTTAAGTTATCATCACGTAACATATGAAAAGGAATATTGAACTCATTTTTCCTTTTTGTATGATTAATATTATAGAAATCTCTCAATTTAATTAAGCCAGCTTTATTAAACAGCCTTATTTCTTCTTTATTTCTTATTTTGCTCATTTTAATCTCCAGCTTTTAATATGGATGCAATGAATTTATCAAAAAACTTTCTTGATTTAGAAAATTCAATTGCCAGTTCTTTTGCCCACGCATCAATTTCCGCCTCATTTTCTTCAGACTTAATTGATTCTGTTTTGTTTGGCAAGACTTCAAGAGCATGCCTCCACCAAGCATTCTCCCAAAGACCTTCATGTTCTGGACCAGTATTACGAAATTTATTATTTGCAATATATAAATATCCTGAATACAAGCATTGTGGAAATATTTGCCCAATTAATAAATCATTATTTTGAGCATGCATTGCCAAAAGTTTATCTGCATTTTGATTTAAAACTATTGTTGGCCAATCTGATTCATCTATTCGAAATAACCATATTATTTGTCCTAAATCCTCATATGTAGCTTTAATTAAAGCCTCAGATTTACCAGGAAAACAAGTTCTCCACTCCGAATAACCTTCAAACGCAGTGGACCCTTTTGGAGTTACAGAAAGACGAACCTTAATAGCTTTAGAAATTCCACTAAAGTCAAATGTTTGTGAGGGTTGCCTCCATCTAGAAACAGTTCCAAGATCTACATGAACCATATCATCTGAACCGCATTTGACCATAAGTGATAATTCTGAATCATCTGAAAAATTATACGAATCTAAATCCAACAATATCTCGATATGTACAGAATTTGATGAAATATCCTTATCGGAATGAGCGGCTAAAGCTGTAAAATGATCGTGATGAATTAATTTTGCTTTATGGGGTGAAAAGCGCACTTCTCCTCTATGTATCATATTAATACTCCAATGAAATTTTAGCTGCTCTTGAAATTTCCATATCCTTTATATGAAGTTCAAAATTTTCGTCAGTAATTTCAAATTCAAATGATTCTCTATTCTTCATTTTAATATTCGAGTTTAAATTTTTTACCTCTTTTATGTTTGCAAAACCATCATCAGCCAAATTTAGAACATTTAATCCTGATAAAAGAGCATAATCATTTGCTTTTATTTTTGCCAATAATGGAAGTTGATTGTTTCTAATTTTATTCGGACCTGGTTTAAGTTTAATCTCACTATTACTCAATATTTCTATTTCTATCTGTGTGACACTAGGATAAGATTTTTTAGTTATCTTTGTTTTCTTTTTAACTGGTTTTTTCTTCTTTTTAGGTTTATTTTCATCAAGCTCTAAAGGTGTAATGATAGAAAAAATATTTGAAAAGATATTTGCATCTTCCAGTTCAACATTATTAAAAAGCTCATAAGCCTTTTTTACTGCAGATCTTATTGCTCTTAAATTTTCTATAACGGAAGACTCTTTGTAACCTTTTCTAACAGCCTGTTTTATAACAAACTTTAAATGATCGGGTCTTTCAGCAGCTCTGCAAAAATTAACAGCAACAGGATCATCTATTAAAAGCATTATGTTAACCCCATCGCCATATGTGTTTTTTAGAGAATTTGATTCATTTGTTATTAGAAGATAATTTCTAAAAAGCATTTCATTAGACCTGTTATCTTCATTGGATAGTTTTTGAATAAATAATTTTATAAAGGTATTTTGATCATATCCATTATGATTAATTTTTAGTGGCAACTTGAGACAAATAACCTCTCTTGACTCGGATATAAAGTCATCATTAACTTTTTGTAAATCAATATCTGATAAAAATGATTCTCCTAAATCTTCTTGTTCATACCATTGAGGTTTAAGACGAATGATCTTACTGTCATCAAAATTAGAAACATCTTTATAAAAATTCCACATGTCTTCATTCTTTGGAAAATGCTCATGAAGCATATCAATAATATTTTCTTTATTAAGAATTGTTCCGTCTAAATCAATCTCAATTAACTCTTTAATTATCGCCCAGCTATATTCTGCTAAGATTGTTTTTAGATACTGTTCAACTGAGTTAAGCTTTTCGACTTTTTTTGTTTCTGCAGTAGCATGAAGTGGTGCTGGCATAATCCAAGAGGTACCGTATTCAGTTTTGCTGTCTATTGATCTATTTAATTTAAAAGTATCAATAATTAAAGATATTTCACCTTGGTTTTTAATTGGTTGATGAATATCATTTTTATCATTCTCAGATAATTGATCTAAATCAATATTGCTGTCTTTTAATGGGTCTATATCAGACAGGAAAGCAACATCATTAAAAACTTGATTTCCATGTCTAATTGGTTTGTCAAGTTCAATTTTACCTCCAGCCCATATCTCATCATCATCACTTCTTGTTGTTACAAAAAAAACTGTTCTTAACTCGGAAACAAGGTTGGATGTTATTTTTCCAACTCCTTTACTACCTCCACCCTGAGACTTGGATGCTCTTTTTCTACCAAACATATAATTAGAATAGTGCCATTCAGGTTCGTCATTAATTTTTCTGTCAACAACACCATTTAATCCAATAGTATTAAACTCTTCGACTACAAGCGCCTTTGAATATAAATCATCATCATGATAAATAAAATCCTTTTGTTTTGAACTTAAACTTTCTCCACACTTGATAAATGGCAACATATCTTTATGTAGATTTTTTAAAAATTTTTGAGAGTTTTTATCAATATCAACTAGCCTCAAAGATAACTTGACAGGCTTTTTAGAGCTATATTCTGCATCAATAGCATTCTGGATTAGTTCCCTGATAAAACTTGTAGAAATAAAATTTTTATCTCCCTCAAACTCTTCAACTGCTGTATTTGTATCTGTATAACCCTGCTTTGAATCGTTAAAAAAATAAAGATTGCTCATAATATAAATTCCTTTTTATTCTAATGTAAGATTAATATGTGTTTTAAATTTACACAAATTTCTTATCTCCAAATTCTACCTTGAATTCTGTATGCAGTGACAAGCATACCGTTGTTAACTATTAATGCTGTATTCTCAATTTGTTTTTGAAACTTAATAAAAGTTTTATCAAATAAAATTTTTCTATTATTTTTCTTTTGTTTTTTTGAATTGAAAATATACCTATGGTCTTGATGGGTTATTGTTTTGTTACCGTTGTTAAATATGAATGAAATAACCTCTTTCGTGATCCCTCTTTGCTGCATTCTGATTACAGCATGATCAGAGTAAACTAATTCTTGTTCTTTTTTTGCCAAACATCTCTCCCTGGGTTTCCCCTAACTCATTTATTTAATTTTATTTAGAAAATTTAAAGCCTTGCTCTTTAATTTGAGATTTATACTTTAAAAGCATTTCATTTAAGGTAGCTCTTAGATGCCTTTCCATTTCATTTACTTGTTCTTGGGTATATTCGTAATGGGCTCTGTTAGCTAGGTTTCCTAAGGAATTTAGGTAATGAGTAGCTTTACTAACCCTCTTCTCACACAATTCTTTGAACTTCTCTGCTTTTTGCTCTCTAGTTTTCATAATAATATTAACTTTATGTTATTAATAATTGAATAATGTGCGTATTATACCACTTTTTTAGTTTTATGTCAATACATAATTTAGCATTATTTGTATATTTGTTAAATGCTATATATATAAGGTGTTTTAAATATAATATAAAACTATATACTAGTCAATATTCTTTTAGATAATTCCCTTATAACTGGCACTGATACAGCATTTCCGAACTGTTTATATGCTTGGATATCACTTTTATTAAGAATAAAATTATCCGGAAAACCTTGCAGTTGCCTAGCTTCGTCTGGAGTTAGCTTTCTGGGTGGAATATTAATATCCTCCCCTCTTCTTTTAATTAATATTTCAGCGCCATCTTTATAGTACCTAGCCGATATTGTGCTGGTGTAACTATCATCAGCTGTTACAGATTTATAACCAAAGCCTCTTTTAGGTTTTGCGCTTTGATTTTTTAATCTTCTTGCCCTGTGGCTATCCCAAAGCTTCTGAGAGATAAAGTATTTTTGTGGAGCTCTTCCAGGGTTTAAGATGTTTGAAACTTTTGTCTTTATATTTAGAGGCTCAGGAAAAGAAAAGTTGTTTTTTTTTCTAAAGCCAATTATAAAAATTCTTTCTCTGTTTTGAGGCAAACCAAAATCCTTGGAATTTAGAATCTTTGGATCAGGTACATAATAACCAAGGTCCTCTCTTAAAACTTTTAAAATAACTTTTAAAGTATTGCCCTTATTATTAGACTTTAAGCCCTTTACATTTTCGAGCATAAATACCTTAGGTTTTTTTGCTTCAAGAATTTTTGCAATATCATAAAATAGAGTTCCTCTTGTATCACCGAATCCTTTTTTTAATCCTGCGTTTGAAAATGGCTGACAAGGAAACCCTGCCATCAAGACATCATGGTTTGGTATCTTATTTAAATTGTTTTTTACTATCTCAGTAATATCGCCGTATGGTCTGTCGCCAAAATTTTGTTCATATGTATCTTGGCATTTTGCATCCCATTCAGATGAAAAAACACATTTAGATTCATAACCTAACTCTTTGCAAGCTTGAGAAAAGCCAATTCGCATCCCTCCAATGCCTGCAAATAAATCTATGTATTTATATTTCAAAGTGAATTTTCAAGAAGAAATTTTTTAAGTAAGTTAAAGATATTTTCTCTAGTTTTTGAAAAAGAGCTTCTTAACTGTTGTTCAGAATAATTGCTGTTTGCAGGATCTTCATTCATCCAATGTAAGTTTTGAGCTTTGCTAGGCAGTACAGGACATACCTCCTCAGCACATAAAGTTATTGCATAATCTAAATTATCAATAAAATCTTTATCCAAATCATCCGTAGATTTTGAAAATTGATCTCTAATATCTATACCAATTTCATCCATAGCAATAACTGCATTAGGATGCACTTCTCCTGATGGAATCGAGCCAGCACTTTGGATGTTGTGCCCTTGTCCAAGCATAGACTTAGCTAATCCCTCTGCCATCTGACTTCTTGCTGAATTAGCAACACATAAAAACAATATATTCATATATCTAATTTGAGGAATAATTAAATAAAGAGTATCTTATAGTTAATAGGAGTAATCAATATAGTGGGTCAACAATTTACTGTTAAATCAATGCTCAGAGGCCTAGATGGCAAGCTGGGTGATGATGATTACATTGAGCCATTAAAAATCTTAGTTGACTCTGTTAACAAACATAACAAATTTAATATTTTTGGAAAAGTTGCTTTTAATCATCAGTTAAAAAATAGATTAAAGATGAGAAAGATGCTCAACGAGCTTCATGAAAATAATAATTTTGATCAACCAGCTGATCCAGTTTTTGTAATTGGTCTGCCTCGCTCTGGCACCTCATTACTTTTCAACCTCTTATCTTTAGATATAGCTCATAGGTCACCAATGTATTGGGAGATTATGCATCTGATGCCGCTTGCAAAAACTCAAACTACCAGAAAAAGAAGAGAATTTAAAACTAATACTGAACTCAAACTTGCTAAAACTATTATTCCAAAACTAAGAGCAATTCACACTATAAGAGCAACAACTCCTGAAGAGTGTCAGCAAATTGCAACCATGAACATAAGAAGCTTCGTATATATGTGTATGGCCGATGTACCTGAATATGTTGAATATCTAAAAAGTACTTCTTTTGATTCGGTTTTTAAATGGCATAAAAAGTTTTATCAAGCATTGGAACTTAATGGCAAGCCAACACGTTGGTTATTAAAAGATCCAAGTCATATAGGTCACATACCTCAAATTTTAAAAGAATACCCCAATGCAAAATTTATTCATATTCACAGAGACCCTACCGAATCAGTAGCATCTTTTTGCAGTCTAACTAAGAATGTTAGATTGGCTTTTTCAAAGAAAATTGATACCAACGGTATTGGTAAAACTGTTATTGATTTTTGGAATCATAATTTAAGCAGAGGTATGGAGGACAGAAAACTTCTTTCTTCTGATCAGATAGTGGATATCCAATATTCTGAATTTGTAAAAAATCCATTGGATCACATTAAGAATACTTATCAGCAGTTAAATTTTGATATGAATATACAAACTGAAAATAAAATTCAAAAATACTTAGAGCAAGATAAAAATATACTTAAACCAGAACATCGATACACTCTTGATGAATTTGGTTTAAATCAAAAAGATATTAAAGGACAATTTAAGGAGTACATCCTCAACTATGATTTTTAATGATAAAATCAACTTTTTTAAATTAAAGCTAAGTCTGTGAAACATTACAATTTATTAAAAATAACTCTTTGCACCTTTGCATTGGCATTTGTTCTTAATTCTTGTTCTAAAAAAAATGATGAAGCTGAAATGCCAATTATTGAGGAAACTAAAATGACACAAGTAACTATCAAAACTTCATTAGGAGACATTCAACTTGAAT
>Ga0181597_10007340_pt1 | contig 10060 bp, 9 predicted proteins | sample 041ome_5_FD_148647 | JGI IMG/M metagenome (GOLD analysis project Ga0181597, IMG submission 148647) | Coastal salt marsh microbial communities from the Groves Creek Marsh, Skidaway Island, Georgia - 041403US metaG (spades assembly) | ecosystem: Environmental > Aquatic > Marine > Intertidal zone >...
TTTTTTCTTGATCAAACACCTAATAGTCAGCCATGGAAAAAATAATGAAAACAATCGTTTTGAGAAAAGCTTGATGGTTACTGTCAGTTCGATACTACATGATGTTTTGAAGATATCTAAGGACGAACTCTCTATAGACCTCTGTATTAATGGCGTCGAACAGTGGGACTCGCTGGCACATCTTGAGTTAATGTTATATCTCGAGGAAGTCCATTCTTTGGTAATTGATGAGGATTCTATTATAGAATGTAGTTCCGCCGAAGGGTTATGCGAAAAATTAAATCTTCCTTTTTAATACCATCTCTTTTCTATAAACTTTGATTTATTATGAAACACAACAGATTTTTCATTGGCGATTTTAACTCTGACTCCTGCCAAAATAGTGATACTCATTCAGGAAATATTCTGACCCCATTTCTAAAAACAGTGAAAAATAAACCTGAGAATTTAGCGCTGTGGGCAAATGATCTCGCTTTGAGTTATGGAGAATTATGGGCCGCCTCGGGGCCTATTGCGAGTTGCTTGAACGAAATTGTGCAATATCAGAAAGTTGAGTCGATTGGCATCATAGCGAATCGTTCAATATCATCTTTTGTTTCTATAATTGCATCATTAGCTGCTGGTATTCCTTATGTTCCTATTCATTATAAATACCCTTTAAAACGCCAGATAAGTATTCTGGAACGAGCAGAATGTTCGGTGCTGTTTTTGGACGAGACAAATGCAAGCGTCATGGAAAAATTGCTGCCAAAGATAACTAAATCAGTTTCTATTCTTTGGATAGGCAGTGAGAATATTGATAAGAATTTTGAAATACCACAGTGGCACAGGCTTGTTTCTGTAAATGCTACTGCGGGACGAGAACCGGAGATCAGTGATACTCGAGCCGCCTGCCTTTTATTCACCTCCGGTTCTACCGGTGAACCAAAAGGAATTAGAATTAAGCACTCCAACATCATAAGCTATGTAAAATCTATCCAGAAGATATACAAACCAAATGAAACAGATAGATTTAGTCAAATATTCGACCAGACATTCGATCTGTCATTACATGACATGTTTGTTGCGTGGTCCACAGGAGCATCGCTATTTTGTATACCTGATAACGAGAAGCATGCGCCGAGTCGTTTCATAAAAAAGCATTCTCTTACGTTTTGGTTTTCGACACCTTCAACAATTGCACTTATGCAAAGTGCTAAACTGTTAAAGGCTAATTCCTTCTCAACACTCCGGTTTAGTCTTTTTTGCGGAGAACCATTAAGCTCGAAATTGGCAGAAAATTGGATGGCTGCCGCTCCTAAGAGTAGACTGCACAACTTGTACGGTCCTACGGAAGCAACCATAGCCATAACGCAGACTAAAATCACAAAGAAGTTATTGAATAGTGTTGATACGACCGTACCTATCGGTTTTCCATTGTCGGGCCAAGTTGCTGGCCTATGTAATTCGAGGGGTGATTTTATCATGGTCCAGCATGGTTCTCAGGGTGAATTAGTTGTTGCTGGAAATCAAGTAACGGAGGGATATTGGCGAGACAAGCAATCTACTAAATCTAAATTTATATCTGGGCCAAATGGAGAAGAAACTAACAATACTAAATGGTATAAGACCGGAGACAGAGTAGTTTTCGATAGTGAATACGGGTTTCGCTTCTTGGGCCGTCTTGACGATCAGGTTAAAATAATGGGACATCGGGTAGAAATATCGGAGATTGAGACAGTATTGAGAAAGGTGACGAAAATTCCAACTGTCGCGGTTATTGTAGCCCCTCAAAAAATTCTGAGGTCACCGGCCATAGTCGCCTTCGTTGGAAAATCAAAATTTAGCCCAGCTGAGCTTAAGGATTTATGTCGCCAATTCCTCCCTTGGTATATGATACCTAAAAGGGTGGTTGAGGTAAACGAATGGCCGTTGAACTCAAGCAACAAAACAGATAAGAAGGCATTATTTAAAATTGTTGAGGAGAGCATTGGTTAAACATGCGAGTTTTATTTGTTGGAGACGCTATATCAGGCAAGGTGATCCTTGAAGAGATTAAAAAAGTAGGTGCGTTGGTAGCATTAGCGATCCCCGATCGTGACCACAAAAATTTGCTCAATAATGAGTTGTTAACCATAAAAACAAGCAAAATAAATGAAACATCGATTATAGATAAACTGAAGTCATTAAACATTGATTTACTGATTAACTTCAACTCCAGTATTATTTTATCCAAGGACCTTCTCTCGTGCTTAACGATAGGAGGAATTAATTTTCATCCTGGACTTTTACCACAATACGCTGGATCAAATGTTCACCAATGGGCAATGCTAGATAATGAACGATGGTCCGGTGTAACTATTCATGTGATTGAAGGCAAGATAGATGCTGGACCGATTCTGCACGTCTCAAAAACCGAAATACTGATGGCAGATACTGGACTAACTTTATTTATTAAATTGATCCGACTAGGTTCCCAGCTCATTGCGCAATTATTACCCAAGATTGCTAAAGAAGGTTTTGTTTTTTCGAAACCCCAAAAGTTCTCAAATCGAAATTTTTTCCTTAAAAGCAAAACAGTTCAAAGACAAATTGACTTCAATCAAAACGTTTCAAATGTTCATCGATTTATTCAAGCGTTAAATTATCGGCCCGCTATTTCTCCTTTGGGCCATAGTTTTATCGATGCTCCTTTATCAGCAATCGAACCAGTGCGAATAGAAGTTGCAGAAAACACTTTACCTTCCGACGCCGTGCCCGGTGAAATACTCCAAATAAATAAAAAATACGTCAGTATAGCATGTAAGGATGGCAGTATTGATATAAAAAAATTCTGGCTTGGAAATAAGCTCGTTGGAGCAATCGACGGGGCAACTGCAAGTGGAATGAGTGTTGGACAAATAGTGTAAAGTAATCACATGAAAAAATTTTCGAAAGCTTGAAAAAGTGAATGTATCTAAACTAATCGATAAATGCAGGCAAATAGATGCCAATGAAGAACAGCAGCATTTAAAACGTATTCGTTCAAATGGCTATACAATTGTAGAAGAGGCTTTGAGCAACCAACTCGTAAACCGACTATTACTTATGGTTCGACAACAATTTAATCATCAAAAAAAAGATACCCTTTCTCAAGTCCCTGCTGAATGGGAAGCTGATTGGATATTAAATCTACAAAATAAGGATAAAGAATTCATTGATTTATTAGATCTACCTATTGCAAGGGCACTTATGATGCGGCTATTAAACGACCCATATTTTCGGCCTTTTCCAGCTACTGATCCAAATTATATATTGGGACAGTTTGTTGCTCGGTCATCTCTTGAAGAGCTTGAACTTCATATTGATGCGGGAATGCCACAGCCCGGTCATGACACGACTATGGTTCAAATGAGCTTCGTTCTAGAAGACACCAATTCCGAAAATGGATGTACACATGTAGTTCCGGGGTCGCATCTTCTAGGTGAGTATAGTGACCGTAGTTATCAAAACCCCATGCCGGTCCCAGGTAGAGCGGGTGATCTATTAATTTGGGACGCGCGGCTATGGCATGGTAGTAAAAAGAATAATACCGACAACACACGTTGGTGTATTATTGCAACATTTCAAAGGTGGTGGATTAAACAATCATTTGATATGCCGAGAGCGTTACCAGAGAATATTTATGTGAAGCTGACCGACAAACAAAAAGCTTTAATTGGGTATTGTACAATACCGCCATTAGATGAAAAAGAACGTCGAACAAGAGCCATAAAATATTCTGATTTATCCTAATCGACAGAGGGACTTTGGACAAAATCATAAATAGAAAAAATAGTAAGATAAGAAAGGAGCTATAATTTGGATAGAGTAATGGCTCTCACGAAAGAACTGTGTGAGATCAAGTCCGGCATAGTATGCGAAGAAAATGAAGCATTATTTCGCAGAATAAACCAAGAAATACCTTTGGACATATTTAGATACAACTCAGGAGAAGAACATAATGGTTGGATAATCCCAGATAAATGGAAAGTGGAAGAAGCCAAAGTCTTTTTTGATGGCGACCTAATTTACGATGGTACAATTAATGCCTTGGGCGTGGCCCAATATTCGGAGAGCTTTGAAGGTGAGGTGGATTTAGACACCTTAAAGAAACATATCTTTTCAATACCATCATTACCAGATGCTCATGTGTTTCATTGCAACTGGCTTTACAGGCCCTGGGAAAGGAACTGGGGACTATGTCCACCACATCGACTAGTTGAATCACTAAAGCCCGGTAAGTACAAGGTGAGCCTTAAAACTATTTTTGAGTCTGGGGAAATGTTGGTTGGACACCATCACATTAAAGGCAAATCTGATAGCACGATAGTCTTCCAATCTAATACTTGCCACCCACACATGGCTAATGATGGATTTGCAGGAACAGCAGTGATGATCCGTTTTTTCCAGTGGTTAACTGCACGAGATAACTATTATAGCTACCGGTTGGTTCTATGCCCAGAACACCTTGGAACCATTTTTTATCTAAGAGACCATACGCCAGAAGAGATAAATTTATATCTTGCGGGTGTTTTTGGTGAAATGATGGGAACGGAAGGCGATATTGTAATAGCCAGCAGTTTTGAGGGTGACGAACTAATAGATAGAGCATTCAGACATGTAGCTGCACATTCCACCCCGGATCATAGGTTTTTAGGTTTTCGTGAAAGCGTTGGCAATGATGAAACAGTCTGGGAAGCTCCAGGGTATGAGGTCCCATTTGTGCAGGTAAACCGCTTCGCAACACACTCGCAGCCATTTTGGGGGTATCACACAAATTACGATAATGTTGATATAATTCAGCCAAACCTTCTGGAAGAATTTTTAAAATTATTTAAAGATGTTGTTAAACTTTTAGAAAATAATGTTGTTATGCAGCGAAAATTTGATGGGTTGATTGCATTATCAAACCCTAAATATGATATTTATATGGAAAGATTTGATCCGAGCAAATCAATAGTTGGTGATAGCTCATTCAGTAATAAATGGGGACTACTTCAAGACTCAATCGTTCGGTATTTTGATGGCAATATGAATATTTTAGATATATCGGAAAAACATGATTTGAGTTTTTTTGAAGTCCGAGAATACGTGCAAAAGTTCGTAGACAAAGATCTAATCAATATCATGTTAGATGAAATTCCGAGAAGATCCATAAAGCGGGTTAATTAGCAACAATGTGAGTGGAACGAATGTATAAGACAATCTTTTTTGGAGATTCCTTTACAAATTGTAATGGCTTACCACATTCAGACACATGGCCAACCATCGTCCGTGATACGTTAAACAAACAATTTGGGAGTAGAGTAAATTTAAAATTTGAGACAAGTGTTGCCACCCAGGAAAATACTCGCGGGGCTTTAGAGAGATTACAAAGAGATATTTTGTTCGCCGAGCCAAATATCCTGACCGTTCAATATGGCACTAATGATTCGACCTATCTGATGAGTAATAGAGGAGCTCCTTTAGTCTCACAAGATACGTTTCGGTTCAACCTTTTAGAATTAGTCAATAAGTGTAGATTATTTAATATTCAGAGATTGATTTTTATAACTAACCACCCTGTGGCTCTGGACAGATACGATATAAACGGCTTAACACCCGATGAGAACACTCAATTGTACGATGAAATTATTAGAGAGGTCGCATCTACCTCGGCCTGTCATCTAGCCGATGTTCGTAGGGCTATGGAAAATTATAAACCTAATGAGCTATGCCTAGATGACCAAATTCATGTTAATGAGTTTGGGGCAAAGGTTTATGCTGAAACAATCGCTCCTGTAATTGCCAAGGCGTTAGAAGGTCTCATTGATCTTGAGAATCAACAACTGCAGGTTTCCATCAAATGATAAAAATAGGATTGATTGGCGCAGGCAAAATAGCTGAAACTTTCCATCTTCCCGCATGGGCACAAGTGGTTGGAGCGGAGGTAGTAGCGCTCGTTGATCCCAGAATAAATGTAGCTAAAAAACTGGGGCGAGAGTATGGAGTGTGTAATATTTTTAGCACTATTGACAATATGTTGAACTCTATCAAACTCGATGCTGTCGATATTTGCTCGCCTCATATATTTCATGCTGACCATGCGATTAGATCGCTAGAATCCGGACTTCATTGCATTATAGAAAAGCCTTTTACTACTGATAAAAAAAATGCACTAAAAATAGCTTCAGAGGCTGAAAAACGTGGCCTAATTGTTATGTGTGCTCAACATCAGAGATTCAGGCCGGAGAGTATATTACTAAAATCAAAAATCGATGCTGGAGAATTTGGCGAAATTTATCATGTAAACGTTGAAGCGATGGCGAGTAGAGGCATACCAGTTCAAGTAGCCAATTCATTCACAGATAAACGTTTATCAGGAGGAGGACCACTTATTGATCAAGGGTCCCATGCTATTGATATAGCTTGGTGGTTGATGGGCTGCCCCTCCCCCTCATCTGCCTTTGCCGTCATGCATGATGGCACAGCACCAAAAATGGGAACCACCAAAAATGGAGCTGAGTGGACTGTCTATGATATTGAGGATTTTGCAACTGGGATAATTCGGTTCAAAGATAATAAATCAATAACAATTCGAACATCTTATTTTTCAAATTGCGCAAAAGATATCTTCTCCTGCGAAATACTTGGTACTAAAGGGGGAATTACTTGGCCAGACACCATTATCACCAAACCTTATGGAAATAATGTTAGGAGAAAAAAATTAAAGGTTGAAGAGTCGTCCTTAGCGAGTGTCTCTGAGTTGAGCCATTTCACTTCTCTGATCAAAGGCACCGACCAGGCTATTGTTCCATTACAGCAGTCGGTAGAACTTATAAAAATGATTGATGGATTATATGAGTCAGCAACCACAGAGGAGATATTTCATTTTTAAAACTAAACTTTAACTAACTTATTTATAAAACCTAAAATTCTTCCTTACTTGAACATCAAGAGGGCCGTATTTGATAAACAATTGTAAAGGCTACCCGTTTATAAATTTTGCTAACGTTTACCCAAAGCAAGCTTGTATGCCTCTTGTCGTTTACGAAGCAATAGCATAGCTAAAGCGCCTATAATGGGTCCTGGCACAAGGAATAAAAACGCCCACTGGAAACTGCCTAACCACTCCGCAAAAATTGGAACGAGCCAGATAGTTATCACTGTAATCCCAAAACCAAGAGCCATTTGCGCTGTAAGTGCTGTCCCAACGAGATGTGGATCCGCTAATTCTGTTACTGCAGCTGAAAATTGACCGCTATCAGCAATGATCGTCATACCCCAAAACAATGCTATAACAGCAAAAATTACGGGAGGTCCATCGACAAGGAATCCAATTAAAAATGCACAGGTTCCCGAAATGATCATGAGTATCGCCGTAGTGTAACATCGACCAAAAATATCAGATAATAGTCCACCGGCGATGCATCCTATCGCTCCAACCGCGACCACAAAAAAACAAAAGTATTCTGGCGTTCCAAATGGAAAATTCACAAAATTTTGTTGTGAAAACTGTGCAAACGCCAATATCCAGGCCCACATCGCGTAAAGTTCCCACATGTGCCCAGCATAACCTATATTGACTAATGTTAATGGTTTATTTCGAATTATCAGCATAATTTGACGAGGATCGAAGCGAGCTCGGGCAAAGAAAAATGGCCCCTCAGAAATAAATAAAAAGAATATTATACTAGATATGAACGTAATGAGAGAACTTGACCAGATGACAAGTAGCCAATCAGTGTCAAGTGTGAGCGCACGAAATAGGTGTGGCATGGAACAGCCTATCGTAAGTGCCCCAATAATAATTCCCATGGCGATGCCCCGGCCTTTTTCAAACCACGTTGCGATGAGTTTCACAACCGGGGGATAAACACCTGATAATGCAACTCCAGTACAAAACCTCAACGCTATTATCCCGTGAGGCGTTTCTATCCAAATCAATAGCAGATTTGTTATTGATGCAAGGGCACACGACAGACCTATAAGAATAGGTAACGGAGCAGTATCCGCAATGTTAAAAAATGCTATTAATAATGCTCCAACCACAAAACCGACTTGAACCGAATTCGTTAACCAAACCTGCTGACTTGCTCCAAGCTCTGAACGTAACGTTAACTCCAAGAGAATAACTGTACCAGAAAACCATGTCGACATCGCACCGACAAGACAGATGCTGATAAGCGCAAGAGGGAAAAATGGATTAGTTTTTTGTGTCTGGGAAAACATGGAGATATATGCCAAACTCAGTATTAGAGGTTTCACAAGTAATTTAATCTAACACGCATTCAATAATAATTCAGAGGTGAATTTGAAAAAGCCTCACTCAGTAATGCCGCAATTAGAAGCGAAAGACGTCCTTCACTAAAATTGTTAATGGAACAACAATAAGGAAAATAGCAATGACTGCAGAGGAAATCGTTTTAGTAGGTTATGATCTATTTTCGAAGGGAGATATGGAAGCCTTATCAAAGATTTATCATCCTGACTGCAAAATCAAGGTAAATGGAACACATTCTCTTTCAGGCGAATATCATGGATTTGCGTCATTTGCTTCTAATTTCTTAGCGAAACTGGGTACAGTTTGGCCAGGCTTTTCTCTACAGATAGAAAAGGTAGTTTCTAATAAAACAGATGTCTGTGTTTTCGTTAAAATCACTGCAGACAATCTGACAACGCACTCGGTTCATCACTTTGTAGTTGAAAACGGGCTTGAGGTAGAGTTCAATATTTATGATGACAGCCAGGTAATGGCGGCAAGTATGGAAAATATTTAGATAAACAGCAGATATGCAAATCAAAAAAATAAGCGGAAGGATAATTTATATAAAGCGGGAAAATTCATATTAGTAAGACAACTATCTTGTTCCGAAATGTCTATAACATTTTTGAAAATAAATCCTGCTAGGCGATAAAGTTATAGCCTGTTCCATTTTTTTCGAGGTGGCCAAACTTTTGATCTAGCATGTGTCCACTGGTACACAGCATTTTGTCGGTGCTCACCATATCTAAAACCTCCCTTCTAGACTTCAGAGCTGCTTCTGGATCTATATCGAATACTGTAGCTACATTTGGATCTATTAGTTGAAGATTAGGAACATGCAGGATATCACCCATTTGAATCAAACTTTCGCGACCATCATCTACTCTAAATCCAGAGTGTCCGGGTGTATGACCGGGAATACTTACAGAACTAACACCAGGGGCTATATCACTATCAAAAGTCAGCGTTTCCATGCGATCCTTGTATGCATTTAAAACCGCCTTTGCTAGATTTGCCCAGTCAGCACCGTTGACCTCTATTTCGTTAAAATCATGCGAGGACCAAAAGTTGTACTCCTTGTCTAATACTTTAAGCGTTGCGTTTTCAAAAACAGCGCTTCCATCCGCAGTTATTGTCCCCGCAATGTGATCTGGATGAAGGTGCGTTAGAAAAATATCTGTTATGTCGCCAGGCACCAAGCCCGCTTCCTCGAGTGCTTCTTGAACAAACCCGCAAGTAGGCCCAAACAAATCTCTACAACCGGTATCTATGAGGAGGTTTTGGTCATTATTTTGAACTAGGTATGCGTTCACATTAGAATATGACAGTTGATTACTTTCATCACTTGAGATTGTTTTTGAATCCTCCTCACTTAAATTCACGAGTGCCCCAGCTGGCAGAAACAATTCCCCGTCACGTAATGCGACTACTTTTAATGAGCCAACCGAAACCTCAGATATTCTAGACACCATTTAATCTCCAGCTAGTAGATAAACACAACTAAGTATTCCTTGTAATGACTTTATTAAAGTCAGTATTAAAAAGCCACATTATTTTTTTCCACTCTCAAGAAAACCACCCTTAGAGCTCTTTGTATTATTTTGATCACTAAAAGTGAACTATGGTAATGATCCAATTACTACACCTAACCAACATCAGCTCCATTCGATGTTTGAGAACTTAGGCGCGTTCGAATCCCAACATTTACGTCCATGAAATATAATCTAAAGTTTGATTAATAATGACTACCGCTCCGAGGGATATCGGAAAAAAAGTCAGGTGGAAAGACGGAATAACTTAATCAATCGACCTCAT
>Ga0181597_10007363_pt1 | contig 10039 bp, 11 predicted proteins | sample 041ome_5_FD_148647 | JGI IMG/M metagenome (GOLD analysis project Ga0181597, IMG submission 148647) | Coastal salt marsh microbial communities from the Groves Creek Marsh, Skidaway Island, Georgia - 041403US metaG (spades assembly) | ecosystem: Environmental > Aquatic > Marine > Intertidal zone...
CTGTATCTCCTACTTCCGCTACGCCAGTAAGTGAACCAGATATAGATTCTAATAATTCATGCGCGCGAGTATCGCTATCAAGGGCGACATCTACTTGTATATTTGAAAGCTCACCAGATATTCCCTCTAGTATAGCATCTGTAGAGGTCATATCAACGGTTGCAACTACATTGATATCTTTAGGTGTTGGCACCCATTTCCCGGAAATGCCATCCCAGGAATAGCCAAATGATATATTTGGCTCATGGCTCTGGATTTTATTAATCTCAGAGGTAAATAAAGGGTTCTTTTGATAGTCTGGCATATATACTATTACACCAGGAATTGAGAGAAATTATTTATCTATCAAGTGTATGCTTGATTCCTCTTCTTTTTTTTGAATATTCTTCAAAATATTTCTTCTGTACAGGATCGAAGCCTAACTTATCTTTTCTTTTCTCACTCATCTCCTTAGATCTTTCCATTAAATCCCCCATGGAGCCTTTAGAATTTGTTTTATCTATAAAGCCTCTGGAAGAAAACGGGTCGAGTTCTGCATCGATGGTTGCATTTGGTGCGAGGAAGACCCTTTGCCATTCTATGCCGTCACCATCTATATAGAATTTATCTTCATTCATCCCTAGCAAAACTTCAACTTGTTCGCCTGACTCTGGGTGTTGGAATAAATATATTGGCATATACTTATAATATAGATTAACAAATTATAAATCAAAATGTTTTAATATATTATTTACAGTTTTTTCGTATGTGAATTTTTTGGATAATTCTATTCCTTCTGTATTTATTGCATTACTCTTTATTTTATCTACTGCTTTTAGCATGGCATTTTCGAGGTCACTTTGCTTGAATGAAGCTTTATTTCCTTGATTGAAGTCGGAACCTTTCTTGAAGAAAACTCCGTCTTTTATAGGTTCTTCCCCGATTGGTTCTACTAAGATTGAATTATGCTCGCTTGCCCAGTCTTTGTGAGCGGTAGCATTTAGTACGATACTCCATTTACCTAGACAAGTTGCGTTAAATGATGGAAGGTTCCAGCCTTCTGCGCCACTCATTCCCCCGAGATCAATATCTATTGAGTTTAGGTATGCATTTACTTGTGAATTTTTAGGAATGAAATCAAGGAAGTTTATATTTGTAATATTCCTACCTTCTAATACTGATTGTTTTAGGTGATCTATCGTTTCTTTTGATAGGAAATCGTTCCCAACGCAGCAAGAAAGCTGGTAATTGTGATCATTCCCGAAAAGTTTTATCCATGTTTTTATAATTTGACTAGTATTTTTACGCTTTTCCCACTTACCCATTAAGCCGAAATGTATTTTATTTTTAAGCTTGTAATTATTGTTGATATAAAAATCTTCATCAAATCCTGGGTTTGAGAATGTATAGTTATCGTTATTATTAAAAGTGTTAAGTGAATAACTGCTACTAAATATAACTTTGTTATAAAGCTCACATATACTGTTTTCAGTGTCTGTTGGTTGGCTTGTTTCGTGAAACGTATATAAGATGCAATTATCTGAAATTCTTTCTTCTGCCCCAGATATATGCCATATATTTAAAAACGGAACATCTCTTCCTAACTTACTATACCTGTTGTTTATTGACTCTTCTAGCCAACTAGAGAAATCAAGACTGGTTTTGTCGAAAACACCTAGATCAACTTTGTTTCCTACGGGAAAAATTGAGCAGCTTATTCCTTTCTTATATATTTCTCTTAGGATATTGTATGATATATTCCCGAATGACAGGTGGTTTATTGGGCATTTGATGATTAACTGTTTCATTAAAATGGCACTTCGTCTGGATCCTCTTCTACTTCTTCGTGTTTAACACTTTGCTTTTTATCGACTTCCGTGTTTTTGCTTTTGAGGAAATGGACATTATCTGCAGTGCAAAAAATTTTGCTTCTTTTGTTTCCATTTTTGTCTTCCCAATTGCTAACATCAAGCCTACCATCAACTGCCACCGATGAACCCTTGGAAATAAACTTCTGACAATTATCGGCCGTCTTTCCCCATGTTTCAATATCAAGAAACATTACGGTTTTTCTTATTGGATTGTTGATAGCTATAGTGAACTTGCAGACGTTGTATGTGTCTGAAACAACTCTTGTTTGTGGATCTTGGGTTAAGTTTCCTATTCCTGAGAATCTATTTAGCATTTTATTCCTTCTTTTTTTAGTTTTTCTTTAATATAAGATATTCCTGAATTATGTATATTTATGCAACCTTGAGCACTAAGCCCTAGATTATAACCTATTGAATGCCATGGCATTACTGTGTTATTTTTGCCAACTTTATACCTAAGTTTAAAAATTTCATGTATTCTTGAGTCAGGATGAGTACTAACTAGTGAATATATACAATCTAATAATTCATCCTGATTTGCATCTTCCTCTGAGAGATTATCCTCTGAGACAAATTTCATTACAAGCTCTAGTTTAGAAAGGTTTGATACTGAGTTCTTGACCTTATTACATTTATTTAAGTAAGCCCATTTTGTCTCATTCCCTAGGAATGTTGAGAATTTAGTTTTCCTATCTGGGTTGTATTTTTGTGCAGACAAATAAATTAGGTACAGGGCATCATCTATTATCTCTTGAGTTATACTCCAGTTATCATATTTTTTAGATAACCTTGTTGCGATAGAAACAACCAGTGCAGCATGCTTTCGATGTAAAACATATAATGCTTGCTCGCAGTTATTTTTTTTAACTAACTCGCAAAGGTCTGTGTCTGAAAATTCTCTAGGTTCTTTTTGATTATGGTTCTGCATTTTGTAACGTAGTCTCTTCGGAATGTTGGCATATCTATTAATACATCTGCCATTTCTTTAAGTATAGGGTTATTGGTTTCTTCCTCGCTGTTTGCTGGGGGGATACCATCTCTTGATAAAAATATAAGTAACCCACCCTGTTCCTTTATCCATTTTGCCTCATTAGGGTATCTAGTATCTGTTATAACATTCACGGAGTTTTTATTTCTTAAAATAGATTCCGATGCTCTTTTTATCCAGCAATTTGGATCAAGTCTTCTTCGTAGGTGAGTTCCGTATGTAACGAGAAAAGGCCTGATAATTTCTTTTTCGCTGGAGCATTGAGTAAATGCAGATATTCCTACATTTTTCCTTAAAAAATCATCACACTCTTTTTTTAATTCGTCAGCAAACGCCACTCTATATACATCCACTTCATCCAAGATAGTTTTAATCGAGAGGTATGCCGTATCTTTACCGCATCTAGCATTACCCATTATTCCTATAATTTTAAAATTCATTATCTTCTCCATATCCCAATATATTTTCACTTAAATAAGGATCTCCTACTAACCTTAGCGCTTCTTCTGTAGATATAAATTTAAGGGCAGACTCAAGTGTTAAGTCCTTCATTGCTTCATCTATATCCATTATTACAACTACTGAACCGATCGCACCGTAATCCCTTGGCCTATGAAGAATATCCCTAAAAACTTCTTCAAGTGCCTCACTCTTAGAACTGGCTTTCGTTACGGTGCTCCATGATCCAGAGCTTATATAATAAAATACTTTTTGAGACTTCTGATTTTTTACAATTTTCATCGAGTTATTAGAATATCATATGAATTACTGTATGTCAAGAATTATTACTAATAATAATATATACCTATAGATAATATATAATATTTATATAATATAATATGCGGTTGAATTTTCAAACGACAGCGACGGAAAAAACAATCTTGACTTATTTCAGGGATAGTCTTATCATATAAAATATATGAAGCAGAAATTTATATCCATACCTAATGAAATTTTTAATGACACTATATCGAAAAAGATGATCCCTGCAGATATCATGATATATATGTACCTCTGCAGTAAGGCTGCGCATGGTAAGCCCGTATATATAAATAGATCCAAGATGTGTAAAGACTTAGGGGGCATATCCCTGAGCAGAATCTCAGACAGCTTAAAAAGGCTATCAAATAACGGGCACATAAATCGATGCCAATTAAACGGAGCGACCTCAACAGAGCTTTTAACTTTTGTAAAAGACAAAAATAATATCTTCATAAGGGGGGCGCACGCAGTATGAAGATTTCAGTAAGAATGGAGGGTGGCTTAGGAGATCACTTATTAGCAAATAGATTTGTCCCAGCAATACTAGATAAATACCCAGGCGCAGAAATACACCTCTTCTCAGACACAGGAGGAAAAACTCTACAATCAGACACCCTACTTAGCCTTTATACTTTTTATAAAAGCAGAACCCTACTCAAAAGACAATCAGAAAAATATACAATATCCTCTCAATTTGGTGAAGAAAACTTTCCTTCCCACATTAATAATACAAACAACGAACAGAGAAAGCAAATGCTGAGCTTTGATAAATTTTACAACCTCCACCTAGATTGGATGGAGTGGGTTTACTACGACTTCCATTGGCAAAACTACTTTTATCATTTTCCAAAGCCACACCTAGAAGTACAAAAATATCCAGCAGTAAATAATTACATCATACTACACCTAGCATCAGATAATATGGGGAATAATCATAGAATGAGCAAGAAGTACATCAATAATATCATAAATAATATTCCACCCTTATTTGATGTCAAAATACTCTCAACTCCATCAACAGAAGAATTTATAAACGAAGTAATTGAACCTAAGGGTAATATAGAAATCATATCAGAACCCCTACCAACAATAATTTCAATGGTAAAATCCAGTTCAGGCATCATGGCTATTGACTCTGGTATAAAATATTTAGGATACACATTCAATATACCAACTCTTTCATGGGCAAAAGAATGTAAAGATCCCCATATTTGCCCTTTAGCATTTCAAGCAAGATGGTTAACATATCCACAGCTTTACTACCCGCTCGAATATGATGCAGACAGAATGGTAGAAAGTTTACTAAATTTAATTAAGTCAAATAATTTTTTTCTAAACCCCAATCTAGAAGGTAAGAATTTAGACAGACACTTAATCAGGAGAGTTGAGAATTGAATGTAGCTTTATGCTTTAGTGGTAAATTAGACCACTGGGAAGATTGCTGTATGTCAATCTTAGAGAATATCATATGGCCACTAAAACCAGATATATTCGTAACTACATGGGACGATCAACCTTCCTATGATTTTTGCAACTTCTACAAGCCGGTCAAGCGCAGGATCTTAAATTTTGAAGAAACAATGGATCATCTAGGCCCTACAGACAAACTTCCATGCCAGCCAGGCGCAGGATTAATACCAATGACTGCAGGACTCAAAATCTTAAACACTATGGTTCAAGATCATATGGCCTACAAGAAAAAAGAGTACGATTTAATAATAAGACTAAGGCCTGATGTGGAAGTATTAGAACAAATAAAGGTTCACGAAATAAAAGATTGCGCAAAAAACAAACATATAAGACTACCATTATTTGAAAGTACAAACATATATAATCACGAAGAAGAGTTAAAAAAGGAATTCGCATTTAGCTTTGTATATGATAAAGCCTCATTACCCAATCAAATTAATGATCAAATTGCGATAGGGCATCCAGACCAAATGAATAAATATATGAATAGTATATTCAGTATTTCTACAGCAATTCAGATGCTATGGAACGAAGGTTACCCAGAATATATGATCAAAGTACCAGAATCAGTATTAACAACATGTCTAAATATTCAGCAATGTAAATACAAACAGTTGACAGGTTCCTCTTCTTTTAATAATATATTACTGAAACTCGTAAAATGATAAAACAAATTATATTCGATCTAGATGGAGTACTAATAGACTCCAGGGAACTGCACTTTAAATCTTTTGACCAAGCATTAAAATTAATATGCCCAGATTTCGCAATTGAAAAAGAAGAACACTTATCCACATATGACGGTCTACCTACCACTAAAAAATTAGAACTCCTCACAGAAAACAAAGGCTTACCAAAAAAACTTTATAATAAAATTTGGCAAAAGAAACAAGACATTACATTAAATTTAATGATGGATTATATAGAAGATAGGAGGCTTGTAATTATCTTAGATAAATTAAAGGAGCAGGGAATCAGAATGTCCGTGGCCTCAAATTCGGTCAGGGAAAGTATCATAACAGCGCTTCATAATAAAAAAATATTACATTTCTTTGATCATATTGTATCTAATCAGGATGTGCTTCGCTCCAAACCAAACCCAGAAATGTATTATCAAATTATGATACAATCAGGAATCCCTTCCAGAAATACATTAATCCTTGAAGACTCAAATACTGGCAGGGAGGCGGTATTAAATTCTGGAGCGCACCTAGGGGCAATCAAAGACCCCGAAGACTTAACTTATGAAAAAATTATGAACTATATAAACAAAATCGAAGACAAACCATACGAAAAAACAAAATGGGAAGGTGGAAACATGAACGTATTAATACCAATGGCTGGAGCGGGCAGTAGATTCGAGAAGGCGGGTTACAGTTTCCCTAAGCCACTCATTGACGTAAACGGAAAACCGATGATACAAACCGTAGTAGAAAGCTTAAACATCAATGCAAACTATATATTTATAGTACAGAAATCCCATTACGAAAAATACTCACTACAACATACACTGAACTTAATAGCTCCAAACTGTAAAATCATACAAGTAGAAGGTTTAACAGAAGGGGCAGCGTGCACGACCCTACTAGCAAAGAGCCTCATAAACAACAAGGAGCCGCTACTTATAGCAAATTCAGATCAGTTCCTAGACTGGGATAGCAATCAATTCATGTACTCAATGATAGCGGACGAAACTGATGGTGGTATACTCACATTTGAATCCTCTCATCCAAAGTGGTCATACGCAAAACTTAACAATGATGGCTTCGTTCAAGAGGTTGCAGAAAAAAAACCCATAAGCAACCATGCGACTGTAGGGGTTTATTACTTCAAACATGGAGAAAATTATGTTAAAGCCGCAGAACAAATGATCAGTAAAAATATCAGAACTAACAACGAATTTTATGTTTGCCCAGTATATAATCAGTGTATATTAAATGGAGAAAAAATAAAAATTTTCGGAATACCAAAAGACTCAATGTGGGGACTAGGGACTCCTGAAGATTTAAGTTTTTTCATAAATAATTATGAAACTAATAGCACATAGAGGGAATACTTCAGGGAAAGATCCAGAAAATGAAAATAACCCAAACCATATAATTCATGCAATCAATAAAGGTTTTGATGCGGAGATAGATGTCTGGTGCCATGACGGCTTATATTCCGGGCACGATAAAGCTCAATATGATATTGATTTAGATTTCTTATTAGAATATCATGATAGCCTTTGGATACATTGCAAGAATATTGAGGCACTAGAACTATTATCATCAATCCATCAATTAAATGTTTTCTGGCATGAAAACGATGCATATACACTTACATCTAAAGGCTATATTTGGACCTACCCCCATAGAAAGGTTTGCAAAAAATCAGTTATCGTTTGCAATAACTCTCAGTACGCAAAGTATCAAAATTGCTTTGGAGTATGCTCCAGCTTATTACCATGAGTACAGATAATTGGTATTTAGATTTCCTTAAAAGGCTTTTACCAAAAATGGAAGGCTTAGAAAACTCTTTATCAATTATAATACAAGGTCCACTTAACATCAGAATGAAAGATTCTATTCCGCATTATTTAAAAGTTATAAAAAATAGACAATATTTCTCTAAAGCATTAAGTGGGAACGAGTTTTCGAAAGATAAAATGCTAGGCAATTTAATAATATCCTGTTGGGAAAACGACGATTTCTCGATCATTGAAGAATTTAAAAATGACCCAAACATTAAAATTATAATTAATAAATACTCCAAACTACCCAAGTATGAAAAAAGATTAGGGACAAGAGGCGCTTCGCCATGGATGTTTCAAAATTACACAACCAAAAATGGATTAAGCGAAGCGACGGGTAATTTATCAATCAAAGTAAGATCTGACGAAGTTTACACGAACCTCGAATACTTCGCAAAAAGAATGTTCTTAGAGTATGGTAAGATATTTACTTCTGACATCTTTTTTAGGAGGGATGCCGAGGAAAAATTCCACATCTCAGATCACGTGATAGGAGGGCCAACGTGTACAATGAAATCCGCATTTCAGAGTGCAGTTCGCATGTGCCAAAATCCATACTCTGAAGGGGTAAAATTCCCTGAGCAGCTAATTTGCAGGGCCTTCCTTAAGGCCAAAAATGAAGATTTATCGAAAACGTATAAATCCAAAGAAATGATGAAAAGGAACTTTAGAATAATACCCATCACTAAACTAGGTGAAATAACATGGACTTGCAGTTACAGAAGATACAGACCTCTTAAGAGTCAAGAAGACGGTTGGCTTCAAGACATAAATCAAATTTAATTACTAACATCTATATGTTTTTGATTGCAATGATTATTATTTAGTGGTATTATTAACTCGACTTTATAAATGAATATTCAAGTAAAAAAAAGAAATGGAAGATTAGAAGACTTCAATGTAGAAAAAATAAATAAGTGCGCAGAAAGAGCATGTGAAGGACTAGAAGGTGTATCTGCAAGTGAGGTCATCCTTGATGCACAAATAGGTCTTTTTAATAAAATCACAACACATGAAATAGATAGTTCTCTAGTTTTTTCCGCCAGGCAAAAGATAGAAAAAGAACCAAATTATTCACTTGCAGCAGCAAGGCTTTTATTAAACTCTCTATACAAAGAAGTGTTCAAAGAGGGGGTAGACTCAGATATATTTAAGCTTCAATATAGAAAAAGCTTCGTACAAGGAATTAAAAAACTTGTAAAAAGCGGTAAATTAAACCCAAGAATGCTAGACTATGATTTAAAGCGGCTTTCCGAAGCATTAAAAATTAGAAGAGATTTATCATTTAAGTATTTAGGTATACAGATATTGCACGATAGGTACTTCATCAGGGAAGATGGTAAAATAATGGAGGCCCCACAGGCATTTTGGATGAGAGTGGCAATGGGTTTAGCGCTAAACGAAAGCAACAAAGAAGAGTGGGCAATAAAATACTATGATATGTTTAGTCAATTCCTATATACTTCCTCAACGCCAACACTATTTAATAGTGGGACAGTTAGATCCCAATTAAGCTCATGCTACTTAAATACATTTGATGATAGTATAGATGGTATATTTGATGGAGCCTGGCAGGAGGCAAGAAAAAGTAAGTATGCAGGAGGCTTAGGTTTAGATGTTACCCCTTTTAGATCTACAGGTTCACATATTCAAGGTACAAATGGTATTTCTAGTGGACTTGTGCCTTGGTTAAAAATATATAACGACCTACTGGTTGCTGTCAACCAAGGGGGTAAGCGGCCAGGTGCAGGATGCGCTTATTTAGAACCTTGGCATTTAGATTTTGAAGATTTTTTAAACTTAAGAAGAAACACTGGAGACGAAAGATTAAGATGTCATGACATGAATACTGCTTCTTGGATACCAGATGAATTCATGCGCAGGGTTCAAAATGAAGAAGCTTGGTATTTCTTCGACCCTAAAGATTCTGGACTTCATGATTTATTTGGCAAAGAATTTGATAAAAAATATAATCAACTTTGCGAACAAGCAGATAAAGGTTTAATTAAAAATTATAGAAAAACTCAAGCGAAAGAACTGTGGAAGAAAATGCTTAAAGTTTTATTTGAAACTTCTCACCCATGGAATACATTTAAGGATCCATGCAATATACGTTATACGAACCAGCACGAAGGTATTGTACATAGTAGTAATTTATGCACAGAAATCACGCTTCATACAAAAGCTTCAGAATATGAAAAAGGCAAGAAAACAGCAATCGGGGAAACAGCTGTATGCAATCTTGGTTCAGTAAACCTACTAAATCATTTAACCGAAGATAATAAGTTAGATTACGATAAACTTAAGAAAACTATACATACAGCTATCAGGGCATTAGATAGTGTCGTCGATCTAAACTTTTACCCAACAGAAGAAGCCAGGAGCAGTAATTTAAAACATAGACCAATAGGCTTAGGAATGATGGCGCTGCACGACATTCTACATAAATTAAACATT
>Ga0181597_10007365_pt1 | contig 10038 bp, 10 predicted proteins | sample 041ome_5_FD_148647 | JGI IMG/M metagenome (GOLD analysis project Ga0181597, IMG submission 148647) | Coastal salt marsh microbial communities from the Groves Creek Marsh, Skidaway Island, Georgia - 041403US metaG (spades assembly) | ecosystem: Environmental > Aquatic > Marine > Intertidal zone...
TGAAATTATTTATATTCAATGCTTGCTCTCAAAGATGCATTAAATTCTGGCTTTGATGAGGCTTTGATTCTAGATATCGATAATAACGTGAACGAGGGATCTGGGGAAAATTTTTTTATGATAATTGATAATACTTTTTATACTCCTAAGGATCGAACTGTGTTAAACGGTATTACAAGGCAAACAATAATGGAGATAGCAAGTGATTTAAATTATAAAGTTGAAGAAAAGGATATATCTGTTGAGGATGTCAAATCCTGTGATGAAGCTTTTTTTACAGGAACTGCCGCAGAAGTGACTCCTATAATTCAGGTGGATGACAAGAAAATTAATAATGGGAGACCAGGAAAAATTACAAAACAAATACAAACAATATATTTTGATCTCATACGAGGTAAAATAGAGAAATATAATAATTGGCTGACACATGTAAAAAATGTTTAAGAAGAGAAACATACTTGTTATCGGGGATATAATGCTGGATAAATACAGTCATGGTAATATGAACAGAATATCACCTGAAGCGCCTGTCCCTATAGTAGATATTAATAAAGTCACCTTCAAACCAGGCGGCGCCTCGAATGTAGCTAAGAACTTATCTGCTCTTGGAATGAACGTTACCCTATTGGGTATAACAGGAGATGATCCAGAACTAAAAGAATTAATCAAAGTTTTGAGACACACTGATATTAAATTTGACCCAGTAAAAGATATAACTATTAGAACTACATTGAAACAAAGAATTATTGCCAATGATCAACACTTAATGCGTCTAGATCATGAAGATAAGAATAAATCATGTATGCATAAGGAACTATATAAAAAAATTACAAAATATATGAAGGGCACAGATATAATTATTCTATCAGATTATGACAAAGGTGCTGTAAAGCCCATATCAAAGGAAGTAATAGATCTCGCTAATCAAAATGGTATAAAAGTGATTATCGATCCTAAAGGAACAGACTACAATGTTTATCAGAATGCATACATGGTTAAGCCTAATGAATTAGAATTTTCTACAATAATAGGTAAACCGAAAAATAAAAATGATATGATAAAAAAAGGTAAACAACTAATGAGAGAGTTGGAGTTAGAATCTCTATTACTTACTTTAGGAAAAAATGGAATGGTATTATTTTCGAAAGATTCTGTATTGACATTTCCAACATCACAAAAAGATGTTTATGATGTAACAGGGGCTGGAGATACAGTTATCTCGGTTATTGCTGCCTCATTAGCATCAAATAAATCACTTAAAAAATCATGTGAACTTGCAAATGTTGCTGCAGGCTTATCCATTCAACATCTCGGCACAGTCAGCATTAGTAAGTCTGATATTAGTAATGCAATTAAAAAGCCCTAAAATAATTTCTAATATTAATATATTGAAGACTTTATTAGAGAGTGCTCGTCAAAAAAATAAGACTGTGGTTTTCACCAATGGCTGTTTTGATATCATTCATCCGGGACATATTCATATTCTTCAACAAGCCAAAGCCAAAGGAGATATTTTAATTGTTGGTTTAAACTCAGATTCATCTATTAAAAGTTTTAAATCTCCAAACAGGCCTATTTGCCCTCAAGAAGATAGGGCCTTTGTATTGGCTTCACTTTCTTGTGTAGATTATGTAATTACTTTTAATGAGGATACTCCTGAGAGACTTATTGTTGAGATATCTCCCGATGTGCTTGTAAAAGGAAAAGACTACCAGGGAAAGTTTATTTCTGGAGCTGATTATATACTTGCAAATGGTAAAAAAATTGAATTAGTCGATCTCATAAATGGTAAATCAACATCCGGTATCATAGAACGTATCAAAAAAAATTAGCCGTTAATAATCTCTTTAATTTTATTTTTAACATCATTTAGGGAAATTAGTTTCATTGCATCTTTATCTCTAACTCTTTCACCCCATTTGATATCATTTGTTTCCTTGTTAAGGAATTTTAACATTGCTTCATTATATTTATTAATAACATATTTTTGATTTAAGTACGGGCCAGTCCTTAATGGATTAGATGTCGCATATAAACCAATAATAGGCAGATTTAGCATATTTGCCATGTGTAATGCACCCGAGTCTGGTCCAATATAAAATTTACACTTACTTATAACGCTAAACATTTCAATCAAAGTTGTTTCGTTAATTAAATTTACAATATTTGAACTAGACTTAATATGTTCACTAAATTTATCTTTTTTATCATTACTTACTTTACCTAAAAAAAATGTATTGATGGAATATTCATTGAATAAGTATTCCGCAATGGTTCCATAATTATCATAGTCCCATTCACGATAATTATTTACTCTTGCGCTTGTAAAAGGATTTATTACTACATAAGGAACAAACTTATTTACATTTATTTCCTCTATATAATTCATATTTAGCATTGAACCTGTTTGCCAATCTAAAAATTTATTTTTAATATTTATCTTCTTTAAAAACGAAAAAAAGTTCTCCACTACATGAGATTTATCAGTATTTATATCATTAAACGTTACATTGATTTTTCCTTTTATCATCTTACCTATGAGCTTTGACCTTAATGATTTCTGCATATGTAAGACTATATCAAAAGGCATATTTTTAGAGAATTTATGCATTCCAAACATCGAGTCTAAAGTTTTATTTTTATCCATCACTATAAAATTTATGTCATTTAGATTTTTTACTAATTCATACTCTGTTTTTCCTATAATCCATGTGATATCGCAATTAATTATAGATTTCTGAAGTGTTGAGATAATAGGAATGATATGGGTTATGTCACCTATAGAAGATAATCTTAGAATGCAGACTGATATTGATGTATGATTTTTACTATTCATATGATAAAAACAAAGTATAGCTCAATAATATCTCGAAAATACACTAATAAGTATATCTGTTACGATTCTTCTATCCAAAAGATTCTCGAAGATAGAGTACTATCTAGTGTAGACAATAATGAATTTAGACTTGAAAACACATCTAATTTTTTAGATCTAAATAATGGTCTTATAAAAAAACATTATTGGAGAAAAGGGGGAATGAAATTTTTCAAGGATTATTATATTTATTTAGGTTTATCATATACTCGTCCAGTTAGAGAGTTAAATAATTATGTGGACTTCTCATATATTATTAATCAAATAAATAATCATAAAGTAGCAAATATAATAGAATTATGTACTCCAGTTTGTTCATTTGTAGAGAGAAAAGGAATGTTCTATACAGGAGATATAATACTATCAAAAATAGACGGGCTTACATTTGATCAATATCTTTTAAAAAATAATATTACTAATCAAATCTATAAAGACTTGAGATTCTGTTTTGATATTCTGTTCCAAAATGGCATATATAATCTTGATATGAATCTAAAAAATATAATTTATAATGAATTTACTAATAAAATATCTTTTATAGATTTTGATAAGTTAATTATCAACACATCTAGAAAGAATGATAAAAGGTATAGCTCAGATGTGTTATCAAAATTTAAAAAGTCTTTAGAAAAGCTAAATTTAGATAACAGATTTGATTGGAAAAGCTTTATAAAATAAATCTAGCTCCTGAAATGAGTATCAATTAGTTTTAAATAATCATTTATTATTAAGCTTTTTTCTTGAACAAGTTTCTTTGCACTTTTCTCAAAAACTTCACGTTTAGATTTAGATCTAAATAACTTTTCAAAGATATTTTTTAACATTATTGGTTTTTGACACATTATTAATGCGTTATTTTTTAAAAACTCTTCGGTCTCTTCAATAAAATTATACATATACGGCCCTACTATAATAGTTTTAGCTTTAGCAGCAGCCTCCATAAATGAATGGCCACCTACATCAACAAATGATCCTCCAAAAATTGTAAATTCACAATATTCTATGAATGATTCTAGTTCGCCAATAGTATCAGCAATATAAAGTTGCGTAGAATTTCTTATTTTTTCATTTTTACTTCTTATCGCAATATTAATTCCTGATAAAGGAATATCAGATAAAATATCTCCTAATCTTTCCGGATGTCTGGGCACTATTACCAATAAGTACTTATTAGATTTTAGTTTTAACCATTCTTTTATGATTATTATTTCTTCTCGATGATGAGATGAGGCAAGCAAGACATACTTTCTATCTATTATTTTTTGATTGCTCTTATTGCTTAAAAAAGAATATTTAATATTACCTATATTACTAACTTTAGTTTCATCCAAAAATCTCTCATAATTCTGTTTATCTTTAAATGATTTGGTATATACATGCTCTACATTATTCAGTGTTTTCTGATAGAGATTTTTTGATAATATCCCTAGTATGCCTTTTGGTGCATTGAACCTTCCATTTATAATTAGTATTTTAGTACCATTTTTTTTGCATGCATTATATAGATTCGGCCATACTTCTGTTTCTATTACAATTAAAAGTTTAGCAGAAATCTTATTAACCAAATTTTTTGTTAATAAATAGTAGTCTAGTGGCAAGTAATGATGTTCCACTCCCTTTAACTGTGAATTATCAAAATAATATTTTGATGAAGGAGTGTTTGATGTAATAAGAATATCTTTGTATCCATTTTTTAATAGTTCTTGCGATAAACCAATTGCAATTTTCATTTCCCCTACTGATGCAGCATGAATCCATAACGATTTCTTTTTAATATTCTTAGAGTTTAATAATTTATGAGATACATAAGATAATGATAGTGAATTCTTTAATGTGTAGATTGCTAGTCGGATTAAGACAAGAGGGTATATTAAATACAGAAGGAAGTTGTATGCCAGCATTACCAGATAAGATATGTGTTGATTTTTCTTAACTCTGATAAAGAAATTTTATTTTGCAAATAATATAGTTTCATTTTAGAGAATAAGTAGTTCATCATAATATTTTTTGAATCATTCACTGAGGTGTGGTATTTGATTTTAGTCTCAAGCAGTTGTGTGTCAGTGTAAACTCCTTTCTCATAACCTAATTGCGCACTTTCGTAGCTTTTTAAATGTGACTCAACTACATCTCTAGATAAATCATATAACTTTTTATTTGTATTAAAATCATTTAGTGTATCTATAAGATCATTTCTTATTAATCTTTTTGAAGCCGTGTAGTCAAGCCTAGCTTTCTGATAATTCAGCCTTGCTTCTCTAGTTTTTGATGTCTGGAAACCTCCGTTATATATTGGAAAATTTAAGACCAATGATATAGAGGAATCTTCCTGGGTAGTTGCACCAAATTGAGATCCGCCTTGAGTAATATCAACATAATCATATTCGGCAACTAAATCTATAGTTGGATAATGTCTAGATTTCTGTGATGCAATGTCATGCCTACTCTTTTTAATATTTTGTTTTGCTAGTTTTATAGAATTGTTATTCAGATTAGCCTCAAGGATTATTTCATTTGTATTGAAAGTTTCGTGATTAAGATTAATTAATTTAATATCATTAATATCATTTAACTCTTTTCCTGAAAACATATAAACCTGGTTCTTAGTTTCTATGAGATTGTCTTGACTAATGTCTACATCAATTATCGATTTACTAAAATCATTTTTATAATTTTCATAATCTTCTATCGTAATATTGCCACTCTCGAGAAGTGCTTTTGAATTCTGGTATCGAACATAGTTTAGTTCTTTCTTTAGTTGATTAAGCGATAAAAGATTTTTTTGTTTGATTAAGTTGAAATAGTGTCTAATAGACTCTAGGATAACTACAGATACTGAATCACTCTGTCTAATTTTATTTTCTTGGAGAAGGCTTTTAGATTTTTTAATTTCATCAAAAACATATAGATGAAATAATGGCTGTTTGATGGATAAATTATATGTATCTCTATCAAAATTAGATGGATTGTAAGCACCGCTTGATTTATATCTTTCTATCGTGGTTTCAGATGCTCTTGCTGAGAAGTTTATATCAGGGAAGACTGATGATTGTGTTTGTTCAAGAACTTCATTAGCTATATCTAGATCTAAACTTTTTTGTGATAAATCAATATTATGCTGCAATGCTCTGTCATATAATTCTATGAGATTTGCTCCATGAGCATTGAACGTGGTGAGTAAAAATAATAAAAATATTTTTTTCATTTATATTTTTCAATAGCCGAATCAACATCATCAGACCATTGCTCGAGTCCTCCAGTTAAATTATATAAATTCTTTACCCCTTTTTGTTCCAAATATAAAGCTACAGTTCTGCTTCTTATTCCATGATGGCAAACAATCACATATTCATATTTATCATCAAATTGATCAATTGAATCTGGTATTTTGCCCATTGGAATATGAGTGCTGTTATCTATATGACATTTATCATATTCCCACTGTTCTCTGACATCTATTACCTTAAGTATAGGATTTGTTTTAATCATTTCATTAACTTCTAAGGGTGTCTTCTCTTGCATAATTAATCCGTTATTTTATTTGTTTGTGATGTTACTATATTTTCTATCACTGTGTAACCATTTCTAGTCTTATCGATTATAATACCTTTCTTATAGGGGGATTTATATTGATTTATAAAGAAAAAACATTTTGCATCTGTATCAAGATATTCAATGAATGGAAGATATGAGTCAATAGAACATGTAAACAAGATTTTTTTATACATTATAATCTTATCTAAGCAATCCATAATATTATTCTGATTTAAAAAAATCTTATGTCGGTTTTGGCTATAAAGATCAAGATTTCTTTTACCAAACTCAAAAAGTACTGGGTCTACTTCATATGCCGAAACAGTGTTAGATAGATATGAAATACATTCAACAAGATAACCGCTGCCTGTTCCTACAACTAAAACATTATCATTTAAATGGAATTCCATAGCCTGAATTATTTTAGCTTCACAAGATGGTATGAGCATTTTCTGATAAGAATTAAGCGGAACTGCAATATCTGTAACCGAAAAAGGTTTATATTTTTGAGGTAAAAAATATTCTCTTTTTACATTTTTAATGACACTTAAAACTCTTTCATCTAGAATGTCATGGCATCTATATATTTGATTTGTTTTTTCTAGATAATTCATTTCATGATTATATCGATGTTTATGATACTATTACAGTACAGTGTGTAATCTATGACAAAAAATAAAATAAATCTCGAAGAATATAAGACGAATTTTCCTAACTCCAGAAAAATCTACAAGGAAATTAATGATATCAAAATACCATACAGGGCGATAAAAATATCAAACTCTTCTCGCGACAGCGAAGAATTCCATGTTTATGACACTACAGGACCTTACACTGAGCCTGATTTCAATATAGATCTAAATAATGGTTTGCCAAAGACTAGAAACAAATGGATCTTTGAAAGACACGAAAGCTTTTCCTCTGATAAAAAATTTAAAAATAACATAACGCAACTTGCATATGCAAAAAATGGAATCATAACGAAAGAAATGGAATATGTCGCTGCTAGAGAAAATAGTTATAATAGTAATTCTGAAAAAAGTATCACTCCAGAATTTGTAAGAAGTGAGATTGAATCTGGAAGAGCTATTATACCGTCAAATATTAAACACCCTGAATTAGAACCAATGATTATCGGTAAAAACTTTCTTACAAAAGTTAACGCTAATATTGGTAATTCACCTGTCAAGTCAGATATTGAAGAAGAACTTGATAAATTACTTTGGTCAGTTAGGTGGGGTGCAGATACTGTTATGGACTTATCAACTGGTAAAAATATTTTTGAAACTAGAGAAGCTATAATAAGGAATTCGCCAGTACCTATAGGAACTGTTCCGATTTATGAGGCTCTAGAAAAAGTTAAAGGCAAAGCTGAGAACCTTAATTACGATATTTTTAGAGACGTAATCATTTCTCAAGCAGAACAGGGAGTTGATTACTTTACTATCCATGCAGGATTAAGACTTAGCTATATTCCTACTACGACTAATCGACTTACAGGTATTGTTTCTAGAGGTGGTTCAATAATTGCAAAATGGTGTTTGGCTCACCATAAAGAAAACTTTCTCTATGATAATTTTGACGATTTATGCGACATCATGAAAAAATATGATGTCTCTTTTTCCCTGGGTGATGGGCTTCGCCCTGGCTCTATAGCTGATGCTAACGATGAAGCTCAATTCTTAGAATTAAAAACTTTAGGTGAACTGACCTCTAGAGCTCAGGCAAAAGATGTGCAAGTAATGATAGAAGGACCTGGTCATGTTCCTCTTAATAAAATTAAAGAAAATGTTACTTTGGAAGAGGAATATTGCAATGAAGCACCTTTTTATACGCTTGGGCCACTTGTAACAGATATCGCCCCAGGCTATGACCATATTACCTCTGCAATTGGAGCAGCAAATATTGGCTCATATGGGACTGCTCTATTATGCTATGTAACTCCAAAAGAACATTTAGGATTACCAAATAAAGAAGATGTAAAAGACGGATTAGTTGCATATAAGATAGCTGCTCATGCATCTGATATTGCCAAAGGGCACTCATTTGCGGTTGAACGAGATAATGAGCTTTCAAAAGCAAGATTTGAATTTCGTTGGTTAGATCAATTTAACTTATCACTTGACCCATATAAAGCAAAAGAATTTCATGATGAAACATTGCCTCAAGAGAGCGCAAAGTCAGCACACTTTTGTTCAATGTGTGGTCCTAACTTTTGTTCTATGAAGATTACTCAAGATATTCGTGATTATGCCTCCAAAAACAATATCAAGGATATCAAGATTGCAGTAGAGGAGGGGATGAAAGAAAAATCCAAACAATTTGCAGAGTCAGGCAACAAAATTTATATAAAAAAATAAACTATTTTTGTGAAGCTTTTAGAGCTTTATCTAAATCTTCAAGAATATCATCTATATTTTCCAAACCTATAGACAGTCTAACTAGGTCTTCTGGGACACCAGCAGCTTTTAATTCTTTTTTAGAAAGTTGTCTATGCGTTGTACTCGCTGGATGACAAGCAAGAGATTTAGCATCACCTATGTTTACTAATCTGGTTATAAGGTTAAGATTATCAATGAATACCCCTCCTTTTTTCATGCCACCTTTGATGCCAAAGCTAAGCACACTCGATGCTTTTCCATTCATTAGTTTTTTCGTGAGATTGTATTCTTTGTGTGATTTAAGACCAGGATAATTTACCCATGTAACACATTTATGGTCTTCTAAAAATTCGCCGACTTTCAATGCATTTTCACAATGTCTATCCATTCGTACTGGCAAAGATTCTATTCCTTGTAAAATCATAAAACTATTAAAAGGCGAAATAGCTGCTCCCATATTTCTAAGCGGTACAACTCTAGCTGCACCTATGAATGCGGCATCACCCATTGCTTCGGTAAACACTACACCATGATATGACATATCAGGAGTATTTAATCTTTTAAACTTGGTTTTATGCTTAGCCCATGGGAATTTGCCAGAGTCAACTATAATACCACCTATGGTTGTCCCATGCCCACCCATGTATTTTGTCAGAGAATGAACAACAATGTCAGCACCATGCTCTATTGGTCTGAATAAATATGGGGATGGTACAGTATTGTCGACAATTAGGGGGATATTATGTTTATGTGCTATCCGAGCAATTTCAGGAATATCAACAACATTTGCTGCTGGATTTCCTATTGATTCACAAAATATTGCTTTAGTTTTTTTATCAATTAATTTTTCAAGGCTTGGAATATCATCATGATCTCCAAATTTTACATCAACTCCAAATCTCGGCAGTTGGTGCGCAAATAATGTATAAGTGCCACCATATAATGTACTTGTACTAACAATGTTATCCCCAGCTTCACAAATAGTCATGATTGCATAAGTTGTTGCAGCAGAGCCTGATGCTAAAGCTAAAGCACCAATACCTCCCTCCATTGCAGCAACTCTTTTTTCAAGGACATCTGATGTAGGGTTCATGATTCTTGTATAAATGTTCCCCGCGACTTTGAGGTCAAATAGGTCTGCTCCATGTTGTGTATCATCAAATGAATATGATGTTGTTTGATAAATTGGTACAGCTACTGATTTTGTAGTAGGTTCCGGTGAATAGCCACCATGGATTGCGATCGTTT
>Ga0181597_10007366_pt1 | contig 10037 bp, 7 predicted proteins | sample 041ome_5_FD_148647 | JGI IMG/M metagenome (GOLD analysis project Ga0181597, IMG submission 148647) | Coastal salt marsh microbial communities from the Groves Creek Marsh, Skidaway Island, Georgia - 041403US metaG (spades assembly) | ecosystem: Environmental > Aquatic > Marine > Intertidal zone >...
GAACCTACGACCAATCGATTATGAGTCGACTGCTCTAACCAACTGAGCTATGGGCCCGAAAAGGGCGCGTAGTCTAACAGAACCCTGTGCTAAATGACTGCGACTATCAGCCGTCTAAATCGGCCGCGCTGTGTCGCTCCGGGAGGCGTTTCGCCTCATCACCCCAAACGCGATTCACTCTTTGTCCGCGCTTCACAGCTGGCCGTTCCTGCACGGCCTTGGTCCAGCGCTGCACGTTCTTATACGAATTCACGTCGAGAAATTCACCGGACTCATACAGCATGCCCATCGCCAGCGCACCGTACCAGGGGTGGATCGTAATATCGGCAATGGTGTATTCGTCGCCACACATGAACTCGCGTTCGGCGAGGTTGCGATCCAATACATCCAGCTGACGTTTCACTTCCATCGTAAAGCGATTGATGGGGTATTCGAGCCGCTCCGGTGCGTAGGCATAAAAATGGCCAAAGCCGCCGCCCAAAAATGGCGCACTGCCCATTTGCCAGAACACCCACGACAGGCATTCGGCGCGCGCACTGAGGTCGGTGGGCAAAAACTGGCCATGCTTCTCGGCCAGGTACATCACGATGGCCGCCGATTCAAAGACACGTGTGGGTGTAGGCGTGCTGTGGTCCACCAGCGCGGGGATCTTAGAATTGGGGTTGGCGGCGACAAACCCGCTGGAGAATTGGTCACCGTCCATGATGTTAATCAGCCACGCGTCGTACTCGGCCTCATTGATCCCTAGCGCGAGCAGTTCCTCGAGCATGACCGTAACCTTGACCCCATTGGGTGTGGCGAGTGAATAGACCTGCAGCGGATGCTCACCGACCGGCAAATCTTTTTCATGCGTGGCGCCCGCGATGGGCCGGTTGATCTTGGAGAAGCGGTTTTCGTCGCCTTCCTGATCCCACTGCCAGACTTTCGGGGGTGAGTAAGTGGGTGATTCTTTCATGGTGTAGTCATCATAGTCGTCGGGGGTAGGGTAGAGCTCGTCGTCGGCCATTGTATTGCGCTTCTTAAATTGGGGTGAGGGTTATCGGGTGCAGGTTATTCATGGTGAGTTACTGCCCCTCAGCCCGAACGCCATTGCGACATTTGTCGCGAGCTGAAGCCAGTTCTCTAGAATAAAAACTGTACTGATCTCCGTTTCTGGTAGCAGGCTCACCCTCGAGGGGGTAGACCATGGACCATCGTCAAGAATTCCAGCGTCGTGCCCGCGCGCCGGTGCTCACTCAGCGCCTGATAATCCGGGTCGTTGTACCAGGCAACAGCGTGGGCTTCTGAGGGGAAGGTAAACATCACCATGCGGCCCTCACGCGGGCTCGCGCCCTCGAAGGTGACTGTATTGTCGTCGTAGGTAAAGAAAGTACCTTCGTGACGCTTAAGAATGGGAAAGAATCCCTTCTCGTACTCGCGATACGTTGCAGCATCCTGCACCGTGAAGTTGGCGACGACATAAACGGGGACTTCAGACATGGTGCACTCCTTATAAACCGGCATGCCAAGCGGCGACCGCCCGACCAATTTCTTCTGGTGAATCTTCCTGCACAAAGTGCAGACCTTTTACCGTGACCTCGGTCTGGTTGGGCCAGCTGCGGCAAAACTCCCGTTGCTTACCCACCAGAATCGAGCCTGGGTCAGCATTGATAAACAGTTTGGGGATCGGGCAGGCGGCCATAAACGCGCCGTAGGCCTCGACCAACGCGACCATATGCGCCGGCTCCCCCTCAATCGGGATCTGTCGCGGCCAGTTCAACGTTGGCTGCCGGTGCTCGGGCGTATCAAACGGCGCGCGGTAGGCGCTCATCTCTTCTTCGGTCAGGTCTCGCAGTATGGAGCTGGGCAGCACCGCTTCTACGAACATATTGCGCTGCAGCACGAGATCTTCGCCCTTGGCGGAGCGAAACCCCTGAAAAATCCCTCGCGCGCCCTCTGGCCAGTCTTCCCAAGTGATGGGCATAACGATGGCTTCCATGTAGGCAATGCCTTTAACGCGCTCGGGGTTAAGTCGCGCCCAATGGAACCCCAACCCGCTGCCCCAGTCGTGAATCACCAGGGTCACATTGTGATCGGCACCGATGGTGCGGAGCAGGCCGTCCAGATACTCAAACGCCACGTCAAAACTGTAGCGATCGGGCCCTTCGCTCGCAGGTAGTTTGTCGGAATCACCCTGGCCAATCAGGTCCGGCACGATCACGCGGCCGCAGCCCTCGAGCTCGGGAATCACGTTACGCCAAAGATACGAAGAGGTCGGGTTACCGTGGAGCAGCACAATCGGGTCGCCGGTCCCCGCCTCGAGATAAGCGATGCGCTTGCCATGGACCTGGGCGAAGTGTTGGACGATGGACATGGGGCTCCTCTCACCAGCGGCGCGCCACAACAACAGCGCACCGTGCGGCAGGCCGGTCTGTGGTTAGTGACCCGTGGGCGGTGACCAGATGCTCGCAATTCAACTATTGACAGCTAAAGTGCCATAAAAGTACGTGTGCGACCAGTGCCGGCCCTCGTGTTCAATCTCGTGTTTAGCCCCCAGCGATGAGGACCAACGGGCGAGGGTCGCGGCGTCAGTTTGTGAGCGCGAGCATGTATTCCGCCACCAGCTGGCGCATCGGTTCAGACAAATGATCCTGCGGCGGCATCGTAGGAAAGTCAGGACGCTTTTTGGCCGGGCTGGCGATGTAAGCGGCAATGCCCGAGGCGTCGGCACCGTATTGCGCCTGAATAGCTAACGTGGGTGGCCCAATCAAGCGAATGTTGTAGGCATGACACCCCGCGCAAATACCCTGATACACGAGCTCGGCCCCGGCAATATCCTCCTCGATCACCCGCGGCGCCGCAGGCTCCGGCAACATTTTGGTCACCAGACCCCGGGTGGAGGCTGCGGGTTCGCGCCCAACAATGGCGTCTTTGGCCGCAATGGTGGGGCTGTTGCAGTCGGCCCATTCATCCACGCCAAGGGTGCGGTATGCCGCTCGCCGCGAAATACAGCTACCTCGCGCGGCTTCAGTTGCGCCCTGGTAGGCAAAAATATCCGGGCCGGTGGTTGAGAACTGCGTCAGCATCAACAGCTTCATGTCGCCCTCGGGCGAGGCACCGTTATTGAACATCACGTTATCGCGAATCTGCACTTTGTCTGGGTTGGGGTCGGAGCCTGTATCGCTGGCGATTTCGGTCACAAAGTCCTGACTGGTAATGATGATGCCGGCATTGTTGTTGCCGGTGATCACATTGTCTTCAATGATTACCTCGTCACCCGACATCACAATAATCCCGCTGCCGGCGGGGATCTGCGAGACCAACGAACCCGGAATCCCAAAATTGGGAGTGTTGTTATCGAGCACAAAGTTGCGGCGTACGATGGCGTCGTAGGAGCTCTTGATCGGCAGACCCGGGGTAATAAAGACCAGAATCCCCCCGGTGTTGTTCTTGGCCAGATTGCCCTCTACAAGAACGTGGCGGCTGTTTTCAATCTCGATGCCCGCCACATTGTCGAACACCTGATTGTTGCGTACATCGATGTAGTCACTCATGCCCACGTAGATGGCGGCGTCTTCGATGCCCGATAAAATGTTGTTTTCGATCAGACCGTTCTCGCCAAACTCCGGAAAGATGCCATACACCCCGGAGTCAATAATCCAGTTGTTGCGAATGGAAAAATTATTACCCGCCTGCCCCATAATGGCATTGCCCTTGTAGTGGGTGATCTTGAACCACTCCACCGAAAAGCCGTTGCCGGAATACAGGATTGCGTCGTTGAGCTGCTTGTTGCCATCCAAGTGCGGCCAGTTATCGCCCTCGACCACACCGCGTAGGGTAATGTCGTCTTTGTCGACGTAGACCGTCTCGCTATAGAGACCGGGGTACACAAGTATCTCATCACCGGGTGCGGCCCGATTCACCGCGTCCTGAATGCGGTCGCCTTCCCGGACTTCGATCACCGCGGCCTGCGTAATCGATGCGATATTGACTATCAGGCCGACGGCCAGGGCCGCGGCCCAGTGGTTAACGCGGGTGTTCAGCATGGCGATGGTCGTGGTCATGATGCGGTGTCCCCCGTGGGCGGTCAGTATTGCCCGTGTTTTAGCGGTCCGTCTGTGCGGCCTGCTCGTTGTCTTGCTTCGTGGTCGCGGTTTATTTTTTTAACGCCGCTATGGCAAAGCGGTTACTCCGCAAGCCGGCCATTATTGTGCACCAAATAGTCGGTCGTTGCCCGAGAGACATGAGGGGCGTTGCTCGCGCGCCCAACGGGCAGTCCCGACGGCACTGCCGATGGGATCTCCGGCATAAACCCCTCGTCGGTCAATGCGCCCAAAAACGTCACCAGCAGCGAAATTTCTTGATCGGTTAAGCGGGGCTCCCAGATGTGCCAGTGGATCATGAGCGATTCACCCTCGGGGACCTCGTGCCCGCGGCCACCCGTGTAAAAGGCAGCGGCGTCCGCCAGCGTCGCCTTCTGGCCGCGGTGCATATAAGGCGCGGTGCGCACCGCATTACGCAGGCTCGGCACGCGAAACGCGCCCCGCTGCGTGGCATCGCCGGTGATGGCCCCGGCGCCGGCATCGAGCATTTCACCGGGTGCGTCCGCCACCCCAATCACCGCTAGCTGTTGGTTGGTAAAGAGCGGCGGCGTGTGGCATTCCGCGCAGCGGGCCACAAAGGATCGGAACACATTGAGCCCTGCGATCTCTTCTTCATTCAGCGCTGCGTGATAGCCATGGGCATAGAGGTCGTAGCGACTGTTGAGTGAGACCAGGGAGCTCTCGAACGCGGTAATGGCGGTGTAAATGTGCTCGAGTGATATCGGTGTCGTGCCAAAGGCCTGTTCAAACAGCGGACGATAGGTGTTGCTGGCGTTAATCGTAGCTAGAAGTTGCGCCGGGGTATTGCCCATCTCGATGGGTGAGTACAGGGGCCCCTGCATTTGCGCTTCGAGGCTCGATTTAGAGCCATCCCATAGCAAGGCTGACAAAAAGCCCACGTTCCACAAGCTCGGTGCGGAGCGCTCGAGTGTTTGCCCTCCAATGCCTGTGGCTTGCGCCTTGCCATCAGCAAACCCGAGGGACGGATCGTGGCAGCTGGCGCAGGATACGGTGCCATCGGCTGACAGGATCGGGTCGAAAAACAGGTAGCGCCCCAGGTCAATTTGTTCGGGAGTGAACCCCTCGCGCAGCCGGGGTAAGCCGCTTTTGAGCCCGCCCACCCCCGCGTCGCGAAGCGAGGCATAGTCGCGGTAGCGGTTGCGGAGGACGCACCCCCCATCGTTGTTGCGCTCAAAGGACGCCGGGCATGTGGTGCTCAGCATAAAGCCGGCAGAGGGTAATTCGCTGGTGCCGGGGGATTGGGCTTCAGCGCCAGCAACCTGGATTTTTAGCACGATTAGCGCAGTGAGGGCGCCAAAAAATAACTGTGCTCTGCGTTTGCTAATCATCGCAGCTACCCCTCTATTCGCTGCCCAGTATAGGCAAGCTGTTAGGGTCGCTGGGGGGGCAGGGTGTTGATAAAGGCGATGACATCCCGCAGGTCGTCACTGTCGGTGAGCGCGGGCGCAAGCCTGGCCATTTGCGCGCCATAAGTATCGTCGGGATGCTGGCCGCGGAGGCCATTGAGAAAGCCCTGATAGGCCGATAGCAGATACCAGTCGCTGACGCCCGCTAGCGCCGGCGCGCCTAGCAAGTCGTTACCCAACGCATTGCCCCCATGGCAGGCACTGCATAAATTGCTGTAGTAATCCTCGCCGCGAGCGGCGTCGCCTTTGAGACTTTCGGTGGGTCGGGTGCCCGGCAACTCGCTGGAGAGATAGCTGGCGAGGCCGGCGATGTCATCGGGAGTGAGGGTGGCTACGCTGAGTGCCATTCGCTTACCCGCAGCATCATCTGGATGAGCGCCGCGCACGCCGCTCACAAAATGGGTGAGCTGGCGGCTGAGGTAGGCGGAGGAGAGCTGGGTGAGTGCCGGTGCGCCCAAGGCACGATTACCTTCGCCCGAGCTGCCATGGCACGCCACACACTGACCACGCCAAATGGTTTCGGCCGGTGAGCCGGCAAGGGATGCTGTCATCCCAGCGTCAAGAGGGAGGGGTGTATTGGCTTCGCCACAACTGAGCAGGCACCCCAACAGGGCGAGCAGTGTGGCGAAGCGATGCACGGCTTACTCGTCCAGAAAGCTGCGCAAGTAGTCTGAGCGGGTGGGGTGACGCAGCTTGCGCAGCGCCTTCGCCTCGATCTGGCGGATGCGTTCCCGTGTTACGTCGAACTGTTTGCCGACCTCTTCGAGGGTGTGATCGGTATTCATATCGATGCCAAAGCGCATCCGCAGGACCTTGGCTTCTCGCGCGGTCAAGCCACCTAGCACTTCGCGAGTGGCTTCAGTAAGCCCTTCCTCGGTCGCGGCATCGATCGGCGAGGAGATGGTGATGTCTTCGATAAAGTCACCCAGATGCGAGTCTTCGTCGTCGCCAATGGGTGTCTCCATGGAGATCGGCTCTTTGGCAATCTTGAGCACCTTGCGTACTTTATCTTCGGGCATGTCCATACGCTCGCCCAGTTCTTCTGGCGTGGGCTCGCGGCCCATTTCCTGCAGCATCTGGCGCGAGATGCGATTGAGCTTATTGATCGTCTCGATCATGTGCACCGGAATACGAATAGTGCGGGCCTGATCCGCAATCGACCGCGTAATGGCCTGACGAATCCACCAAGTGGCATAGGTCGAGAATTTGTAACCACGGCGATATTCAAATTTATCGACCGCCTTCATCAGACCAATGTTGCCTTCCTGAATCAGATCCAAAAATTGCAGGCCGCGGTTGGTGTACTTTTTGGCGATCGAAATCACCAGGCGCAGGTTGGCTTCGACCATTTCTTTCTTGGCGCGTCGGGCTCTAGCCTCACCCATGCTCATGCGGCGATTGATCTCTTTGATCTCGGCGATGGTGAGACCGGTTGCTTCTTCTACGTTACCGATCTGGCGCTGCAGGCGCTGAATCTCTTCTTTGTGTTGATTGATGCGCGGGCCTACGTCTTTCTTGCGCGCAACACGCCCCACCCAACGGCTGTCGCTCTCTGATCCCTGAAAGCTCTTGATGAACTCTTTGCGGTCCATGCGGCAATCGCGAACCACAATGCGCATGATCTCGCGCTCGGGCTCGCGTACTGCTGCCAGGGCAATCCGGGGCTCATCGATGAGCGGATCAAATACGCGCGGGGTCAGCTTAAAGAACTTGAAGAGCTCGCCGAGCTTGTTCATCTCGGCAACGGCCTCTTTGTGATCGCGTCCCTTGGACGCAATCGCTTTCTCGGTCTTGGTGCATTGCCGCTTCAGCGCCGTAAACCGCTTCTTGGCTTCGACGGGGTCGGGGCCCACACTGGCCTCTTCCTCATCGTCGTCATCGGTGCCAGCTGCTTCTGCAGCAGCTGCCATTTCGGAGGCAGAGGGCACATGCTCCGCGGGGTCGAGATAGCCGATCATAATGTCGATCAGCTTGCGCTCTTCCTTGGCGACCAGATCGTATTCGTTACAAAGCTGGCGCACTACGTTGGGGTAGTGGGCCAGCGCGGCCATTAGCTCGCGGATGCCTTCCTCAATCCGCTTGGCGATGATGATCTCGCCTTCCCGGGTCAATAGCTCCACTGTGCCCATCTCGCGCATGTACATGCGCACGGGGTCGGTGGTGCGGCCGGCCTCCTGCTCCACCGCCGCCAATGCCGCCGCAGCTTCGGCCGCTGCGATCTCATCCGCAGAACGATCGCCCTCGGCCATGAGTAATTCATCGGCATCGGGCGCCTGCTCGAACACCTGAATACCCATGTCGTTGATCATCTGGATGATGTCTTCAACCTGATCGGGGTCAGAGATGTCTTGCGGGAGGTGGTCGTTGACCTCAGCGTAGGTCAGGTATCCCTGTTCTTTTCCCTTTGCAATCAGGGCTTTAAGGCGGGATTGCTGATGCACTCGGTCGGTCATTCGGGGCCTGCATGGGTGTGGCAAAAAAAGGACCGCGGAGTATAACGACTTGGCGCGCTAATCACCAACCTGATTGGTTGCAAAATGCCAGCCGCTATCGCGCGATTTTTCAACGCAAGTCAACCGCTTGAGACCCTGTTCTCATCTTCTGGCCCGAGGAGATGCGGGAGGAGCGCAACGAGCACAGAGGTCAGCAGCAGAGCGGGTCCGTGCTGGGTCAGTCTCGCCCGCCTGACATGACGCGCGACGTGCCAAGGGGTGCTGTCTGGCATCGGCCACTCAGCGTTTGCCAGAAAGCTTGCGGATTTCCCGGGTTAACGAGAGTAGGGTTTGTTTCTCTTCGGTGGTGAGTTCGGCGTAGGACTTATTTTTAAGCCCGTCGACCTGTTGTCGCGCCGCGCCCAGTGCGGGGTGGCGGCGCAATTTATCAACCAGAGCGATGCAGAGCGCTTCGAGCCCGGCGTCTTCTTCAATGGTCTCCCGTCCGGCAAGGGCGTTCAGAAAATCCCCCTCCGGGGTGCCAAACCAGAATCCGAGCAACGCTGCCGTGGTCACCTCGGGATAGCGGCGAATGTGTGCCACCACCTCGCAGAGTAGCGCTTCATCACGACGGCCTTCTGGCTTTAACACCGTCTCAGGCACCTGGCCAACCAAAGCAGGCTTTAGCACCAGTATCCCCAATAGGCGGTGCACCGGGTTGAAAGAGCTGGGCGACAGGCTCTCTTCGAGTGAAGTATCCGGCGGCATCTCGGTATCGAGCGGCGGTTCGTCCGGGTCAATGGGGGGCGGCCCCTCATCGAGTCCGGTAATGTCAGCTGAGGTATCGCGCTCGGGCACTTGTCGCGGTGCGGGCGGGGGTTGCAGGCGCTTGAGGCTGTCTACATCGATGCCGGTTTTATCAGCCAGCGCCTGATACATGAGTGTTTTGAAAACGCCCTCGGGTAAGCGATGCAGATGTGGCGCGGCGAGCTTGGAGAAACGCGCCCGTCCATCCATGCTCTCCAGATCAAGGCCCTCAGCTAGATGGTTAAACAGGAAGGTCTCCAGCGGGTCGGCGTGGTCGAAGAGATTCTCCAGATACGCTTTGCCTTTGGCCCGCACTACCGTATCGGGGTCCTCGCCTTCGGGCAAAAATAGAAATTTGGCTTGGCGGCCATCTTGCATGGCGGGCAGTGTGGCCTCGAGTCCCCTAAACGCTGCTTTGCGCCCGGCCTCATCGCCGTCAAAGCAAAACACCACCTCGGGCACGATGCGAAACAGACGTTCGAGGTGGGTCTCGCTGGTCGATGTGCCGAGGGTGGCCACGGCATAGGGAATGCCGAACTGGGCCAGGGCAATCACGTCCATGTAGCCCTCGACCACCACGATTCGCTCGAGTCGCCGGGGATGTTTGCGTGCCTGCCAGAGCCCATAGAGCTCCCGTGATTTTTGAAATACGGGTGTCTCGGGAGAGTTCAGGTACTTGGGTTTGTCATCCCCCAGCACTCGCCCGCCAAAAGCAATCACACGACCGCGCTGATCCTGAATGGGAAATATCACCCGCTCGCGAAAGCGGTCGTAAGTGCGCCCCTTGTCGTTTTTCACCAACATGCCCGAGCGCATGAGTAAATCCTGCGCACTGTCGTCGGCGCCGTTGGCCTGCAGCAAGTTGTCCCACCCCGGGGGTGCAAAGCCAATGCGAAAATCCCGGGCGATCTCACCGGTGAGACCGCGGCCCTTAAGATAGTTCACCACTTTGTGGCGCTCGGGGTGCTGGCGCAGCGCGCCCTCGTAAAATTTGCTCGCGCGCTCCAATGCTTCATAAAGCGGTTTGTTTTGATCCCGTGGCGGTTCGCGCCCCTCTCTTGGGTCTTCCTGAGGGATCTCGAGGCCCACGCTCTGTGCTAGCCCTTCCACCGCCTCGCGAAAATCGAGGCGCTCGTAATCCATGACAAAGCCCAGCGCATTACCTCCCGCGCCGCAGCCAAAGCAGTAGTAAAACTGGCGCTCGGGGTTTACTGAAAACGAGGGGGTTCGCTCGTCGTGAAAGGGGCAGCAGGCGGAATAGTTTTTGCCCGCTTTTTTGAGTTTTACGC
>Ga0181597_10007367_pt1 | contig 10035 bp, 10 predicted proteins | sample 041ome_5_FD_148647 | JGI IMG/M metagenome (GOLD analysis project Ga0181597, IMG submission 148647) | Coastal salt marsh microbial communities from the Groves Creek Marsh, Skidaway Island, Georgia - 041403US metaG (spades assembly) | ecosystem: Environmental > Aquatic > Marine > Intertidal zone...
AACCCATGCATCATATTCATCTTGAGGAACAACTTTAACTACCACTGGCATAAATCCATGATTCTTTCCACATAACTCTGTGCACTTACCTCTATATGTTCCTGGCTCATCTACGATAGTCCAAGCAGTATTTATGAAACCCGGAATCGCGTCTTGTTTGATAGCAAAATCTGGCATCCACCATGAATGAATCACATCATTTGCTGTAATTAAAAATCTTATTTTTTTGCCTACCGGTATTACTACTGCCTCATCAACTTCTTCGAGATAGAATTCTCCTTTGGGAGTTTTGTTATATATTTCATCCCAATCAGTTGTTAGATTTTGGAAAAAATCTATGTCATCTTCTAAATATTTATATTGCCACTTCCATTGGTAGCCAACCACCTGAATATTGATATCACCCTCTGTATCATCATAAATTTTTGTAAGAGTATTCGATGCTGGAATTGCCATAAATACCAAGATTAAAAATGGAACTACAGTCCAAGCTAATTCGAGCTTGGTATTTTCATGGAATGAAGCAGGGCTAGGATTTTTTTTCTTGGTAAATGCAAACATTGAATAGAACATGATTCCAAATACGACAAGACCTATGACCACACAAATCCAAAAAATTAGCATGTGTAAGTCAAAGACTTCTTTGCTTATTGCTGTAACCCCTTCTGTCATGTTTAAGTCATCCCAAGCAGCAAACATGTTGCTTGAAAACAAAGTTATCAACCCGGAAAGAAGTGTTTTATTGACGCTTGTGGTAGCTTTTCTAAACATTAGTAATCCTTCGCTTTCTATGAAGCTTTTAAAATAAATAATTGATATATGTAATTATAACTATAAATTATGTTTATTAGAAGCTTTTTAACATGAAAGCTTGAAACAAACTGGTTCTTTTTGTGGGGCTATAATAGCTTTAAATGTTATGAAATTCTAGAATTTTTTAGGTCTAAAATCATCAATATTAAAGACCTTAGGCTCTATTATTTCTGGCTCATTATCTTGGCTATTTGCTGGTTTATGCTCCTTAAAATCACAGTTAAGGCAATAAATTGTTTGATCATCAGGAGTTATTGCAATCTTGTCTAATTCTTTGCAGCTTGGGCATACTGCGCCAGCAATAAATCGAATAAAGTTTTTAGTCATTAACGTTGCTTAAATCAATATTTGATATATCAGGAAATGTATCAAACCACAATTGAAATGAAAATGCTGCCTGAGCAATAAGCATGCCTGTTCCATCAAATCTATTTTTTGAAAACTGACTAGACCAGGAAAAAAATTTTTTCGATGCTTTACCGTAACTTAAATCATAGAAGATAGTCTCTTTATTAAGTTGATTTTGAATATCCCAATCAAAAGGACCTGATAAAGCGGCTGATGTTGCATTAATTAATAAATCTATAGGCTCGTCATTGCGTTCAAAACGCTCAAGATTAAAAGAAGAAAATTTTTTTAATAGAATTGAAATTTTGTTCGGCGATCTATTATCGACCATAAGTTTTGCTGGATTCATCCTTGCGATTGCTGGGATTATGCTTTGACTTGCGCCGCCTGCTCCAAGAATTAAAACTCTCTTGTTGCTGATTTCTATATTCTTATCAGAACAATCCCTTATAAACCCAAGTCCATCTGTTGACGATGCAATGATTTGTTCATCTTGGTTTTTACTAAGAGTATTAGCTGCGCCGAGTAACTCAACCTCACTGGATAAAATATCAGCCGCACGAACACAGTTTAGTTTATGTGGAAGGGTAATGTTCAACCCATGGCCGCCATTATTAAAAAAGTCTTTAACAAATGCTATTAAATCTTTTTGAACAACATGGAAAGGTTGATAATCGATCTCCATTCCATTCATTGCTCCAAACTTAGAATGTATTAAAGGGGACAATGAATGATCTATTGGATCCCCTACTACTCCTAGTTTTATTTTTTTGCTCACTTTATTCTCTCTTTCCAGGCCTTATTAAAGTGTGAAATCAAAGATTTATTTTTTCTTTTAATTTCTTTGCTGTTTAAATAGGGCCAGCTCACTAATGGTGGCAATGAGGCTAATATAGATTCAGTCCTTCCATTAGATTCAATTCCAAACTTGGTGCCCCTATCAAAAAGAAGATTGAATTCAACATATCTACCCCTTCGATATAACTGAAAATCTTTGTCATCTTTAGAAAATCTAGTATTTCTATGGCTCAAAATGATTTTTTCATAGGTATCAATATATGATTCTGCTGTTTTTTCCAACAAAGATAAGCTTGACTCAATATCTTTATGCTTAAGTTGATCAAAAAAAATACCTCCTATGCCTCTGTTCTCATTTCTATGAGGAAGTACAAAGTATTCATCACAGTTTTTTGCAAATTTTCTATAATATGTTTTATTAAATTCATCTAATGTTAGTTTGGCTTCATTGTGCCAGAGTGAAGCGTCTTCGATAGAGATAATATAAGGGGTTAAATCAAATCCGCCTCCTATCCACCAATTTTTAATCATAGAGTTCTTACCTAATTCCAGAAATATCCTTATGTTCATATGACTTGTTGGGCAATATGGATTAAAGGGGTGAGAGATAACAGAAACTCCAATCGCACGAAATTTCAAAGAACCATTTGACCTTAATTCAGTTGCTAGAGAAGAAGCGGGTAACTTATTCCCAGAAATTGAAGAAAAGTTAATAGCAGCCTTTTCTATTACATCACCATTTATAGATATAGATTTTCCACCTCCACCTTGTTTGCGATTCCAGATTTCAGCCTTTCGTTGAGATGCTTTAATGTTAAAAGAATTAAGCTTTTTATCTATGCTTCTTTGAACAGATCTAAGCCTTAATTCAATCAATGCAAGATTGTTTTTAGTCAGCTTATTCACGAATGTATTCCATTGTTTTTAGGTCTATTATTGAAGATGGTTTTAAAGCATCTCCATTATCATGAGCATACACTGCAACGTCTGGATCATCGAAGATTTTTTTTACCTCATCAAGTGAATTGAGGGTTGGAAAATTGCTTATATTTGCAGAAGTAGAGACCATTAAACCGTTAAATATATTAAGTAAATTTTTAATAGGTAAGTGATTACTTACTCTAATTGCAATTGTATTATCTATAGCTTTTATTGATAGTGATAGAGAATCATTTGCTTGCATTATAACGGTAACATGGCCTGGCCAGACGGACTCTAAAAATTCAATTTGTGATTCTTCCAACGCAGCAGAAAAATCTAATGCAAAGGAGATTGATGGGGCCAGTAAGATGAAATTTTTATTCTCAGATCTTTTTTTTAAGAGAGATATTTTGTTACAAGCGTTGATGTTTGACGCATCACAACCAAGGCCCCAAACCCCCTCTGTTGGGTGGATTAAAATTTTACCTTCTTTTAGCCAATGAGATGCATCGGTAGGAGATGAAAATTCCTTCAAATTAATTATTGAATTGACTCATTTGCGGCCAAAACATCATCGTGCATCTTGGATTTATACTCAACGAGCATAGCTGCAATTTTTTCATCTGAGGTACCTAACATTTGCACCGCACACAGCGCAGCATTTATTGCCCCAGATTTTCCAATTGCAAAAGTAGCTACTGGCACGCCCTTTGGCATTTGAACAGTGGCTAGCAATGAGTCCATTCCATCTAAGTCTCCTCCTCCAAGAGGGATGCCTAAAACCGGTTTGGTTGTTTGAGCTGCAATTGCGCCTGCTAGATGAGCAGCCATACCTGCCGCAGCTATAAATACTTTAGCTCCATTTTTTTCAGACTCTTTTACTCTCTTTACAACTTCTTCGGGCGTTCTATGCGCAGAAAGTATAAACATTCGATGAGGCACATTAAATTCATTTAGAGTATCTGCGGCAGCTTGCACAACTGGCAAATCTGACTTAGAACCCATAAATATTGAAACTGAGATGTTATCGGACATAAAATAGCTCCTTTTGCTATAAATAAAGATGTTGATTATAAAGAATGAACATATAATGTGTATATGCCTAGATTAAAAGTTTTAACATTTCCTGATCCCAGATTAAGAAAGGTTGCTGTGCCAGTTAAAAAATTCGACAAAAGTCTAGAAATTATAACTTCTAATATGCTTGAAACAATGTATGCGGAGGAAGGTATAGGGCTTGCAGCAACGCAAGTTGATATTCATCAAAGAATAATAGTTATGGATCTAAGTGAAGAGAGGAATGATCCAAAAATATTTATAAATCCAGAATTTAAGATTTTAAATGACAAAAGTCTACTTTCTTTTACGGAAGGTTGTCTTTCTGTACCTGGAATAACAGAAGAAATAACTAGGCCAGACAATATATACTTATCTTGGCAGGATATTAAGGGTGATTTCCATGAAGCGGAACCAAGTGGTTTGTTAACCGTCTGCATCCAGCATGAAATTGATCATTTAGAAGGAAAGTTAATGGTTGATTATCTATCCCCCTTAAAAAGGGATAGGATTAGGAAGAAAGCCTCTAAATAGCAGATTTTTAAAGAATTTAAGCGAATTTATAAGAAAATATGAAAGTTTTATTTGCTGGCTCTCCTGAATCATCAGCGAAAATATTAAATTCACTTCATAGTGAAGGATTCGAGATTGTAGGGGTAATCAGCCAGCCTGACAAAAGATCTAGGCGTGGAAAGGGGAAAGAATCATCAGCGGTCGCTAAAGAGTCTCTTAGGCTTGGAATACCCACTTTAAAACCTGCTTTATTGGATGAGTCTATAAAAAAAGAAGTTGAATCATTAAGCTATGATTTTTTATTAGTATCTGCTTATGGAAAAATATTACCAGATTGGTTATTAGACTCCCCAAAAATTGCTGCGGTAAATATTCATTTCTCTCTCCTGCCAAAATATAGAGGCGCCTCTCCTATTCAAACTGCAATATTAAACAATGATAAAAAGACAGGCATTTCTATTATGAAGATGACCCAAGGAATGGATGAAGGGCCTATTTATTGCTCTCATGAAATAGATATTTTGGCCTCAGAAAATAAAAATGATCTTGAAAAAAAACTTACCTCTTTATGTATTAAAAATCTTACTGCTGATCTCCTAAATATTTTTAACAATGAGTTGATTGCTGATGAGCAAAACCATGCAGAAGCTTGTTATTGTTCAAAGATAGATAAATTATCAGGCAAGGTAGATTTTGACATAGAAAATACCTCAGACATAATTCAAAAATATAAAGCGTTCATTGGTTGGCCTGGACTCTATTTCGAAAAAAATAATGTAAAAATTAAAATCCATGGATTACATGAATATGAAGGTAGTTTAGGAGATCTTAAGAAAAATGAATTTAGATTTATATCAAATGGATTAGTAGTAAAAACAATAAACTCTGCAATAGTAATTACTCACATACAATTTCCTGGAAAACGTATTATCCCTGCTGGCGATGCAGCAAATTCATATGCAAAATTTTTTGAAGAATAATTTAGTTTCGGCAATTCTTTCAATTCATTAAAAAGAGGTTTAATTTATAACAATGAAAATTTTAATACTTGGCGCTGGAAGGGTGGGAAGCAGCCTTGCCTCAACACTGTCAAGACAGGAATATGAAGTCAGTATTGTTGACCTAAATAAAGATAAACTTTTAAGACTTCAAGAAGACTACGACCTGGCAACAGAAATCGGTCATGCCTCCCATCCAATAACACTTGAAAAAGCTGGGGCAGATGAAAATACTATTTTGCTAGCAGTTACCAATAGCGATGAGTGTAATATTACTTCCTGCCAGATTGCTAAATCTAAATTTAATGTCAAAAAAACAATTTGCAGACTTTCAGATTCTTCATACCTTGAATCTTTAGAAGCGTTTGGAGAAAAAAATATTGATATTGCCATAGGTCCAGAAAACGAAGTGACAGAACATCTTGTAGATTTAATTAAGCATCCTGGTGCAGAGCAAATTGAATCATTTGCAAATGGATCTATAAAGGTTGTGTCGGTAAAAGCTAAAAAAGATGGGATGTTGGTTAATAGAGAGCTTAAAAGTATTAAAAGCGACATTCCAGATACAGATACTTATGTTCCTGCTATATACAGAAAAGGAAAGCCGCTAATACCAGATGGCAAAACAATTATTAAAGAAAATGATGAAATATACTTTTTAGCAGCAGAAAATGATATTGATGGCGTGGTTCAGGAAATGAGATTACAAGATACCTCATCATCGAGAATAATGATCATAGGAGGAGGGAAAATAGGTCATGCATTGGCAAAAACCCTAGAAGATGACTATAAAATTAAGATTATTGATCCAGATGGTGATCGATGTGAAATTCTTTCAAGGCAATTAAACAGAACAATTGTCTTAAAAGGTGCAGGATCAGACGAAGAGCTGTTAAAAAGTGAAAATATAGAAAATATAGATATCTTTTGTGCTTTAACAAATGATGACGAAACCAATATCATGTCAGCGTTTTTGGCAAAAAAACTTGGGGCCAAGAAAACCATTATCATAGTAAATAATTACACATACATAAATATACTTCCCAAAAATTTTGTTGACATAGCTCTCTCGCCTCAACGACTAACTGTATCAATGGTTTTGCAGCACCTTGCAAAAGGGGATGTTCCTCAAGAAGTAATTTTTAAAATGCAAAGTGGCGCTGAAGCAATAGAGGGAATAATCCATAAAAATAAATTTACTGAAGGATTTTTTGATAAACCTATCTCTGAGCTTCCTCTTCCAGAGAGTTGTGTTATTGCATCGGTGATAAGAGGGGAGGAAGTTTTTATGCATTCGAAAGATTTGCTTCTCAAACCTAACGACAGAATTATAGTTTTTATTCTTGGAAAAACAGATAAAGAAAAAATAGAAAATCTTTTTCTAGAAGGCTAATGAATTACAAATCAATCCTTAACTTGTTGGGCATTCTTCTTGGGATATTTAGTCTTTCATTTATACCGCCTTTGATTCTTACATACGTGTATAGCGAATCTGGTAGTAAGATATTTTTATACTCCTTTTTATTTTTCTGTATTTTAGGCGTGAGCATATGGGCTGCAACTCGTCAAAAGAGTCTGCCTCTAAATATTTCGGATGGCTTTGTTATTACTACATTGTTCTGGGTTGTTCTGGCTTGCGCTGGATCAGTTCCATTTTATTTTTTTGGACTAAGTTTCAGCGATGCAATCTTTGAGTCAGCTTCAGGAATAACAACAACTGGAGCTACTACAATTGTTGGCTTGGATAATCTTCCAAAATCGATTCTCTTATATCGACAGCTGCTTCAGTGGATAGGTGGTATGGGATTAATAGTTTTAGCGGTGGCTGTAATGCCGGCCTTAGGGATCGGGGGTGGCCAGCTATATAAAATGGAGCTCCCAGGAAGTCATGGCAATCAAAAACTTACTCCAAAAATAACAGACAGTGCTAAAGCTTTGTGGAAAATATATGTTGGCCTTACTGTGGCTTGTGCAACTTTATATCTGCTTTCTGGAATGAATTTTTTTGACTCTATAGCTCATAGTTTAAGCACTGTTGCTGGAGGTGGATTTTCAACACATGATGGAAGTATTGGATTTTTTGATAGCGCATTAATAGAGACTGTTTGTATTATTTTTATGTTGCTCTCTGCTGCATCTTTTGCAGTACATTATGCTGCCATATTTGGCGGCAAACCTCTCAAATATTTTTACGATTCAGAGTTTAGATTTTTCTTATCTGTTGTTCTTTTGATAATTACAGTGTCACTGATTGTTCATATTATAAGTAACTCATATGCGGATATTTTTTCTGCTTTTGGTGCAACAGTATTTCATGTTGTATCTACGGTTACAACGTCAGGTTTTACTACGGAGAACTTCTCACTTTGGCCTGGTTTTTTGCCATATCTTTTGCTTGTTGGCGCCTTTATGGGAGCATGCTCTCAGTCTGTTGGTGGAGGCATTAAAGCTTGGAGAGTATTAATAATGATTAACCAAGCATACAAAGAAATATTAAAAACCATTCATCCAAATGCGGTCCTTTCTTCAAAAATTGGCACAAAGGTAATTGATGCAAAAATTGCTGAAAAAGTCTGGGGATTTTTTTCTATCTATGTTTTTATATTTATGTTTTTACTCATGGCGATGCTTGGAACTGGACTAAATTTTGAGACAGCGTTTTCTGCTGTAGGCGCCTGCCTAAATAATTTGGGTCCAGGCTTGGGTGATGTCGCCAGTAACTACGCAAATGTGAGTGAGTTTGGAAAATTTATTTTATGTTTTGCCATGATTTTAGGAAGGCTTGAAATTTTTACTCTCCTTGTACTATTCACGCCAGCTTTTTGGCGTCGTTAAGTTTTGTAAATATCTTTAGGTTCTTGTGAGAGCCTTCTAAATTTTTTGTATTCCCATGAGTACTCAGCAGGAGATTTTTTAATCTCTTGCTCCATTTCTAAATTCATAATATCAACTCCTTTGTCAGAATAAATCTCCGCGCTAGGTTTCTTAAAATTGATAATGTGACCAATATCTTTTTTATAGGATAAATATGACAACAGAATTTGTTTGTTAGATTTCTTTGCAAGCTTTGGGGCAAGTGCAAATGAATAACACTCATGTCCAAAAAATTTTGAGTAAACTCCAAGCCCTCGCGCTGGAACTTGATCAGCTGCCATGCAGGTCATTTGATTATTTTCTAAAGAAGCAAAAATAGTCTTTACGCCCCCTATTCCAGTTTCGACCATTTTACAGTTTCCTTCTTCTCTAAATTTTTTTACAAAACTATTGATGAGTTTAGATTTAATTTTTTTATAAAGAGATGTGTGCGGCCTTTGAGAGCTTATCCATCTCAACATAAAATCTATGCTTCTATTGTGGAGTGCAATAATTATCAAACCATCCTCTTGTTTGGGGGTGGTAAATAAAAATCTATTATTAATTCGTTTGGTTTGATATATTATTTTTTTATAGGAGCGAGACCAGGTGTATAAAGTCTCATAAAAACTTTTTAGTGTCTCTTTATAACTTTCTTTAGCAAGCAAATCTAGGTCGCGATCATTTAAATCTGTAAATGCAATAGATAAATTTTTTCTTGTTACTTTGAATGATGGCACAGACTTTAAAACTTTTAATGGTATGGCTTTGAAGACAATATCCAACACTAGAAATGCAAATCTCAAAGGGTAAATAGTAAAAATATAGAAAATTATCTTCATTTAAGGATTTTTGTATAAATTATCACCCTTTAATTAATAATTTTATAGGTTTATCTGACGAGAGTTACACAAAAGCTCTATAGATATAATTAAAATAACTGCATAATGTAGTCTTCTCAGGCATGAAATATAAAGGATAATTTTGACAGCTAAAACAATGGAAGAACTGGTAGCCCTCTGTAAAAGAAGGGGGTTTATATTTCAGTCCAATGAAATTTACGGTGGCTTGCAGGGTCTATATGATTATGGCCCATTAGGAGTTGAGCTCAAAAATAACTTGAAGCAGTCATGGTGGAGAGAAATGGTTTTTGATCGAGATGATGTTGAGGGCTTGGATGCTTCAATATTAACGAAACCAAGTGTCTTAAAATTCTCGGGCCATGAAGACACATTTACTGATCCGCTTGTAGACTGCAGGGATTGCAAATCTAGGTGGCGAGCCGATCAATTAAAATCAGAAAACTGTCCATCTTGTGGTGCAAGCAACCTCACAGATCCAAGGCCATTTAATTTGATGTTTAAAACTGCAGTAGGGCCAGTTGAAGATAATGAATCTTATGCATACTTAAGACCCGAAACAGCTCAGCATATTTTTACAAACTTTAAGAATGTTGTAGATTCAACATCTAAGCAGCTACCATTTGGAATTGCTCAAATCGGTAAAGCCTTTAGAAATGAAATTACACCAAGAAATTTTGTATTTAGAGTAAGAGAATTTGAGCAAATGGAGCTTGAATTTTTTGTTGCCCCTGGAACAGATGAACAATGGCATGAGTCTTGGGTTGAGGCACGAATAAATTGGTGGGATGAACAAGGTGTAAGCAAAAATAATCTAGAGCTCTATCATGTGCCTGAAAATGAGCTTGCTCATTATTCTAAAGCTACGGTTGATA
>Ga0181597_10007374_pt1 | contig 10029 bp, 6 predicted proteins | sample 041ome_5_FD_148647 | JGI IMG/M metagenome (GOLD analysis project Ga0181597, IMG submission 148647) | Coastal salt marsh microbial communities from the Groves Creek Marsh, Skidaway Island, Georgia - 041403US metaG (spades assembly) | ecosystem: Environmental > Aquatic > Marine > Intertidal zone >...
AGAGGAAAAAGGGTTAAAAAACCAAAAAAAAAAAGCCAATCGCGCCGTCGAAATGCAATCGAATACAAAGCACGACGACGACGAGCATCTCTCTTCTCTCGTGGCATATCTCTTCTTTTCGTACCTGCTGGATACTTCCCCAACGCTTCCATGTCGTGCTCGACGTCCAACAAACCTCCATTCTTCGATCGGTAGATGACCTCGTCTAACGAGTACGTTTCCGACTTATCCGAAGACGCGAACGGGACGTACTTCGCGTTGAACAGATTTCCTCCTCGGGCGCCACTTTTGGAGTCTTTCTTCGCCTGTTCGCGAATGTTGTCGACGTTCGCTCGTGGAGTCGTCTTTGTTTTGGAGAGGACGTTTTTTCTTCTGCTACTGTTTTGATCGCTGCTTCTCCCAGACGTGGACGTCTTCAGCGCTTGGCGGAAGGAGAAGAGCTGCGAGGCTTGCATGCTTGGGTAATACGGCATATATATATATTATATATAGAGATAATAAACACGAAGAGAGTTGTGGATGCGCAAGTGGCGACTTCTCTCTCTTCTTCTTCTTCTTCTTCTTCTTCTTCTTCTTCTTGTGGAAAAAACTTTGCGAGAAAATTTTTGGGGTTTAGAATTTTTTTATTAGACCTCTCCCTTGTACAACGGAGACACACTTACACAACAACAATTACAGACTGACGTTGGTCTGTATTTCTTACTCCTTATTTTTTTGACTCGTTATGTAGTTTTCCTCCTTTTCTTCTCTCTCTCTCTCTGTTTTGGATTTTTAGTACTCGAGAATCGAGAAACTCTCTTTACTCGTACACACATAACATAACACTTTACAATTGGATACTAATAATAATGTTTGCGATGATGATGCAGTCAACCACCTCCTCCTTTTCCGTCGCGAGTTCTTCTTCTTCTTCTTGTTTGAAGAAGAACAACCTTAACAAAGCGGCGGCAACAACGGCGTTGTTTCGACGATACCAATCGAATCATCATCATCGTGGAAAACGTCATTCCACGTCAGTTATTACGCAAAAGGAGAGAAGATCGTCGAACGCGTTCAAAGTTTACGCGGCGGCAAATAAAGACGACGGACCAAAAATCACCCGAAAAAACGAAGCCGAAACCGAGGCGTTCCTCTCCCCGAGCGAAAAAGCCGGCGAGAGCCCGTTGAAAGATCCGATGGCGATTATCGGTATCGTCGGTATAATCGGCGTTCCGGCGTTGATATTGTTAGTCGGAGTGACCAGCGGTTACATCGGTCAATAATGATATAAAAAATAGCGAGAAGACGACGACGAAAAGACAAAAAGAAACGGTTGGAGAGCTGTATTATTACGCTCGACGTTCTGAGTGATAACGCCGCGCGCGTCAGAAGTAGTGAATGCTACTCTTGGACTCGATATCGAGAACGCGTCGTTAAAAGTGTGTTACGCTCTTATTAATACCGGGCGCACGCGTGCGCGAGCGATGAGAGATAAAAGAAAGAGATAAAAGAAAGAGCGCGTATAAAACTCTCTCTCTCTCTCTCTCTCGTCTCCTCTTCTCATCGTTGTTATTGTTGTTATTGTTGTTGTTGTTGTAATAGAGAAAAAATGAACCTCATCGCGTCGCGCGCTCTTTCGTCGTTTTGTCACATTTCTGCCAGCACACAAAAACTCGTAAAGAGAAGAAAATCCATCGTCGTCTTTTCCCCACACGCTCTCATTCTTTTGGCGCTCGCGACGGAAACTGTCAAGTTGAGAGTACAAAAACACGAACGCACTGGCGAAGAAGGAGAAGAAGAACTTCACGGCGCATTTTTTTTTCTCTCGTTTGATTGAGATCGTTATTGAAAAGGAGGAGAGAGAGACATAATAAAACGCACCACGCGAAACGAGAGAGAACATGTCGGACTTATTCGACGCTTTCGAGGATGATAAAAAAGGAAAGAAGAAGATGATGTCTGCGCCGCCTCCGGATAGGGCCCCGCGGCCGCCACCGGCGGGTGCACCACCACCAGTACCACCGCCCGCTTCGTCTTCAACGCTCGCCGCGGAGGCGAAACCGTTCGAGTTTAAACCGAGCGCGGCGGCGTTCGTGCCCGGAGGAGGATTAGGAGCAGCAGCCGCCTCGTCTCCAAACGCTCCACCTCCTCCTCCTCCTGCTGGTGCTCCCGCCGCCGGCGCCGGCGCGGGTGAGAACGATAATACTACCGCGGAGCAACAAAACGAAAACGAAAACGAAAACGAACAACAAGGGGCAACATCGGTGGCGCAAAAAGTTGCGAAAACGTTAACCATTGGTGGGGACTCTGGCTCGGATTCCGCGTTGTCGCAAATGGCCGAACGCGAACAAAAGTTGAAAGAAGAACAACAACGCAAGGAAGAAAAAGAAGAGGCGAAGAGGTTGCAACAGGCGGAAAAAGAGAGGAAAGATTTAGAGCGACAGAAAGAAGCGGAAGAGGAGGAGAAGCAACTGATGGAGGAATTGGCGAATAGTAAAGACGTGGATAACCGCGAGCATTTGAACTTGGTGTTTATTGGACACGTCGACGCCGGGAAGTCAACCATCGGCGGGCAGATTTTGTATCTCTCCGGTCAAGTCGATCAAAGAGTCATCGAAAAGTACGAACGAGAGGCGAAAGATAAAAATCGAGATTCGTGGTACATGGCGTACATCATGGACACTTCCGAAGAAGAAAGAGCGAAAGGGAAAACCGTCGAGGTTGGTAAAGCCCATTTCGCGACGGAGAAGAAAAGATACACCGTGTTGGACGCGCCCGGACACAAGAATTACGTGCCAAACATGATCGCCGGTGCCGCGCAAGCCGACGTTGGCGTTTTAGTCATCGCCGCGAGAAAAGGCGAATTCGAGACTGGGTTTGAAAAAGGCGGTCAAACCAGAGAGCACGCGCAATTGGCGAAAACCTTAGGAGTCACAAAGTTGGTCGTCGTGGTGAACAAAATGGACGACCCGAGCGTCAAGTGGGATAAAAAAAGATTCGACGAAGTTCACACGAAACTGATTCCGTTTTTGAAAACGTGCGGCTATAAAGAGAAAGACATCACGTTCGTCCCGATTTCTGGGTTAAAAGGCACGAACGTGAAAGATCTCGTCCCGAAAAGCGAGTGCGATTGGTACACCGGCAAATCGTTCTTCGACACGTTGGACGATTTAGAACCGATGGAGAGAGACCCGAACGCGCCTTTTCGCATGCCGGTGATGGACAAATACGCGGAGATGGGGTGCATGGTCATGGGGAAAACCGAATCCGGGGCGTGTCGAGTCGGTCAAAAGCTCACGTTGATGCCCGGCAGAATCGATTGTAAAATTGAAAAGCTTTGGCAAGACGAAGACGAGGTTTCCCTTTGCAAGTGCGGCGAAAACGTGCGAATGAAACTTTCCGGCGTAGACGAAAAAGATATCCATCCCGGGATGGTCTTGTGCCCGCCGAACAAACCGGCTCACGTCACGCAAGAAATCGAGTGCCAACTGGCCATCGTGGAATTGTTAGACCACAAATCCATCTTTTCCACGGGATACAACGCCGTCATTCACATCCACTCCGTCACCGAGGAAATCGAAGTCAAGAAACTCATCAGCGAGATGGACCCGAAAACCCGAAAACCGAAAGAAAGCAAGTGTAAATATTTGAAAGCTGGATCCATCGGCGTCGTTCGAATCACCATCGCCAGTCCAATATGCGTAGAAAAGTTCTCCGACGTCCCACAGTTGGGAAGGTTTACCTTGAGAGACGAAGGTAAAACCATCGCCATCGGTAAGGTTTTGAGGATCAAGCCGAAATCCGAGGAGATTGATAACATGGCGAAGACCGCTCCCGTCGCGGTTTGATAACAAATTATATTAAAAGAAGAAGGAGAAGAAAGAGAAGAGAAGATACAGAGAAAGAGAGAGAGAGAGAGAGAGAGAGAGAGTTGTGTGTGTGTGTGTGTGATCATATCATCAAAAATATACGTATTCTTTAATATCTGCTCGAGTTTTTCTTCTGATTTTATTCGTAACTGTCTCGTCGCGTCACAAAAAGAGAATGACTTCCGCCGCGCTTCTTCGTCGTTTATCTTCCTCTTTGTCTTCTTCTTGTTCTTGTTCTTCTTCTTCTCTGAGACGAGGACAGGTCTCGTGGGCGACGTTCTCGTCGTCGTTCGCGGGTGACGTGCCTTCTTCTTCTTCGTGTTCTTCTTCTTCTTTCCCCGCGTTTACTAACAACAACAACAACAACCGGCGACAAAATCACATCGAACGAAAGATAAAATGGATGTCGACGAATGCGAATACGAAAAGAACAACAACGACGACGACGCCTACGAAGAAGACGGACGCGTACGTGGCTGGAAACGGCGATTTCTTCCGGTTAGGAATTGAGGATTCATCATCATCTTCATCATCTTCTTCTTCTTTATCAAAGAGGACGTTTGTTCCGGTGCACTTATCCGACAACAACGTCGCCTCCATCGCGGCGGGAGGCGCACACTCTCTGGTCGTCACGGAAAGCGGGGAAGTGTTCGCGACTGGTCTGAACGAATACGGTCAGTGCGGTATTAAGATTGCACCGGAAGAAGAAGACAAAGGAGGAGAAGATGGCGCCATCATGAACGACATCGTGAGAGGATGGATGCGAGTAAAGTTCCGAGATCCGGGATCGTCGTCGTCGTCGTCGTCGTCGTCCGTAGTTGAAATCGAAAAGGTGATATCTGGGCCGGCGAGCAGTCACTCGGTGTGCATCGCTCGAGGTGGGAGAAAAGTCTTCGCGTTCGGGAAGAACGATCGAGGACAGTTAGGCATCGGAGGCGCGTTCGATGGGAAAGAGAGAGAGGAAGGGACGCTGATTGCGTTCGAATCAAGAGAAGAAGAAGAAGAAGAAGATGTTATCATCGTAGACGGCGCGACTGGGAGGGAAACGACGCTTCTTATTAGCGCAAACGGTGACGCATATTACAGCGGAAAGATTAAGACGGATAAAGACGAACGATTTTCGTTGATTGGTCACGTGAAAGAATTCTTCTTTCCAGACTCAACATCCACCGACACCGCGGAGTTACCGCAAACGAATTCGTTTCGAAAAATTCCTGGTTTGCGAAACATCGTCAACTGCTCGGTTTCGGACGCCTGCGCGGCGTTCGTGGACGCAAACGGGAAAACGTTTACGATTGGAACGACGTCTGGGAAAGTTTTAGGGCGAGAAATGCGAGGAGGAGAAGGAGGAGGAGGAGAAGATAAAAATGCCGCGACGAACGGGTTCGGTGCGATCGAGGACGTTTTACTTCAAAACGTTTCGCTGGGTTTCAATTTCGCCGTCGCCGTTGCAAAATCAAGCGGCCTGCTGTTCACCTGGGGCGCGGCTTTAGACGATCAAGAAGCGGACTCCAAATACGGTTTAAAACCTCGATTAGTTAAACATGAACCCGCGAACGTTAACCTCACGTTTACTAAAGTCTCGAGCGGGTACAAACACTGCGCAGCGATTACGAGCGACAATCGATTGTTCACGTGGGGTTGGTCCGGTTCGGTCGGGTCGCATTTCGAGGACGAGGAGTCATCCGCAGGGCAGCTCGGATTAGGGAACGATTTCGATTACCCGACACCGACCGAAGTAAAATGGAAGGATCGAACGACGAAAGTTTTAGACGTTCGATGTGGGCAAAATCATACCATCGTCTTAGCTTCGCGAGAAGGGTAGAAGAGATGATCGTTAGAGTCGAAACTGTATTATTAATTAGATTATGTACAACAAAACTACCGCGTTGCTATTATTGTTTCTAGTATTTGGCATCGGTCTTGCCATTAATCTTGTTATGACTACTGCTGTTCAAAGCATCCATCAACTCCAACTGTTGCTCGTGCAACTTTCGAAACATCGACGCGTTTTCTTCCTGCGCCCGTAAAAGTTCGACGTGCAAATTTCTCACATCCGCTCGCAACGACTTGACTTCTTTTTCTAAACACACTTTGACGACCTCTCTAGTCTTCTTGCACACTTCATCCGAGATGGCGTCTGCGGTGATCATCATTTGTTGTTGTTGAGTTGCCGTCGTCGTTGTCGTCGTCTTCGCGTTCAAGTTCTCGAGCGACTTCCGCATCGCTTCCGTGGCATCTTCCTCTGCTTCTTTCGGATGCGCTTTCTTCTTCTTCTGCTGCTTCTGCTCGATGTTGTTCTCAATCTTGTTTTCTTTGTCGCTACCGCCGTCGTAGTACGCGTTCGCATTACTACTTGTTGTTTTTTTCGTTTTCGTCGTCTTTGCCACGGGCGGTTGCCATTTTAAAGCAATCACTCTCCCGCCTTCGTGCGCTTCAGTTTCGAACAAAGCTCTCGGATACTCTTCGCTACCGCTGCTATCAAATCTATCGTTATTGCTACCGCTCGTTCTTCTACCATACTTATTATTACTATTATTGTTCTTCCTCTCGTCCATGTGACTTCTCAAGCTTCGACAATCGTACATAGCAACGACGCCGTTGCCTCTGTACCCGACCGCTAACGCTTGACCGCTTGGATGCCACGAGACGGAAGACGCCGCGCCGGCGGTACCAAAAATGACACCGTTCTTCGACGACGATTGCATCCATCGTTTATTCGGATTGGGTATGTGTAAACACACTCCAGTTTTCGGATGCATAGCGACATCTCGCAAAGAAACGGATCCGTCGTCGTTGGCTACTGCTATAATTCTAGGCGCCGTTGGCGAAAACGCAATCGAGCGAATGATGTTGTTCGCGTCCGAAGAACGGAATCTCGTCTCCAACGATTCCGATTCGCAATCGTACACGTTTAAATCGCCGCTGGACGTCCCAGCGGCTAACATCATCCTTCTGTGCGGTGAAAAATCTAAACAATTCACCGAGGTGGACTCGTTGACGTCAAACGCGCTCAAAGGAGGCTCTGAGGAGCAACACCGGCGATCTGTCTCGCTCTTCTCCTCCTCTTCCTCGTCGAACCGCTCTCCTCCTTTATGCAACACAATCTCTCCTTGCTCGGTTCCACACGCGATCACGCGATCGTCTCTGTTAAACTTCACCGCGTTGACTACTATCCCGGCGGCGGTATCTCCGTTGTTCCTCGCGGTCGCGTCGAGTCGCCTCGACACGCGCCTCGTCTTTAGATCCCACACGTTCACCACGCCAGACGTCCCACCGACGGCTAAATATCTCGACGACGAGTGAAAATCCATCGATTTCACCTCGAACTCGTCGTAATCGTTCATCACGTCTTCTTCTTCTTTTAAAGAACCAGTGGTGGTCAACGAAGAAGAAATCGCACCAATCCTCCTCCTCCTTCTCTTCTCTCCTTCTTCTTCCTTAACTTCGCCGATAAACGTCAGCTCTTTGTCCAAAACGACCACTCTGCCATCGCTGGTGCCGCACGCCACGCAGTTGCCGTTCGATTTCGACCACTCGATGCAGTTAATCTCGGAAGAAGAAGAGAAGGACGAGTGGTAAGATTTTGAATTCTTTTCTCCTTTTTCTCCGCTTTTGTTGTTGTTGTTGCTGATGGAACTTTTCGTCTCCGCGTAGGAGAGTTTCTCCTCCTCTTCGTCGTTGTTATTATCATCGTTATCATCGTTATCATCGCGAGAGAAGAGTTTAATCTCAGAGAAGCCGCGACGACCCCACCCGACGGTTGCTAACATCTTTCTTTCGTTTTTTTTTTGTGAGGAAAAGTTTGAAAATCTGTTGAAACCTTAAAATACCTTGACAAAGAGAGAGGCGATGCGCGCGTAAACAAACAAACTGCGACTAAAAGTATTCATTCATATATTATATACACACGTGTTAATGTTCATCTATTGGACGACGACGCCGACGATTTTAACAGAGCGACGGAAGCGATGAACCCACCGAACGTGGCCCAAAGGATGCGATCGACCATTTTTTTCCTCCGCAAACCTTCCTTGTGTTCGTCCAGACGCAACTTGCACCGTTTGCCAATCAAATCGCACAGTTTGGCACCGTCGAAGTAATCTTGGTCGGAGACGTCGGACATGTCTCTGTCCGGGCCGCACGCGGCGCGGAATTTGGTTAAACCGACGCAGGAACAGTTGAATTCGCCGAGGATGTATCGCGTTTTCTTCTTTTTGAAGACGACGTCTTCTGTTTTTCTATCGGGATCTTCTTCTTCTTCGTCATCCATGGGGATGAAATCCGCCGTCCATAGCAAAGGCAACGCGTTATACGCCAGGTTTAACTTCTTCGCGATGCGCTGAATATCGTTCTTGAGAAACTTCTCGGTTAAATCTCGAAACAGCGGCTCTTCCGGTTTATAAAACGTCGTCACGTTGTTCCACGCAACCGCCGAACGGCCGTTCTCGCCGACGGGTTTCTTGTGAATGATTTCGAACAACTCATCTTTGACAAATACCATGCGTATTTCGCCTTCGCTTATTCGAGGGAGCAGGCGTTGGTCGACGACGAAAGCGCCTTTGAGAAGTTGACTTTGTTTTGACTGCGCGGCGTTTTTAGACGACGAAGCAAACTTCTCTTTTTTCTCATCGTTGCTGTTGTTGGTGATACTATCGTCATCCTCGTCGCGCTTTTGCTTTTGCTTTTCCTGTAAATAGTTTCCGTCGGAAACAGACGTCCAATTCCCGCCCGCGTCTGGGTCGTCCTTCCCGCGCGCGCAAAACGCCACCAACTCCTTGAACGTGTGCTCTTCTATGTGATTATCGTTCATCTCTTGACAGACAACTATCGTATCGTCGTTGATTTCAAAATCTTCCTCCTCGTCGTCCACCTCGGCATCGTTTCTTCCTTTTCCAACTTTGCTGCTACTATTTCTACCACTAGTGCTATTGCTATCTATCCGATCATTAGTATTAGTACTGGTCGTCGTCGTCGTCGTCGTCGTCGTCGTCGCGTGGTTGTTCCCGTTCATGATCCGATCGTGTTTCTTGTTTTTCAACCACACCAACCAAATCCCGCACCCAGTCGACCCTCGATTTTGTTTCAAAACTCTCGGCCACACCTTCAACCCTTTCTTCAACCCTCTCTCCATCTCTTTCTTCGTGTAATACGCCCTGGTATCTCGCAGCCCGCACGCTAACTTGCGTATTTTCACCAGCGCGATTTTCGATCCCATGTTTCGTAAACTCGCCTTGTTCCCGAAAACCAAAATATCCGTCTTATTCTCCAACTCTTCCATCAAATCGTCGAACTTCTCCTGATTCTCGTACGGCGTGATCTGACCGGGGTTAATCCGAACTAAAATCGCGTCGAACTTTTCCTCTTTCACGTGCGAGGCGAACCGGTCGTGTTCCCGCGGCTTGTAGTCCACGCGAACGGCGTAGATGCCGTTTTCAATCAACCCGTTCGTTAACGCGACGGAATCGTACCGGTACCCGTGTTTATCTTTATCCGTCGATATCATCTCTTTCTGTTTATTATTATTATTCTTATTAGTATTACTATTACTATTGCTCTTCTTCTCGTCTCCGTCTTCTCCTTCTTCCGCGTACACGTGTCCGTACCCGACCACGGCTATTTTGTACTTCCACTGCTTCGGTTGCTCTCGAACGTCGTTCGCTCGGTTAAAGTGATACTTTAACTCTAAAACTTTTCCCGCGTTGTTCTTGTTGTTGTTGTTGTTCACATCGTCGTCGAGCAAAGACGTCAAGGACTCGCGTCGAGAGGAGTCGTACGATAAAGACATCTCTCGCGTGATTGATATTGCGCGCGCGTGTGTGTGTGTGTATCCCCACCACAGCGCGCAGCAGCAGAGAAGAAGAAGTAGTTAACTTATCGACGACAAATTCTTATTATTAGTACGGGAAAAACAAAAAGAAATGTAACACTCAACGACTCCCCCACCTCTTCTCGCGAGAGAGTTTAACGAAAAACACCACCACCACGCCGCGCGATGACGACGATGACGATGCACCACCACCACCACCACCACCAAAAGAAAAAAGAGACGAGAGAGAGAACCGACGACGTCTCCTCTTTTCTTCTTTCCCTTCTTCTTTTTGTTGTTGTTGTTTTTTGTGTTTTGTGTGTGCGTCTTCTCGCGAAGAGACGAGAAGAAAAAAAGGAGAAAGATGACATT
>Ga0181597_10007380_pt1 | contig 10023 bp, 11 predicted proteins | sample 041ome_5_FD_148647 | JGI IMG/M metagenome (GOLD analysis project Ga0181597, IMG submission 148647) | Coastal salt marsh microbial communities from the Groves Creek Marsh, Skidaway Island, Georgia - 041403US metaG (spades assembly) | ecosystem: Environmental > Aquatic > Marine > Intertidal zone...
CGAAAAAAAAAAAAAGAAAAAAAAAATTTTTTTAACCAATTTTTAGAAATATATATAAAATAAAAAAAGAATAAAAAATTCACACTTTATTTCTTTTGAAATAACATAGATAGCATAAAAGCAACACTAATAAGCATTAATACAATAACAAATCCAGTATAGATATTGAAGAATTCATTTAAGTTTTTATTCTTTTTATCTTCAATAGCACAAGGGCAATTATCCCTCAATTCACGCATATATGTAAAAATACAATAGAATGCTACTAAACCGCCAACTAGTCTCAACATAGCAATTGGCATTAATACATTTTGGTTAATCTTGCCATTTCCAATTAACAAAACAACTGATACACCAATAACAGCCATTGTGTAATAGTAAAGATAATCCTTACGCCAGTCCTTGGCACATTCACAATCTTTGAGTTCATTTAAACGATTAACGTAATAAAATAGAACGCCGTTTAATAGAATTGTGAAAATTAGTCCACCCTGGTCAGTGTGAATTTTGATATCATTATTTTTTTTACTATTCATTTTCATTGTTTCAAAGTTATTTGTTTGAATTAGTTTTATTTAATCTAAATTTAGAAATAAATATAAATTTAAAACAAATTCAATACAAATCCAAAATGGAAAACCAGGAAATGAAGACTAGAATAAACAAAATCAGGAGAAAACTAACAACATCTATTAATAAATTAGAGATGCGTAGTAATATACAAGACCATATAACACAAAATCATAAAAATAAAATTAATGATATTAATGTAAGTTTAATAACCTTAGAATTACAGGTTCAAGATTTACAACATACAATTAATAAATATTTAAATAGCAATCGTTCTATAACAGAAGACGCATTAAATGAAATAAATGTAGAAAATCTAACAAATAAGACAATTAATAATTTCTTACCATATATGATGATGTTTATGATGATAAATGACCCAACTAGTATATTAAATCAAAGAAATGCTGCCAATACCGCCAATACCGCCAATACAGATATTAATGATATTAATGATATAGATTAAGTAGTGTATACCCAAAAAGTATATATTCAAATAATATCAATAATATTGCGAGACAAAAGGATTGATTTATATTTTGCAGCATCGCCGAAATCTATATTATCACGTTGACAATAGAATAAACGTGCTTTATTATTGAAGCGTCTAATTTCATTTGTGCGATTTGCTATTTTTTTCAGGTCATCTTCGCTATATTTTCCTAGAATATCACTTTTCTTATCTATCAAAAACTGCCTCATATAATTATAACATATTCTTGTATGTTCAATATTCTTGGAGCCAGTAATTTGAATATATCCGCTCTGGAAAACCATAATAGTAAGTAAATTACATTGTTTATCTGTTGTTAAAGAGGCACAATGTGGTTTGCATTCACATTTACCAGTATTTAGTTTATTTAAATAATAATAAATTTTTAGTCCAGGATATTCATCTGTATTATAAGATGTTTTAAATTTCAAATGTCGCAATATCTTATATAATTTAGTATTGTTAATTGGAAATCCAATATTAAAATCAGCATTTACCATACCAAGTCTAACACCTTCTAACTTATATAAATAGGATTTATCAATCATATCTAATTCAATTATATCATCTGTTTTACTAGCAGTATTAATAGTTTTTTTATTATCTTCTAATATTTGCTCAAGTATAGCATTATCCGCATTACGTACACTATCAATATAATTTTGCATACCACAAAAATCTTTGAATTCATCTTCTAGTTGTTTTACTTCGCGTTGTTTTTTAGCAGAAGTTAAAAGATTAAGTTCAGTTATTATACTTTGCTTTTTCTCATCCATATACTTAATATATTTATGGATTTCGGTATCAGTATTCCATTCTTGTAATTTATAGTTATGATTTGATAATCTAGGTATATTTCCAAATTGTTCGTAAAAATTCCACCTATAATAATTCATTTTACCTGTTTTTGGATTATACACCAACGCATATGTAATTCCTGTTTTATCAATTTCCTCTTTTTCCGGCAATTGTTCTATGGAAGTATAAATTGGTATCTTCGCATCTTTGAGAATGCGAATTATATTTTCACCAACCCATTTAACCTCTTGGTCGTATTTAATACCAGTCATTTGTAATTTACCATTGTTGAATATTTTACAATTTATTTTGCGAAATCCCCAATACATATATACTAGGGAAACCTGATTATCAAATTTATACTTATTATTATGAATTTTTGTCCTTTCTTTCTGAGTTCTTGCCTTCTTTTTACGTCTCTTTTTAAGAAATTTCACCATATGACTTACCCCACGAGATAAATCATCAGCAGAACTAGTTCCACATAAATTACCATTATGTGTTTCTGTTTCTTTACTAGTGATAGAATACACATTAACAAATCGGCTAATCGCAGAAACATTCAAGTTTGGTTCGAATTCACAACCTTTATTATCCTTTACTTGAATATGTGCTACTGCTGTTGTAGTAGATTTGGTAATAGAACTTTCAGATGAAGATTTAGACATTTTGATATTGGATTTAAATTACTTTTAACGAGATTACATTAATAAGAAATTTAAAATATATATAACATTTTTTTTATACTTAACAAAGTTGGATTTATTCTTAAATTGAAAATTGAAAATAAGAAATCAATTTTTAGTTATTACAAAACATTTATCGCAAAACATTTATCGCAAAACATTATGAAATATATTTATTATGGGTAATTTAGAGGATTATTTATTAGTTTTAGTACATTTGAATTATATAACGGAGCAGATTAACAAAGGAAACACTAGACTATTAAAGTATATATATTCTAAATATATCGATGATAAAACAAAAAAACGGTCAAAGAAGAATGTCATATCATTTGCTGATTTTTATAAAAAAATAATGAAAGATATGAGAACTTAATATATTTACAAAAGGGTAAGTTTTCAATAAATTTATTGTAAATATGTAGCTATATTTTCTAGTATATTTTGACATATATCCTCACTCTTTAAAAAATCTACGTCCCAGCCATATTTAACTATATTTCTATGAACTGATGCGAATATATCGCTTGATTTAATATATAGATACATATGATATCTAATTATATCAAGTGTTATATTATGCAATGTAATATAACTATATAATGTAATTAAATGGATAAAGTAATTTTTAACTATACTTTGTGGTGGGAAATCTATTTTATTAGGATGAAAACAGATATAATCGGGATGTTGTCTCACATTCAGTTTTGATTTCTCTAGTTCTTCATATAATTGCATTGTAATTTCTACATTATTATCGATTAATATATCTATTTCATTATCAATCTTTAAAAATATATTATATTCCTCCTGAATAGGCATTCTCATTGTCTTATTATCAATTGATAATCTTAGTAATATAAAAAATATATTATATTATAATTTAATACAACTTTTTTTGTAAAAAACAATTTAAAGAAAATCTTTTATTATAGTATAGTCTGCTAACAGCATTTTAGATATTATAAAATATCTATGAATATTATAAACTTTATAATGCAGACTGGTCATCTCAATACAGTATAATACTCATTAAATCTATATAAATTTACATACAGCAATATAAAAGATTAATTATATAATGTAAATTGATAGATATTAATAATAAATAATGGAAATTATACATATTATCAGAAAGAATATATCATAATATTTGGAATACAACATATGTTGTATTATAATTATAAACTTGAAAAAGTTTTATAAAATCAAGGTGTTAGTGAGAGGTATAGTTAAAGACAATCATAATATAATCTTAATATTAAAGACAAATAAATTTATAAAAAGGTATAAATTTATAAAAATAAATAAATATAAATATAAATAAATATAAATAAATATAAATAAATATAAATAAATATAAAAATAGTATATGATTAACTACAAATCATAATGTGTAGTCTATGTTAATTATATAAACTGTATTATTGGAGGTATATATAGATTAGTTTCTAGTATATTTCAAAATTTAGTAGAGTTTATGTGGTTAAAGTTGAAATTAATATAGATATTTTAGATAAAAAAATATAAAAATTAATTAAAAATCGTTAAATGTATTTTCCTAGTGATAATGTATAGATGGGTTTATAATCTAGCATTTGAAGGAAGTCTATTTTGGACTATATTCTTCTGTTCACCAGAATTAAGAGGCTGTCTTGCCCTTGACAAAGGTTGATATTCGGTCATTCGTTGGCTATCAATTTCCTTAATATTTTTACTATTTTGTTGTATTTGAGATGACATATAATTATTATTTGCTGCTTTATGTTGTTGATATTGAACTGGTGTAGGAATTGCTCGGCATATTGGATTATATTCTGATAAACGGTTATTTGTTATAGTTTGATTTTCTGCTTTTTTAGATTTCGTATGATATATATCGGGGAATTCAGTTTCATTTGACGGTTGATGTATATATAGAGGATTATGTGTTGTTTGATTAATAGCAGGATTATTAAAATGGAAATCGCCAATACGATTATTTAATGTATCTCGTTGTATTGATGTATTATCATTTGTAGTTATATTTTGTATAGTTTGACTAGTATTTTCCGAATGTTGTATTGTATTATATTTAACACTAGATTGAGTAGTTCTATCATAACTAATACCTCGTGGATTTACATAACGAATATTATCACAATGCATATTATTAAAACGTTTATTTATTTCATTTGTTTTTTTAATATCAGAATTCATAGCTTGGTTGTTTTCATAGTCTAGTGTCATATCATCTATTAATTTATTTATTTCGTCCATTATTAATTTATTATGTAATATATGTATTATGTAATATATGTAATATATAAAAATTTTATTATAGTTTAACCAAAACGTATTATTTACTCTAAATTATTACTAGAATTGTCTGATGACATATATCTATAATAATAGTAATATAAAACATAAAAATTAATAAACGTTTTAATAAAAATTAATAAATGAATAAAACATCAAATATTATATGTATTTGTATTATTGCGTATGTAGTTATTTTTATATTTGGTAAAACAATTTGGTCTCAATATCAAATAACCGATAGTATTGAAACTAATAAAAATACCGAAGGTTTTAAAACAAATGTATTATATCGAGAATCAATGTTAAACAGTAATAAATATAAAGTTCAAGATTACGAAAATCCTACTAAAGCAGCAAATGTATTGGCAACTTTAACTAAAAATATGAAGAAAATTGTTAAACATCTCAAAGAAAAACACGGTGAAGATGAACGTGTTGTTAGATTTTCTAAAAGACTAGTAGATTTACAAATTGAAGAGGCTGTTCATGAAGAAGATGCTTCATCTTATACAATTAATAAAGGGGAATTGATGGCATTGTGTTTAAGACACAAGAATGATACTAAAGATTTTCACGATATACAAACATTAATGTTCGTATTAATACACGAACTAGCACACGTTATGTCAGTAAGTGAAGGACACAACGCAGAATTTATGGCAAATTTCAAATTTATATTAAGAGAAGCAAAAGAAGCAGAAGTATATATGCCAGTAGATTATTCACACAGTCCTATTAAATATTGTGGTGTTAAAGTTACCCATAATCCATATTATAGTAGATAGTAGATACTATTTTTCTATTATTTTCTATTATGTTTTTATTGCGATAATATAATAAGTATAAAGTTTTATTTTAACTTTACAAACCTAAATATAAAACTAAAACTCAAACTCAAAAATCAATTACTCTAATAATGCCAAATAATAATATATTAATTTTCACAATGCTAGTTATAACAATAATTGGTATTGTTATAATGAAATATGTAGACCGTTATTTTGTAGGAAATCCTAACAGAACAGTTGTTAATATGTGCCTTTTCTGTATGATAATCAACATACTCATATTTGTATTTCTAACTCGCAGTTTTAATCAAATTAAATTTGCGATTGGACCTAAAGGACCTACAGGAAACAGAGGTGAAATGGGATATATTGGTAATCCAGATAATTGTGCAAAATGTGGGAAACAACCAAATAGTGTAGGTCATACAGCAACCGAAAAACTCAAACTAGACTATATTAAACCTGAAAAACCAATCCTAGTAAAAGATAAAGACCCTTGGGAAACATATTGGGGAAAACCAGTTCGTATTTATCAACAAGTTGGTACTGAAAAGTGGGGTCTAGTCCTTTCTAATCCAGTTAAATACAATGATACTATTCAACATTGGAAACTAACTTTTGATAAGACTGGTTATGCTGATATATTAATACTACAGAAGGGTAAAAATAATCAAGTATATATTCATAATAAAAGTGGAAAACAATGTAATGACGCTACTGATAAATGTAAGATATTTACTGAAAAATGTAGTCTAGTAATTGACAATAAAAAGTTTAATGATATAGATAGCACTCGTAGCACATATTTCGACTGTTCTACAGAAGCAGTTCCAACATTTATTGATGGTAGCCCAACAGCATTCTCATTATCTGCTACAGATGCTGATAATTACACCTGTTATCTGGATAATTCTGATAATAATTCTTATTTCAATTGCGACCATAGTGGTGAAAGAAAATTATCTATTGAATTCGTTAAAAATACTTATAAACCAACTCCTAAACCAACTCCTAAAGAATTTACTAGCACTATATTTGAAAAAGCAACCGATGTTCATTCACGTATTATGGATTTATTAAAATAAGTACCTGTGAATTTAATAATAATTTTTACATATTTTTGTATATTTTTTTGTCATTTTTTTGTTATCAAATTTAATCATTATTATGAGGATTGTCGATATATTTTATATGGTATTTATAGAAAACAAAAAAAAAATCATTCACAAAAGTGCGTTTTTTTCTATAGAATAAAAAAACGATATAAAGAAAACAACACATTAACTAATTATAACCAGATTTATATTTAAACAACCAATCATGTCTAGTACATCTCATGTCAGTGCCAGTGCGGCAAACTTCCGTCTTACCCAACGTGTAGTAAATACAATTGTTGAGGAATACAAGCTCACCTTTGAAGAGGTTTGGAGCAAGGTAAGCAGTCAATCAGTTGAGAAGCTTGAGAAGAAGTTTCGTACCAAGCGTCGCAATGCTTGGAAGCTTCTAGGAGTAAAGGGAGCCAAGTCTTCTTACATGTTCTTCTGTGAAGCTGTTCGTCCAGATGTTGTAAAGAAGCACCCCAACCTCAAGGTTACTGAAATTAGCACACATATTGGTAAGATGTGGTCTAAGATTAAAGACACAACTTCTGAACGTAAGAAGTATGATGACCTAGCTATCAATGACCGTGCTCGTTATACACAGGAGAAAGCTGCTGCTGAGGTTAAACGTGATGCTGAAGCACCACAACAATCCACTAGCGAAACACCTACTGTAGTTCCAGAAACTAAGACTACCCCAAAGACTACCCCAAAGACTTCCACTAAGACTACCCCAAAGACTTCCACTAAGACTACCCCAAAGACTGCCACTAAGACTGCAACTAAGACTGCCACTAAAACCGAAACCCCCACAGGTTCATTCAAGGCATTCCAGAAGCAGATGGGTGATGCTGTTAAGGCTAAACACCCCAAGGAAAAAAGCCCTGATATTACCAAGCGTCTTCACGCTATGTGGGACAAGCTTTCTGCTAACAAGAGAGCAAATTATGTAGAGGCTTAATTTCAAACATTTATTTATTTTTCCATTTTTTAAGACATTTTGTAAATAAAAAAATTTTTATTAACTTAATATATTGATGCGTATAAAATTAAATTGAAAATTGAAAATTTATATTATAAATACTATAATATTATTTCAAAGAGTAAAATTCTCTAACTAAAAGTGTATATACCATAATTTGAAATGGGTATACCAATCAAACAATTTGTGTTAAAGACATTAAATGGTGCTGTAGGTATTAATACCCGTCATCTAGGAGAAGCTTTCTGTTGTAAATGTGTTGCTGTTGATATTACATCGTATTTGTATTTATCATTAGCAACTGGCAATATCACAGAGGGTATTTTTAATTTAATAAGTAAATTACGTGGATATGGTATTATAATTCTTGTTGTATTTGATGGTTGTCCCCCAGATACAAAATTTACTGTTGTTAATAAGAGACGTAGATATAGGAATAGGGCTGGTGATAAGATAATTGAATTAAAATTACAAAAAGAAATTCTAATACGAAAAGCAAGTCTAATACGAGAAAGAGATTCTGGTTATTTGTCATCATCTTTTGATTCTATTCAAAGCAATGAACACAATTTAGATTTTGATAATAAAGATACAGACGAATGTTGTGATGACTTTGACTTAATTGAAATAAACTCAACTATTGAGAAACTTGACATTGAAATTAAAAAATATGAGAAAAGAGCAGTATCAATTAAAATCGAACATATAATAGAGATTAAGGAGTTATTAAACTTACTTCATATTCAATATGTTCATATGGAAGAATATGAAGCTGATGTTGTTTGTAGTGCTTTAGCAAAATATAAACTAGTTGATGCTGTATTAAGCAATGATATGGATATGTTAGCATATGGCTGTCCTATTATATTGCGTGATTTTACTTTTAAAAAAGATACAATAACTGAATATAATACATCTAAAATTATTAAAAATTTAGATTTAGATACAAACCAATTTATTGATTTTTGTATTATATTAGGTAATGATTACAATAGTAGATTATGTAATTATTGTGATGATGATGATATATATAAATTGATAAAAAAATATGATAATATTGAAAATATTATAAATTATATGGAAAAAGAAAACATTTCATATAACAAAAATTGTAAATATGAAAACACACGACAAATTTATAATATGATAATACCATACAAAGATATATATATACACAATGTATTACCACAATATCATTATAATAAAGAATATATATCAAACTATTTAGTTCCAAAATGTCCTAGATTGAAACTAGGTTTGATTTTAAGAAAAATATCAACAATAATGATGCACATAAAACAAAAACCGTTAGAATTTACTAGACGTGATGATAACAAAAGATATACTATTTAATTTATAATCAAATATAATAATAAATAAAACTCATTAAAAACTGAAGTATAGAATACTCAATACACATTTTTTTTATGTATTCAGACGAAACTATAATAACAATTGTTATCCTTGGATTAATAATTTTTCTACTTGTTAGACATCAAAAATTACAAGAAGGTTGGAAATCTTACCAACAAATTCCCTACGGAGAAGGTAGGGTTGGAAGCGAACCTCTTGGGTTTTATGAAAATCCTAAATATCGTGTTCCATATAGATGGCCAGTATGTCAGCATACAAATCACCCATTCCCACATTGCGAACCACTAGACTAAAGAAAATACTAAGATTTTTTATTTATATTTAAAAATCAGCATACTGTTGATATGTTAATAAATAATAATTAGAATAATCATACATTGTTTGCTGAGCACTTACTTTTTCACATTTTTCATCATAATCACTACAACAATTATTGCTATCTTTACAATTTATAGAACACGAACAAGTTTGCCCTTTGACACTAGCACTACCACATCTTCCACTACAACTACCATTTAATTCTAAATTAATACTTTTACATTTATCATTATCAATAAAACATCTACCCTCAGTATCTTTTAAACAAGAACTACTATTATGCATCCTACAATATACACTAGGATTGATATTTGCTAAATCAGCCTTATTAAAGCAACGAGTTTCCATATCTGGCACATTTACTTCTTGATACATACCCTGTAAATTACCATTCATGAAATCAGCACTTAAACTATCCGCAAATAGAAACTTACACACACCACTACATTCGTTATCACTTGTAATATCATTACAATTTAAAGATTGAGTAGTAGATGGGTTAGTAATACTAGTTGTAGTAGATGGGTTAGTAATACTAGTTGTAGTAGATGGGTTAGTAATACTAGTTGTAGTAGATGGGTTAGTAATACTAGTTGTAGTAGATGGGTTAGTA
>Ga0181597_10007381_pt1 | contig 10022 bp, 10 predicted proteins | sample 041ome_5_FD_148647 | JGI IMG/M metagenome (GOLD analysis project Ga0181597, IMG submission 148647) | Coastal salt marsh microbial communities from the Groves Creek Marsh, Skidaway Island, Georgia - 041403US metaG (spades assembly) | ecosystem: Environmental > Aquatic > Marine > Intertidal zone...
CATATAAAGTTATTGGAATACTTCAAGAAGAAGGAAATACTGGATGGCAGAATCCTGATGAAGAATTATATATTCCTCTCATGACAGGTGCCCAAAGATTGTTTGGAACAAAAAGTTTAGATTCTCTTAACATCGGAATTGCTAAAGATGCAAATGTTGACGAAGTCATGATGACTATTGAAAGAATACTTCGATCACAACATGATATTGGTCCTGGTGAAGATAATGATTTTAGAATCAGTGACTATAGCCAATATTCTGATTTAAGAAGACAAGCCACCGGAATCTTTACTGCTTTAATTGCTGGAATCGCTGGTATAAGTCTTATTGTTGGAGGTATAGGTGTTATGAATATAATGCTTGTGTCTGTAACTGAAAGAACAAGGGAGATTGGATTAAGAAAAGCTCTTGGAGCAACTCATAAGGCTGTTATGCTTCAATTTATAGTTGAGGCGACACTTTTATGTGCTATTGGTGGGTGTATTGGAGTATTTTTAGGCACAAGTATTCTATATTTATTTGCATCATTTAATGATTGGCCATTTGCAATGCCATTTAGTGCTATGTTTGGTTCAATAACATTCTCTGCAATGGTAGGATTATTTTTTGGAATATGGCCAGCCAGGAAAGCTGCAAAACTTGATCCTGCAACGTCACTTAGATACGAGTAGATCTTTATAAACGTTGTTGATCTGCTTTGATTTTGACGTTAACGAAAATTCTTCAGTTACATATTGATATATTGACTCTTGATTATAATTTGGATTGTTAATAAATGTTTCTAGCAAACCTTTCAACGACATAAGATCATTAGGCTTCGCTAGAAGCTCTTTGGGTAAAATTTCACTCATATGACCAACATCAGTTGATATAACAGGTATTTTTAAATGCAGAGCCTCTAACGCAACTCTTGGCCCACCTTCATTTCGTGATGAAATTATCAACATAGATGCTTTTTTATAATATTCAATAAGTTGTATCTGAGGTATTTCATCAATGATTTTAACTTTACTTTGAAGCTTAAGATTATCTATTAACTTAGTTAAGTTAGAATGCTCCTTTCCACTACCGATAATGATTAAATTAGATGAAATGTTTTCCCAAGATTTTATTAATAAATCAAAACCTTTTACTTTCTCTAATCTTCCCACTGCTAAAACATAATCATTAGATCTTTTAATTTCCTGTGGAAGTTTTGGTGACCACCAATTATTAATTATTATTGAGTCTCTATCTATAGATGATTTTATTTTTGAACTTACAGTAATTAATTTATCAGCTTTTAGAAAAGGAGTAGTTTTTTTCTTAAATCCATGCGCGGTAGCAACATGTTTTATATTTATAAACTTTCTAATTATATTAATTATGCTTGAAGTCTTAGACCCATGAGTATGAATAAGGTCAAAATTTATTTTTTTAATTAATAAAAATAATTTCAATAAGCCAAATGGTGAGTTTCTGCTAAAGTTTTTGATGGATACAATCTTAGGGCAATCAAACTTATCTTCTATTTCAGTATTGCAAATCAATATGACTTCATATTCTTTATGTTGCTCTGAAATTAACTCATTTACATGCTGCTCAATGCCAGCATAGACATTACTTAATACTAGATGTGCAATTTTCATTTTAATGTTTTAAGTTTGCCTGCAAGTTGAAAAGATAATTTTTCAACCTCTGCAAACACCTCATAGTGTGGATTTTGTGGTCGTATTTTAATTTTTTTCAGACCATCTGACATCGATATATTCGCTATATAACCAATCTGTTTATTTTCAATTAGTTTCTTTATTTGTTTGGTAATCTTATTTTCATTTTTGTACTTCATATTAAACACAAAAGTTTGACCCTTTGTTGAAAGGCTTTCATAAACCATATTCATGCTGTCTTGAGTTATAAATTTAATTGATGCTCTTTTAATAATCTCATCAAAACTTTCATGATCAATAATGAGGTTTGAATATGAATTGGATAATTTATTAATTTTACTTATCATTAATTCTGTAGTTCTTCTAGATGAAAACAAATGCCAATCTTTATTTGGATATAAGCTTAAAACATATTCAATTTGTTTAATTAGATCATCTTCATTAAATTTAAAATGTTTATTAATACCCCCCAAGCCAATTAGACCAATGCCGTCATCTGGTTCCTGGGTAGAAACTTTTGCTAAAGAGCCCTCAAAAAAGATAGTATTTTTTATATTCCTGAGTTTTATTTCGTCATGATTAGGAGCACATATAAAATCAAACTCATTCTTAAAAAGGCTTGGTGTTAATACACTTATGGCAATAATATCTTTATCGTAGATATCTTTAAGAGCTTTTTTTAATAAGAGTAATCGAGTATGAATGTTGCTTCCAGCTCCAACTACAAGATGAATATCATTCTCGTAATAACTTTTTATAATTTTGCATGAATCATATTTTTTAAGCACATAGGATGTTGCATGATGCAATATATCAAAAAACCTTTTTAGCGAGTTTATATGATACTTTTCTTCATAAATTTTAATATTTATGGTTTTAGATAGTTCTTCAAGCAAGGCTTGAACTTGCTTTTCATGGCCTTTTTTACCATCTTTAATCCATAATATATTCATAGAGTATTAAGTATAAATCTATTTTTATCTGATATCTCTTGATAATATCTTTTAAGATGAAAGAAAATCTCCGACAAATAGCTATTTCATTAATTACGCAATATGGAGATGAGGCTCAAACTATTGCGATGTTACGTGCTGCTGAATATGCAGCAATTCTTAATTCAGTTGAATGGGCAAAGTGGGAGGAAATTGCATTATTAATCGAAACAATCAATCAACAACTGCACGATGGGTGATTGAATAGTTAATATCTAATTTTTTTAAAATAAGTTAATCTTGAATAGTGAAAAATATATTTAACAAAAAAAATATATTAGATAATTTTTTATCTGCGTTTGGTGCATTCTTATGCATCAGTTTGCTTTCATACCTTCATTTTTCTAAATATGGAGATATATGGTTAATACCTCCTTTTGGAGCCACTATGGTTTTGGTAATGTCAGTTCACAATAGTCCACTTGCAGAACCGAAAAATATTTTCTTAGGCCACACATTATCAGCTTTAAGTGGCGTGGTGATATATGCACTTATGGGGTCTTCATTCATTTCCCTAGGAATTGCAGTAGGTCTATCAGTTTTTGTAATGGCAACTTTTGATTCAATTCATCCTCCGGCTGGAGCCAATCCAATTATTGCTATTCTTGGTGCTAAAGGATTATCCTTTGTTTTGATTCCAGTAGCCTTAGGAGCTATTTTTATAATTCTATTTGCACTTTTTTATAACAAATTGTTAGGTCGCGACTACCCTTAATTTACTTTTAAAAATAAGTTTCCTTTATATATTCATTTATAATGCAACTATTATGAATAAGGGACCTATTGAAAATAAGATTATTAACACCCTTAATGAATGCATGAAAGTAACTTCATTAAAGATCATTAATGAGAGCTTTATGCATAATGTTCCAAAAGATGCAGAGAGTCATTTTAAAATTGTTTTAGTCAGCAACGATTTTAATAATTTGTCTCACATAGAAAGACATAAGCTTGTCTATAAACACTTAGATACCATCATGGGTGATATACATGCTCTTTCTATACAGTCTTTCAATGAAGATGAATTTAGATTAAATCCAATTATTTTGGATTCACCTGAGTGCGCTCATAAAAAATGACATGAAAAATTTAATATCAAAATATTCATACTTTGTTATTAAAAATCCTTTAAAAATATTATCTGCTGTTTTATTAGTAATTTTGATTGCATCACAAGGTATTTCAAATTTTAGGTTAGACGCATCTTCGGATGCATTGGTTCTAGAAGGTGATGAATCATTAAAAACATATAGAGAAAACGAGAAAGAATTTGGAGACTCAAGTTTTTTAATAGTTACTTTTAAACCTCAATTTGAACTTTTTTCAAACCAATCATTAAATCAGCTTTCTCAAATAGAAGAATCATTATCACAATTAGATGGTGTTGACTCAGTTTTATCATTATTAGATGCACCCATCTTTTTTCAACCAAAAGTAGGACTTACTGAAGTTGCTGACAATTTAAAAGACTTAACAACTGAAGGTATTGATCTAAGTAAAGCAAAAGAAGAAATCATTACTAATCCTATTTATCAAGATTTAATTATCAGTAAAGATGGTTCTACTACTGCAATGCAAATTGTTTTAAGAGGTAATGATGAGTATGACTCATTGATTACAGACCGTTATCAAATTTTAGACAAACTTAAATCTAAAGAACCTATAACAAATGAAACTAAAACAATACTTAAAAATGATCTAGACAATATTAACAAAAGAATTAGTGAGCTTAATGATAACGAATCTAATTTTAATTCTTCCTTAGTTTCAGAAATAAGAAGCATTCTTGATTTACATAGAAATGAAGCGACTTTATATCTAGGCGGCCCAGCAATGATCACTTCAGATATGATGGAATATATTAGATCTGATCTTGTAGTGTTTGGTGTAGCAGTTGCTTCAGTTTTTGCAATTATGCTTTTTCTTTTTTTTGGAAATATTTGGTTTGTAATACTCCCAATATCTAATGCTTTTTTAACAACCTTCGTAACCGCTGGCTTTCTGGGTTATATGGATTGGAAAATAAGCGTCGTTTCTTCAAATTTTATTGCCTTATTGTTGATTTTGACCATTTCATTGACAGTTCATGTCTTGGTAAAAATTAATGAATTACAAAAAGGCCCGACAGATAACAATAAATCATTAGTAGATGCTGTAGATCAAATGTTTTTGCCTTGTTTTTTTGCAGCCCTCACAACCGCTGTAGCATTTTTATCATTACTTTTAGGTGACTTAAAGCCAGTAATTGAATTTGGAAAAATGATGGCATTTGGAATATCAATAGCCTTTATTTTTACTTTTTCATTCTTACCAAGTTCCTTAAGCTTAATTAAAAAAGATAAAAGCAATGATTACCTGTCGCTTTATAAAATTACTAATAAAATCTTAGCTATCTCCAAGAACCACTCTAACTATATTTATTTAACTTTTAGTGTAGTTTTTTGTGTATTGATATTTGGAACAACAAAACTCGTAGTTGAGAATAGATTTATTGATTACTTTGATGAGGAAACTGAAATATATCAAGGGATGTTGGAGATCGATCAAAACTTAGGAGGAACAGCAACATTAGATATCATAATCAAAGAGCCATCATTTATAGCATCAGATGATTTAATTGAAGATGAGTTTTTTGATGATAGTCTTTTTGATGATGAAAGTAGCAGCGCGTCTGGATATTGGTGGAATGTGTATTCATTAGCTGAGCTTGAAGAAATTCATGATTATTTAGATTCTCTTCCTGAAATTGGTAAAGTGCTTAGCGTAGCCAGCGGTATCAAACTTGCAAGACTAATTAATGACGGAGAAGATTTAAATGATCTAGAATTAGCTCTTCTAAGATCTGTGTTACCCGAAGATATCAGAGAGACGCTACTTTATTCATATATAAATAAAGATGATTCAATTGTAAGAATCTCTACAAGAGTCAATGAATCAGCTGAGAATCTAAATAGAAACGAATTATTAGAAAAAATTAATAATGATTTGATAACAAAATTTAATTTATCAGAAGATAGGTTTGAGATTACTGGATTAGCAGTTCTTTATAACAACATGTTGCAATCTTTATTTCAATCACAAATAGGTTCTTTGCTTATTGTATTTAGTGTCATTGCTTTAATGCTCTTATTAATCTTTAAGTCATTTAAAATAATGGTTATCGGATTAATACCTAATATTTTTGTTGCTTCTTCTGTTGTAGGTATCTTAGGATTGTTAAAAATTCCATTAGATATTATGACCATAACTGTTGCAGCAATAAGTGTTGGAATGGCTGTTGATAATACTATTCACTATATTTACAGATATAAAAAAGAAATGAAAGTTACTCATTCAATTGAGATGGCTTTACAAAATGCTCATACAACTACAGGAAGGGCTATCTTTTATACTGCAGCTACAATTGCAACTGGCTTTTCAATATTGTCGTTATCTAATTTTTTTCCAACCCAACTTTTTGGAATATTTACTGCATTAGCGATGTTAATAGCTTTCATTTCTTCATTATCCCTTCTTCCAAATTTATTGGTTAAATTTAAAGTTTTCCAATAACATATTCCAATGGGTCCATTAAAGGGTGTAAAAGTTTTAGAGTTTTCAGGTATTGGTCCTGGACCATACTGTGGAATGCTTCTTGCAGATATGGGCGCTGATGTAATTAGACTCAGCAGAATTAGTGACAAAGATTCTTATAATAAATTTGACATTCACAATAGGTCAAAAAGATCTATTGTTGCAGACTTAAAAAATCCTGATTCAGTTAGAGAAATACTCAAATTAATTTCTTCAGTTGATGTTTTATTTGAAGGCTTCAGGCCAGGGGTTATGGAAAAATTAGGGCTAGGTCCTAAAGAGTGCTTAAAGCTAAATAAGGCTTTGGTCTATGGAAGAATGACAGGGTGGGGTCAGGATGGCCCAATGTCAAATATAGCTGGACACGATATTAACTATATCAGCTTATCTGGAGCATTAAATGCAATAGGGAAAAAAGATTCAAACCCTTCCATACCACTTAACTTAGTAGGCGATTATGGTGGTGGAGGAATGATGCTTGCTATGGGAATACTTGCTGCTGTTATAAATTCGATAAAAACTGGAAAAGGTCAGGTGGTTGATTCTGCAATGATTGATGGAAGTCTATCTTTAATGAGTTTCTTTTATTCTTTAAATGAAATGGGTTATTGGAAAGATGAAAGAGAATCTAATTTCCTAGATGGAGCATCACATTTTTATAATACCTATGAATGTTCTGACAATAAGTATCTTGCTGTTGGATCTATAGAACCAAAATTTTATTCAATTTTACTAGAAAAGCTTGAATTAGATGATCCTAAGTTTCAAGATCAAATGAATAAAGAAACATGGGGAGAATTAAAAGAATTAATTGCCCAAAAAATTAAATCTAAACCAAGAAGTCATTGGGTAGATATTTTCTATGATACCGATGGTTGCGTAACCCCAATACTTAATATGGATGAAGCTAAAGAAGATAATCATAATATTGCTAGAAATGCATTTGTTGATATAGATGGGTTTAATCAACCTGCTCCAGCTCCAAGATTTTCTGTTGACAAATTATCAATTAAACATAACTCCAAGAAAGTTGGTGCTGATGTTGATGATATTTGTAAAGAATATAATTTAGATAGAAAAGCTTTTATTTGAAAAAATTCATACTGTTCTGAAATGTTGCGTTAGCAAATTCATTTATATCAATTTTAACCAAACTAGCTATTTCGTTTGCGATATGTGGAAGATAAGAAGGTTCGTTTCTATTATTTTTTGGTTTATCGTCGAGATTTCTTGGAATTAAATACGGACAGTCAGTCTCAATCATGAGCTTTTCGATAGGAATATTGATTAAAGATTTTCTTAACTCTGCATTTCTTCTCTCATCACATATCCAGCCAGTAAGACCAATATGAAATCCCAATTCTAAATAATTATCTAATTCTTTTTGCGTTCCAGTAAAACAATGCACAACGGCCTTTGAAATATCATTTTTATATTTTGTAATGATTTTCATAAAATCATCATGAGCATCTCTTTGGTGCAGAAATAATGGCAGATTGGTTTTGATAGCAACTTTAATTTGTTCTTCGAATGCAAATAGCTGCTCCTCATAAGATGAGATATTTCTAAAAAAATCTAATCCCGTTTCTCCAACACTATGAGGTTTATATTTTTCGATAAGCTTTATCATATCTGCAGATGAGAGTAAGCCAAACTCATTGGCATGATGTGGGTGTACACCAATAGTAAAAAAACATGAATCTTTATTATCTTGATAAATTCTGTAAACTTTTTCAGCATCCTTAAGTGAGGCAGCAACTACTAAAAATTTTATTACATTATTATTTTTAGCTCTTTGAATAACTTCTTTTAAATCATTATCAAAACGATCACTTGAAAAGTTACAAGCTATATCAAATAAATTATTCATATGGTCTGCATAATTTCTATAAAAAGGAATTATGAACTAAAATTGTTGAATCATGAATCAATTTGATCAATTTCAAAATGCCTTATTATTAGAAACCGTCTCTGAAAATACTTACGGCATTAATCCCGATTCCAGATATTTTGTTGGCAAAACTCCTCATGGTGGTTATTTAAATGCACTTATGCATAAGGCATTAACATCATCAGTACCCCATTCAGTAGCAATAAGCTCATCGATACAATATTTAGATAGGATTGAGGCAAAAGACTTTTTATTAGAAGTTGAGATATTCAAAGTATCTAGAGGAACTTCATCAGGTAGTGTTAAGCTTACACAAGATGGAAAGATATGTACTGTATTTAATGCTATATGTTCTGATTTAAAACATATGACAGGATATGACGGTTTGGAGACATATCCACCTAAAATTATGAAAGAATTCTCAATAGATCAATATAAAGATTTAAATTACGACAAAATATCACCAGGTTTTACTCCTTCATTTATTCATCAATTAAACTGCAAAGTTCACCCGCGCCATGCTTGGTGGGATAGAGATATAGATACAGATAATGCAGAAGCTAGGTGTTCTTCATATATGCAAATGGATGGAGGTATCCCAGATCAGTATGTTTTATCATTTTATGTAGATGTGGCCCCACCAGTTGTATCAAATAAATACGGACCTTTGGGTTGGATACCAACATATAGTTTGAATACACATATTAGACAAATGCCTACTACCAAAATCTTGTTTGCTGATTTTATAGCAAAAGATATTAATAAAGGTTTTTTTGAACAAGACTGTAATATTTGGGATTTAAATGAGAATTTAGTTGCTTCAAGTCGTCAACTCACTAGAATACTAAAGTCAGAAGAAAAACTATCTAATTAAAAGGAAGAATTATGCAATTCAAGGGAACCAAAAATTATATTGCTACTGAGGACTTAAGCATGGCTGTTAATGCATCTATGGCACTTGAAAGACCTTTATTAATAAAAGGTGAGCCTGGTACGGGTAAGACTTTGCTTGCAGTTGAAGTTGCTAAAGCTTTGGATATGGAACTTATTGAGTGGCATATTAAATCAACTACAAAGGCTTCACAGGGCTTATATGAATATGATGCTGTAACAAGACTAAGAGACTCTCAACTTGGAGACGAGAGAGTTAAAGACATTAAAAATTATATTAAAAAAGGTAAATTATGGGAGGCTTTTACATCTGAAAAGCAAGTTGTTTTATTAATTGATGAGATAGATAAAGCAGATATTGAGTTTCCAAACGACTTGCTTCAAGAAATAGACAGAATGGAATTCTTCTGTTATGAAACAGGTGAAACAATTAAGGCTAAACATAGACCTTTGATTGTGATGACTTCAAATAATGAAAAAGAATTACCTGATGCTTTTTTAAGACGATGTTTCTTTCATTATATTCAGTTCCCTGACAGAGAAACTATGAATAAAATTGTTTCAGTACATTACCCAAAAATCAAAAAAAAGCTTGTAAATGAAGCGCTAGAAATATTTTTTGATTTAAGAAAAATACCAGGCTTAAAGAAAAAACCATCTACCTCTGAGTTAATTGATTGGTTAAAGCTTTTGTTATCAGATGATATGCCTGACGAAATCTTAAAAAATGCAGATTCATCTAAAGCTATTCCACCTTTATATGGTGCATTACTCAAAAATGAACAAGATGTTCAGCTTTTAGAGCGTCTTGCATTTATGTCACGAAGAGAAGCTGCTAATAAATAAATGTTAATAAATCTCTTTCAAACCGTTAAATCTTCTGGAGTGCCTTGTACTCTTAGGGAGCTGCTTGATTTGTTAGGAGCTTTAGAAAAACAATTAGTTTATGCAAATATTGATGATTTTTATTATTTATCTAGAGCGATTTTGGTAAAAGATGAAAAACATTACGATAAATTTGATAAA
>Ga0181597_10007394_pt1 | contig 10012 bp, 10 predicted proteins | sample 041ome_5_FD_148647 | JGI IMG/M metagenome (GOLD analysis project Ga0181597, IMG submission 148647) | Coastal salt marsh microbial communities from the Groves Creek Marsh, Skidaway Island, Georgia - 041403US metaG (spades assembly) | ecosystem: Environmental > Aquatic > Marine > Intertidal zone...
TTTTTGCCCATACCCTTAGCATCAAACCATAGACAACCAATACTTGCAATGCCAATACAAGAATCACCGTAAAGAAGTACCCAGCTACAGAGCTAATAAAACCAACCCCTTGTTCTAGGACGATATTGGTTGTAATAGCATAAACACCAATAGGCGCAAATTCCATCACCATCAGCACTAGAGAGATCAATACACCGTGTAAATCTTTTATCATCTGAGCGAAGCGCTGTCCTTCTTCTCCACTTCGTAAAATAGCGATACCTAATAACGCCGCAAAAACTAAAACTTGGATAATCTCCCCATCAGCCATAGCAGAAATAATATTGGTAGGAAAAAAATCATTAATTACCTCAAGAGGGTTAGGTATGGTTGGTATCACCGCCTGCTTGATCGAACCTCCCGCCTCAAAGCCAATACCAATATGAAGAAAGTGACTGATACATAACGCCATAGAAACGGCAAGGGCCGTGGTCAGCAGATAAAGGCCGATGGTTAATGAGCTTATTGCACCCAGTTTGTATGTTCCAGGCATGCTGCTAATACCATGTATTAAGGAGACGAATACTACAGGAATAACCAACATACGAAGCAGTGTTAGGAAAATATTTCCAACAAAGGAAGAGAGTGCAGTAACAATATATAAACTTGATGGGTCGTGTGTAAGGCTGCTCACGATTATTCCGGTCACTATACCCAGAAATATCGCGATAATAATCGATGTAGTAAAATAGGGGTTGAGTGTTTTGTGTTCCATTTCATCCTCTTTGTGTATTCCATACAAACGCTAGTATACCCGGCACTGATTCAAAAAACCATGAAAAACCCCTCTAAATCAGCCACATGTAAGCATATGCTTACAAAAAAACATGATCTTTGCGGATTCAAAATATTTTTATTATTTGTTATCATTAAGTTGAGATAACAATCGGGAAGTTACATGACTATAAACCCAAAACAATTTGCTGAACTATCAAGTAGTGAACAAGCAGCCATCGTCAAATTAATAAAAACAGACTTTCCTGCTGCCAAAGTTCTTTATCACAGCTATCTATCCACCACAAAAGCAACTATAAAACCATATAAAACAAACAACTAAACCCAAACCCAAATTGGGTAAAAAATGTGCTTGATAATGCTTTTTACGCTCGCTATAATCGCTTTTATGGATTAACTGGTCTCCAAGGAGGAAAGCATGTCTTACCACACTGATCAATATGACAAGGAACTCGCTGCGCAATCACGAGCGAACCGCCTGAAAAGCTTACGGGAAATGACCGGCTTATCGCGCAATGATTTCCATAAACGATATGGCATACCGCGAGGCACGTTGCAGAACTGGGAATCCGCGCGATTTGGTGGACTTACTCAAAAAGGGGCTCGCAATATTATCCGCGCTTTTAATGCAGAAGGAATTGCCTGTGATATCGATTGGCTGCTATACGGTACTGGCGCCAGCCCAAAGTTCAATGATCACACCCCGCATCAACGAAACCAAGAGCTTAAAAAGCACACCGAAGTCAATGAACATATTTTTGAAGCAGAAACTAATATAATCACTAAAGAAATCCTCTTTTTCCGTCAACAACATGACAATGCAATTGATATCGTTGTGTCTGATGATGCTATGCAACCAAAATGGTTTCCTGGAGACTACATTGCTGGAGTAAAGCACTTCCAAGAAGATATAGTAAAGACCGTTGGAAAGTATTGTATTGTACAAACCCAGGAGTATGGCAATATCCTGAGACAAGTGATGCCTGGAGACGACCCGAACCTATATAATTTACTTGCAATTAACTACCAAACTAAGGTGAAGCGCCCTGTACTATATAATGTAGGCATTCTTTCCGCTGCACCGGTCATATGGACCAGAAAAATAGATATCCTTAGTTACTAGGGTTTTTGGTATAGTAGATTACTAATATGATGGCCCTTTGCTAAACCTTTACGTGCAAAAGCTGTACGCAAAATATCGGGCCCACCAATTGTCTTTTCATTAGGCAACTCCACCATCGACAATTGTGTGTTATATGCTGCCATCAATATTTTGATCTCATCAGCATAAGGCTGCCAGTCGGTTACAACTTGAAAAAAACCACCAGGAGTTAATACCTTAATTACTTCTTGGATAAAGCTAGGCCGGATAATACGCCGCTTGTGATGTCGCTTTTTCGGCCAAGGGTCCGGATATAGTAATTGTACCTTAGCAAAACTTTGAGCTGTAGCCATATCCCTGAGCACAGCAATAGCATCATATTGGACAATGCGAATATTCGTGCAACTATTCTCGTTACAAGCAGCAATAACGCTTCCTACTCCAGCAGGATATACCTCAATACCCAGAAAGTTTGTATCTGGATTAGCTAATGCCTGCTCCACGAAAGCATGCCCCATACCAAAACCAATATCACAAATAACAGGGTGGTCATTATCAAACCATTTTTCGATGGGCTGATCCTGATAAGGAATAAGATAACGATCTGCGTGATGGTGTAACGCTGCACTTTGCCTTTTGGTTAGTTTACCACCTCGAATGACATAACTTTTTATATCGTTTGAATCTGACACCTCGCCCCCTATGATATTCTCGTGATAATAGTACACTTTTCCGTTGCGTTTAAGGGTAAAACATATCACAATAAACAAGGTGAGTCGAGTATCGGATAAGAACCATGTTACGCAACAGAAAATCTCCCCTAATTGTCGTGATTGGTATAGCGGTTTGTTTATTTGCCGGTGCGTCTATGCTTATCCAATTCGAGCAACAAAGTGAAGCGCTTACTGCGGAATTAATTGACACGATCAACCAACAGTCTCCCTATCAGTTACATACAGAGACTACCCCAACTGTATCTATATTCCCATGGCTGGGTATACAAACACAGGGCGTCACCCTCTCTCACTCATCCTCCGTAAAATCGGTAACCGCTAAACAAGTGTCAGTAAAATTTAGCCCCCTTGCCTGGATTACTGGCTCCACCCAAATTAGTGCAATACGCTTAAGTGGTCTAACGGTTGATGCGGATACTATCCCACCATTGCTTCAAGCACTAAAGAAAATCACCTTCCCACACATCAATAATAGTGATAATATTGATATAGAGATTCAACAAGCGACCATAACACCCCCAGCTGACCAACCATGGCTACAAGCTCCCATAAAACAGGTACATGCGCGCCTGATCGGTTTCAATCTCTCTAAGCCTTACACAATAAATGCTTCTGGAGAAGTCTCATTTCTAGGTCAAACCAACACGATACAGATTAAAACCCTTGCCTATGTTAACCAGGAATCAGCTTCGCTTCGCAACACTCACCTTAAAGTAGTCCATCCGACTCCACATGGTCACCTCAGACTAATCGCTGATAGCAATATCGATTATATATTCCAGTCACAACATCTCCGTCTGCAGGATTTAATTGGCTTTTTAAATAATGCCGAGTTTATCGGAAAACTGGACATGAACCTTGCCAATAAAAAAACCGATGGGAACATAAACTTTCTGATGTTTAGCCTGAAAAACTTCGCTCATGCCATAGATAAAAGCATAAAAATATCCGATAAATCTGGCGCTTATAATGCTAAGGCGGAAATGCGATTCCACCCTGACTCCGCTCACATCACAGCCGAGATCGATAAGCAACCACTAGATGTCACGATCCAGATGGATAACCCTCAACAACCAGTTACTGCCCACATGAAAAGTATCAAACTGACCCATGAAGACATAGATTTATTTAGCGCCATACATAGTAGTAGCGTAATACCGCCTTTTGATAGTTATATCAAAGTAGATGAACTGTTATGGAATAGTCTCAAACTCAACCAAGGAACTATCTCTATTGCTCAACAACCACAGCTAACCGAAATAACCACCAAGTTTGATAACTTTTATCGAGGCACGCTATCGAGCTTTATTCATATTTATCAAGACCATGCAACCATGAAGACCCTGACCAAACATGCGCAGGTAAGCCCATTACTTGCAGATCTAGGCATTACCCCTGAACCTGCCAGTGGAAGTATGGATCTAGTGAGCGAAAGTAATAGTGATGGGCAAACCTACAGTGAACTACTCAAACATGCCCATAGCCGAATGCTAGTCAAACTCCGCAATGGGCATCTAAGTAGTAGTGTCAACCCAACCACCATTATTATGCAATACTTATCTGCTAGTAATATACAAACCACTCGTCCCACCCTATACCAAGAAATTGATATACATTGCGCTATGACGACTGATGATCTCATTTGCAACCCTATCCGTATCAGCACCAGAAATAGTAAAATGCAAGGGTATATGGATCTAGCTCGCTCTACTTTCAGCCTTCAAGGTAGAATGTGGCTAGATACGATCAAAGATACCACAACCATCCCTTTATCGGTGAACTATCGTGGTACCTTGCAAAATATACTGACAGAGATTGATGTCAATAATCCGCAACAATCACTTGCCACCAAAACCCATCTTATTCTACAACATTATGCCTAAAAAAATTGCTGTAGTCGCCGCAGGCTGGTTAGGGGATAATATCATGCTAGGAAGCTTGCTACGCAAGCTACAACAACAAGGACACCATACGACGATTCTGAATACTCACGCCCATTTTGTTGGCCTGTTTACCCGTATAGAGGGAATAGACGCTATACTCGACTTTCCCCTTCCTAAAAAATCCCTATGCCTACGTAAACGCTGGCAGTGTGCAACACACCTAAAAGCATATCATTTTGATGAAATTATCTATGCTCCCAATACTTTTAAATCTGCATTAATTGGTTTCTTTGCAGGCATCCCTCTACGCTCTGGCTGGCATGGAGAGGCGCGCTACATCCTTCTGAATAAACGCCACATCAATAAAAGCCACTGCCCAACTATGGTACAAACCTATGTACAATTAGCATATAAGCCATCTGATAAAATAATAGCTTTCGCTGAGTGCCCAGAACCCCGCATGAAGAGTCAGAGCCTGAGCTTATCTCAGCTGGCCTCTAGTCATGGTATCAAACTACAAGATCGTCACGCTAGCGCTATCATGCTCTGCCCAGGAGCGGCAGCAGGGGAATCCAAGCGCTGGCCAATTAAGCACTATATAGCATTAAGTAATCTGCTACTCGATGCCGGGTATGCGGTTCATATACTCGGTGGGCCAGGAGAGATCGCTTTGGGCAATCAAATACAAATGGGCACACACAATCGCTGCACTAACTGGACTGGAAAAACCAACCTTACAGGCGTAGTCGATGTAATGCAGCATGCCCAAGCGGTTGTAGCAAATGATTCGGGGCTCATGCATATGGCTGCTGCCTTATCTAAACCGGTGATGGCAATTTATGGCGCGACGCCCGCATATTTTGCTCCCCCGTTAACTACGCGTGGAAAAACCTTTTCTGTTAACTTACCCTGCAAGCCATGTGGAAAAAATAACTGTCCCCTCAACACGTTAGATTGTCTCCATGGGATCAAAGTTATGGAAATATTCCAAGCGATCCGCGCTCTGCGCTTACCTACCACAGAAAAACCCATAAAATCTACTTGACCTCAAGCACTGAAATAGCTTTAATGTTCCCTATGGCCAGGTAGCTCAGTCGGTAGAGCAAAGGACTGAAAATCCTTGTGTCGGTGGTTCGATTCCACCTCTGGCCACCACAATGGACCTATATAATGCATACTGTCTTCTGCACAAAACTACAACAACATGCCAAGGCTTTGGAGAAACCACCATTACCAGGGGCCATAGGTCAGCGTATTATGGAAAAGATTAGCCAGCCCGCATGGCAGTTATGGTTAGAAAAACAAACCAAAATTATTAACGAAAATCGTTTATCCCCAATAGATTCTGCGCATAAAGCCATCTTGTTAGATGAAATGGAAAAGTTCTTATTTGGTAATGAAAAGCCAACATCAACAGAGTAATTGACGTCACTTCAGCATAGTGCTACGATAAAATTATACTAGTCGTTTATCATTATTATTTAACATTAGGGCTTTTATGAAAAGTATTACATTAACTGGTCTCACTCTACTTGTCTCCCTTAGTGCATATGCTGCAGATAACACCCGCACTATCTTACTAAAAAATGGCACGCCTTATTTATTTACCCTAGAAGACAAAAGTACCAATGAAAAGTGGTCGGTTAGTAGTAGCGACTATACAAAGATTGTTCTACGCACCCACCTACCCACCACAGCATCTCCTATAGTAGAAGATGAGGATATAGAGGAAAATGAGCAGAACACGGCCGGCGAAATACCATTCCCCCATACTCTAGATATCAATTACCAATACAATGGGCAAACCACCTATGTTACCGACTGTGTCACGTCATTCCCTGAAAAAGACAGCATTATTCAGGTGTTCGTTGGGAATTCTGGCATACACTGTGTTGTTAGTGATTATCAACCAAACTAAAGGAGCCTCTCATGGAATCAACCTATTTAGATGCACTACGGATGATTCAAACTCATGGTCAGACAAAAACAGACCGTACTGGGATCGGCACCATCAGCTACTTTGGCATTGATATGCGCTTTGACATTAGCCAAAGCTTCCCACTACTGACAACCAAGTCTTGCCACTTTAAAAGTATCGCGCATGAACTCTTGTGGATGCTAAATGGCGACACCAATATAGGCTACCTGCAAGATAATGGTGTACGTATCTGGAATGAATGGGCCAATGAGCAAGGGGACCTTGGGCCAGTGTATGGAAAGCAATGGCGCACCTGGCAAGGCCAAGATGGTAAAACCTATGATCAGATAAGCCAGATTATAGAAACTATTCGCCAAGATCCACACTCTCGCCGGCTTATTGTTAATGCGTGGAATGTTGCAGAGTTAGACCAAATGGCACTCCCACCTTGCCATCTTTTGTTTCAATTTTATGTGTGTAATAATCAATTATCCTGTAAGCTAACGCAGCGCTCAGCCGATTTCTTCCTTGGTGTGCCTTTTAATATTGCCTCATATGCCTTGTTAACTTATATGATCGCAGACCAATGTAACTTACAACCGGGAACGTTGGTATGGTCTGGGGGCGATTGTCATATTTATCAAAACCATATACCTCAAGTGACTACACAATTGACTCGAGAACCACGAGACTTCCCTACTTTGACCATAGCAAAGCGAGGACAAGACCTCTTTCATTATGAATATAGTGACTTCACCCTCCAGAACTATAATCCTCACCCCAAAATACAGGCAGAAGTGGCAGTCTAATCCATATACTCATATCATTGACCTTACACAGAAAAATTGCTATGCTTTCTTTCTTTACGTGTGAATGTGCTATGCAGATATCTCAAAATCGTCCTAATACTCTATTAGAGCAAATCATCTATGTCGCCTGTCAGTTACCTGCTCGTATTATCATTAATACTGCATGCCGCTTGTCAAAGAAGTTACAAGAGTATACCTCCGTCAAGCCACTACTTATTGTGATAGACTATATTCTTTGCTATGTAGCTCAGCGACTAGATGCCTTAGGCAATCATACCGACCAGCTGAGTGGACAAACTCAAGACTTCGTACAAGGTATACTACGCTTTCATGAAAAGCTCGCTCGCTTGCTGATGAACAGTCTTATTAGCGGTAGCCAGCAATACACCCAACGCCTAAAAAAAGAACATTCGCTTGGTAAAATAGCTACCATACTGCTAGCTCCCTGGCTAATTTCCAAACTAGCCTACCAAACTGGCAATGAAGATGCATTTGGTAATGCTATTTTCACGCAATCAGATGCGAGTCAGTGTGCGCACACCATCCACAACTATGCGCGCTTCCTGATAACACTCCTAACCACCGCATTACTCGTGCCATTGCCGATTATACATACACAAAAAATCACAGCATTTATTCCGCGCTCCGAACGCATAGGTAAAATTAATTTCCCCGCTCGTATAGCAAGCTCCGCACTAGTATTTTTATTTCTTTATGTAATACTAACTTACAAAGTATATATTATTGATAAACTTCTATCTGCAGCCACACACTTTATATTAGTGACTATAGGCACGGTGATACTCACATCAATCATTATCGCACCATGTGATCGGGCCGTTCGCTTTGTCTGTTGGAACATGACTACTGCGTTCTTACTATGTTGGTTCTGTAGTCCTGCTATATTTGCGCTTTCTTAATAGGTCCCCAATGAATGGTAACTATTTGCCGTCTCATGTAAGACTTCCATGAATCAGAGAAAAGTGTAGCTTTGTGCGCAGCCACCCCATTGATATTAGCTACTTCAACCCTACTACCGGCCACTGACAAAAAACGCTCGATAACCCGGACATCCGTAGCAAACAGGGTGCAAGATTGAATAGAACTAGTGGCATTACTTAATGCGATAGCCTCCTCAATCTGTTTATAGGACATAATAAACACCACTGGCAGAGCATGCTCCTGTTGCAATAATGGCCATTGTGGATCTGCTAATACCAATGTGGGCTGCACAAAATTGCCAGCCATGTCTAGACGCTCTCCTCCAGATAATAAACGACCGCCTAACGCCTTAATTCGCGCTATTAACTGGGTATACTGTGTTACCGCCTCCTGATCTATTAGTGGCGCATAATAATGGCTATCTTCTAATGGGTCACCACAACGAAGCTGGCCATAGGCATGCTGTAGACGCGCTATAATACTATCGATCAGTTGTTCATGAACAATCAAGTGTCGTACCTGCCCCCTAACACGAATGACGCTCTGCATTATCGAATCCAACACTATGTTCGTATCGGCACTAGGATCAATAATAGCAGCATTATTACCCTGAAGAGATAACAAGCATCGACCCTGTCGACTAGCCACTTTCACGCTAATGCGATTTCCTACATCCCGAGCACCACTAAAGGTAATTAGTCGAATACGACTATCATTGACCATATCCTCTATAAAATCTACATCAGAACTATTGACCAAAGAAAAAATCCCTTCCACCTCTAAAGTGGCCATTACAGACTGACAAATATGGTGTATAGCTATAGCCACTAATGGGGCTTTGGGTGATGGCTTCCATATTACGACATTCCCACAAATTACGGCCAAAAATGCGTGTAAGGACCAAGCAGAAGCAGGAGTAGTAGAATCAGTGAAAATACCACAAACGCCGATAGGTAGCCATTGTTCATATACCCGGTGTGTCATCTGCTCTGATGGCAGCAGTGCTCCACATGGCATATACGCCTGACCTACGGCCAAGTCTGCCATATTAATCATATCTTGTACTTCGGCATCCCCTTCAGATTTTGGCTTCCCAGTCTCTAGGCTGATAAGGGTTCCTAAAAAATCTTTTTTTTCCCGTAAGGCTTTACCAATGAGACGAATCATTTCAGCCCGTTTTGGGGCTGACACCCTTGACCACTCCACTTGGGCCTGCTGCGCGGCATGGGCAATATGATTATAATTTTCAGGGCCTGATAACCAAGTGCTCGCAATTAAGGCGTTATTGGCTGGATTAATAGAATCAATCATCTCACCCGTATCTGACAACCAGCTAGTACCAAAACTACTTCCCTGATTCCGACTCTGTACACCTAATTGCTTTAAGATAATACCCATAATGATTCCTTAACGAAAATATGACCCAAACCGATTGTGCATAAAAGACTCCAGTGGAACCTGTTCTTGCCGAATAAAATTACTCTGCGCGGATATTTGCCTATCTAATACCAGATCAATTAATGCACAAACACTAGAAGCCGTACTCATTTGGATCGCAGACCACTGCTGATTTGCCACCATCTGTGGATAAAACTTTTTAGTATAGTTTTCCTCAACGAAACGCCCCGATTGTTTTCCTTGAACCGATACGTATACCAGCACCACATCCTGTGACATATGAGGCACAGCGCCCTCTAGTATAGCTTGCAATAAGGCTTTATCACGAGACAGCCCCAGTTCGTGCAATAAAAAACGTATTTTTTCACAATGGCCAGGATAACGAATCGTTTTATAATCCATCCTTTCTACTTTACCAGACAAAGAACGGACTAAGGACCCTATCCCACCAG
>Ga0181597_10007396_pt1 | contig 10009 bp, 10 predicted proteins | sample 041ome_5_FD_148647 | JGI IMG/M metagenome (GOLD analysis project Ga0181597, IMG submission 148647) | Coastal salt marsh microbial communities from the Groves Creek Marsh, Skidaway Island, Georgia - 041403US metaG (spades assembly) | ecosystem: Environmental > Aquatic > Marine > Intertidal zone...
GTTCGCCCAATGCCAGATGCTGGATCGCCCCTCTACAATTGAAGGGTTTGTCATGGCGGAATTGGTGCGCTGCGTTACAGAACCGCTTGAATATCACGTGATCGGTGAGTGGGCGACGGAGCAAGCCTATGCGGATTGGCAGGCTATCTCGCATGAAGGGGCTGATCCTGCGGCAGTCGAGGCACTGAATGCGACGCTGGCACATTGGGCACCGGGCCGGTTGTTTGCGCCCGTCGCACGGTCCGCTTAGGGAATTAGGACCAGCGCGCCACCGCCCGTTCGACCTTCCAGAATATCGTGTGCCTTGGATGCATCTGCGAGCGGCAGAGGCATCGGCGTATCGGGCTTTAGAATACCTGTCCCGAGCATATCAAAGACCGTTTGAGCCATGCTTTGATATTGTGCAGGATCGGCCATGTAGTGGAACAGGATGGGCCGCGAAACGGTCAATGAATTGGCTGCAAGAGTCGTCATCGCCAGCGGTTCAACGGGGCCGGAGGATTGGCCGTAGTTTACCAGATGACCGCAGGGGACCAAGCATTCTAGCGAGCTCGAGAATGTGTCTGCGCCGACGGAATCATAAGCCACATCAACGCCACGCCCCTTGGTTATTTCCATCACGGCCGCTTTGAATTCAGTCTCGCGGTACAGGATTGTGTGGGCGCAGCCGGATGCCTTCGCCGCTGCTGCCTTATCCTCAGAACCAACTGTGCCGATGACTGTTGCGCCGATATGGGCGGTCCATTGGCAGAGTAAGCGCCCAACGCCGCCAGCTGCAGCATGCACCAGGATGGTCATCCCCGCTTCAATACGGTGAACGCGGCCTACCAGCATCTCAACAGTGAGCGCGCGCAGAAGCGTGGTTCCTGCCAGGAGGTCGCTGACGATATCTGGCAGCTTTAGCGCTTGAATGGCTGGGAGGAGCCGTTCGGAGGCATAGGCCCCATAGGTGCTCGTCACATAAGCCACGCGATCCCCAATTTGGAAATCATTGACACCGGGTCCGATAGCGACAATTTCACCCGCCGCCTCGCACCCAGGCACACCAGGAAGTGCCAGGGTCTTATAGAGGCCAGAGCGCACATAGACATCATGGTAATTCACGCCAATTGCTGTCTGCCGAATGCGAAGTTCGCCAGGGCCGGGCGCGCCTATCTCCACTGTTACAGCTTTGAGTACGCTGGAAGGGCCATATTCGCGAACGGTAATAGCTTCAGCCATCATGGTCTCCCGATCAGGTAACAGCGATGCCGCCGCGACGGGCACCAGCCGCGATATTCTTCCAAAGGACAGCATGATCTGCTGGCAATGCCCGGCTATTTGGCATGGTGAGCCAGAGCCGATGGAGCAAGCGGGCCTGGCCGGATGCAGCATCATCCTCAAAGGCCGCGCGGGCATGATAGGTGATATGGCTGTTGATCAGTTGGATATCCCCCGGTTTCAGCATCATGGCGTGGGCAAGGTCTGCGGCGGTTTCGGCCAGCAGGTCCAGCGCCTCCCATTGGGCATCTGTCATGCGCGGTGTTTCCGGCATCAGCTGCGCTGCTTCCACATAGGTTCTGGAATAATGGCTGGTGAGTTTGCCGTCCTCAACGCCGAACACGGGCAGCCGATAAACTTCATCACCGCCGCCTACTTCTTCGCCAAGGCGAGAGCGGTAGATTGGCTGATACAACAGATCAAGTAAGTCCGGCCGACGCTTCAGGATCGCGTTGTGGACGGCGGCCGTGCTGGCGACATTGCTCTCACCGCCAGACGCTGATCGTTGTGCCATGAGCAATCCCACAACGTCCGTTCTGTCCGTGTGGTAGCGCAATAAGCCGTTGCTGTAGGTTCGTGCTTTGGAGGAGAGGAACTCGCCGCCGCTCGCGTCCTCCATGCGCTCGTGCTTAGCGCCGAGGTCGCCTGGCTGCGCCTGGATATCGCGCATCATCTGGCCGGTGTTATCTTGGGGGACTGGCAGGCCGATCCAATGACCCAGGCCCATCCAGATCATGCGCCGGTCATCTTCCGAATAACGATCTATGGGCAAGCCTTCCAGCAGGACAAAGCCACGACCGTTTTCTAATTCATCGGCAGCGCGCGCAAGCTTTGCGGCGACAGCTTGCAGGGGGAAAGTGTCCCGCGTCACAGCAAGCCAGCCCGCGCCATCCGCTTTAGCAACACTAAGGGCAGCATCTATTTCAGCAAGTTCATCTTTTGCCCAAGGCCAGCGCCAGCTTTGGTCTACCTCCAGGTCAGCGCCGGTCCATACGGATGGGCCTTCAAATGGCTTGTACATGGCGCTTCTCCGGCGTGTTTATGTGGATTGCAGGGCAGTCCGGCGTGCTTTCATCCGCTCGCGCATCTGCTTCTGCGCGGCGTCAGTGCCGTCGTGGAAAGTGCCGAAAACCCTGTCCAGTGGGAGGAGGCTGCCGCCGTAATTGCACTCAAAATTCTTGTGATGCAGGTAGTGGAAGTGCGACCCACCATCTATTTCCAGCGTGTCACCGACCTGCAGCTTGTCATAGCCTGAATGGGATAGGGCGGGCAGAAAGGCTGCTAGGTGCAATTGATACAGCGCGTTCAACGGATGCAACGCCAGCACCCACGGCACGAGGATGGTCGAGAAATATATGAGATGCTCTATCGGATGCATCGCAAGGCCAGACCAAGGCCCCACATCAACATTCTTGTGATGCACAGAATGGACTGTCTTGTAGAGCCAGCGGACATGCAGCAGCCGATGGCCAAGATAAAAATGTACCGCATGAATGAACGGTGCCAGCAAAACCATCAGCGCAAACCAACCCCAAAACAGGGCCTGATTGGCACCAAAATCGAACAGGCCCAAATATCCATTGGCGAACAACCAATATGTGGCGACCTCATAGGCCGTAATGATCGGCACGGAGGAGGCCAGGGTGCGGACCATGTTGTCCAACACCTGATCCTTGAACAGAAACCGCCTGGAACCCTTGGCGAAAGGTCGTGTGGTGTAGCGCAGGTCATCCTGTTGTCGCCGGAAGACGTAGAAATACAAATGCATGCCGCCAAAGCAGGCCAGGATCAGCGCCGCGTTTCTGGCGAAAATTAGCGCTATCCACGAAACTTCCAGCGTCTGCATTTGTACTAGGCTTGGCGTTAGCCAGGTCCAGGTGACAACGGCCACCAGTAGCCAGAATGCATTATACGGCCAAAGAAACCCTGGGAACCGGAACGCCCACTTCGCTACCTTTTTGGGCGCTGGTGGCCATGCATTGATCGGGGCGAGCTCTATGGAACCATCTGGCCGCCATTCGCCAGCGGCGTTCCGCTCGTCCGTTGATGATCCGGCCATTTTGCGGCTCCATCCTGTGTGGGTCGAGTTTAGCGCCCTGACGTTCTGGGCTGCAACAGACTGGCGCGCTGGATAGATGTTTGGCTAAGCTTTCGGCCATTCCCTCAATGGTAGGACGATCAACATGACTGAATACGCCCTCGTCACTGGCGCATCCCGCAATATTGGCCGTGCGATTGCGGCCCGCCTCAAAGCCGATGGATACAGCGTGATTATGCTGGATGTTATGGACCCGGAAGATCCATCTTTAGGTGAATTCCGCCGTGTTGATCTGAGCAATGTCGCTGATACCGCTCAAGCGATGGCATGGGTGCTGGATAATCGCGAGGTCACCCGCGTTGTGAACTGCGCCGGGATCGTAACGACCCATCCGGTTGAGGAGGTTGAAGCGGATACATTCGACCAGCTGATGGCCGTGAATGTGCGATCCTATATCGAAGTTATGAAAGCGCTGGTGCCGGGCATGAAAAAAGCCGGGTTCGGGCGGGTTGTGAACATTGCTAGTCGCTCATCCCTCGGCGCAGCGCAGCAGACGGTTTATGCGGCGTCCAAAGCTGCTGTAGTGGGCCTCACCAAAAGCTGGGCGGAGGAATTGGCGGCGGATGGCATTACCGTCAACGCTGTCGGGCCAGGGCCGATCGAGACGGACATGTTGAACAAAGTCTACGGCAAGGATTCACCCGCATATAACGCGTATCGGGATCGTATTCCCGTACAGCGCTTCGGCACCGTGGATGATATCGCACACGGCGTCAGCTTCTTCATGGATGTGCGTTCAAGCTTCGTGACGGGGCAGGTGCTGTATATCTGCGGCGGCGTCACCATAGGGCGGGCGAACGCTTAATTCGCCATCCAACCGCCATCCACCATCAAGTTTTCGCCGGTGATGTAGCTGGCTTCGTCGCTTGCAAGAAAAAGAGCGGCGTTTGCGACATCGCTTGGCTTACCAAGGCGTGGCCAAGGTGTGCGGGCATGAGAATATTCTATTGCTTTGGGAGCGATGGGCGCGCCGGTTTTGCCAGTTAGAATTTTGCCCGGAGCAACGGCGTTGCAGACGATGCCATGTTCTGCATAGTCGCCTGCGATCTGCTTCGTCATGTAGACGACAGCTGATTTGCCAACACCATAAGCAAAGGCGTTTGGCGCACGGACCATGCCGTGCTGCGAAGACAGATTGACGATCCGGCCGCGAACTTCGTTCCTGATATCCTGCGTCAACATTTGTTGAACAGCGGCGCGGCATCCAAGAAACACGCCTTTCGCATTCACGCCGACGACGCGGTCCCAATCTTCCTCAGTCGTCTCATGCATAGGCTTCGGGCAGCGGGCGGCTGCATTGTTGACCATGATGTCCAATCTGCCAGCAATCGAGATTGCTTCAGCAACGGCGGCCTCAAGGTCTGCTGATTGCATCACGTCACATTCGCGGAACGTCGCTTTGCCGCCCGCTTCGAGAATGGCGTCTACAGTTTTGGCACCGCCTTCCAGCGGATTATCAATTATGTCCGCCACGATGACATGCGCGCCTTCAGCCGCAAATCCCATGGCGATGGCTTTGCCAATGCCGGAGGCACCGCCGGTGACGATAGCTGTTCGGTCTTGAAGCCGCATGGTGATTGCCCGCCCATAGATTCATTCCATCAAGATTACAGCATATGTGGGCGCACATGGCATTGCTTGCCTCAAAAGATGCATTGGGGTCCAATACAGGAAGGAAATTTTGATGAAGGTGCTGATCGATGAATGATGTTGGGTTGAGCGTTGAGACGCGGTCTGTTGCGGCGCAGGTTCGCTACGTCAATGCGGAGTGGAAGGGGCGGGAGGACATTCCTCGGATCGGCTCCAAGGAAACGCGCCGGGCCAATACCTCCAATCAGGATATCCGCGTCCATGATGTTCGTGCGGCCCATGCGGCTGGCCTGAAGTCGCTTGATCGCAATGGCTATACGCTGGCGAAGCTGACCCCGGGCGTTCCGGACTTCCGTGACGAAGCCAGTGTTGAGAAGCTCTACTACCCGCAGATTCAAGACCTGCTGAAGCGCGAAACCGGCGCTGACCACGCATTCGTTTATGGCCATCTGGTGCGCACCGAAAAGCCGATTGATTTCAATGATGGTTACGCCCGCTTTGTCCATTGCGACTACAACATCAAGCGCCTGACAGAGATGTCTGAGGATGTGCTGACAAAGCATGGTGTCGAGCCTAAGGCCAACTGGACCTATGCATGGTTCAATACTTGGCAGCCGTTTGACAATGTCGCGGCGCATAACCCGCTTGCGTTCATCGATTGGGAATCGCTGCCGGAAGACGATGTGATCGACTATTTCTACACGGGTCGGAACCGGGACAGCCTCGTTGCCGCGCCCGTCTACAATCCAGATCACAAGTGGTGCTTCTTTCCGAACATGACGCCGGAAGAGATCCTGGTATTTAAGCAGATGGATGGCCGATCCGACCGCTCGGTTTATTGCCCGCACACATCCTTCGACAACAAGGATGCACCAGCAGACGCACCACCCCGTCGCAGCATAGAAATGCGCATGCTCGCCGTGTTTGAGGATTGATGATGAACCAAGCGCGGAAGCCCGTCGCCGTTGTCATTGGTGCCACATCCAAATGGCAGTCTGATGGCCGCAATACGAAGCTCGCCCATGGTGATGTGCTGGATGATTCGGACCTGCCAGTTGGCATTCGCTGGGGCATTGGCGGTGCGGTGGCGCAGAAGTTTGCAGCAGAAGGCTTTTTCACAGTCCTGACGACGCGGACTGCCAGCAACGCTTCAGCGCTTGAGACGGCGATCAAAGACCAAGGCGGCGATTGCATGACCGTCGAGCTCGACCTGTCGTCGGCAGACTCGATATCGGCAGCGTTTGCCACCATCAGGGACGTCGCTGGTGATCCAGAAGTGCTGGTTTACAACGCCGGATATCTAGAAGGCCGTGACTTACCGCCAGAAATGGAGTTGCTGGAATACATCCCGGTTGAGATGTTTGACACGGCTCAGCACATCGCAAGCCGTGGTCCATTCCTGGTGGCCAAAGAAGTATTGCCGGCGATGCGGAAAAAGGGGCAGGGGTCTTTCCTAATCTCCAACAATTCAAGTTCGCTTCGGGGGCGTAAGCGCATGACCGGCCAGTCGCTGTATTACCCACGGGTGATGATGCGGACGCTGGCCCAGGTTCTGACGGAAGAATATTCAGAACACGGCGTTCACGTTGCGAACATCGTGATCGACGGCTTGATTGATTCCCCTGGCACCCGCGCCTTGCCGAAGGCCCAGGAAGCGCCAGAGATCGTCATGAATCCGGTGAAGATTGCAGAGGCTTTCTATTACCTCCACACGCAGGATCGGTCTGTATGGACCCATGAACTGCAAATGACACCCTATTCGACCAAGCCCAGCTATTAGGGTTTCTCTGCTTCCGCAGGCTTCCCCCCTTGCCCTGATCCCCTCTCCCCCCGATGGGGGGCGAGGGGATCCTTACGAAATCTGCTGCCTCTCTTTCTTTTAGAACCCTCTCCCCCCACAGGGGGAGAGGGCAGGGTGAGGGGGAAGCCTGCGGGCTCAAAGACTGCGGCACTTAACGCGGCAAGCTTTCCACCAACCATTTCACGTAGGTTTCGATAGAAAACACAGGTAGGCCAGTGGCTTCAGCGATAGCCTTCTTGTAAGGCGGCATGTTTGTGCATTCCAGCAGAATGGCCCCAAGGTGCGGATGGGCCGCTTGGAAAGCACGCGCTGCAGCGGCAAGGTCAGCCTCTGCTTGATCAACATCCAGCGTCAGCGCATTGCCCAGAATCGCGCGCTGAAATTCACAGCCGTCTGCAATACCTGCAACCGGTGTGCCTTCAGGAACGCCCGCTGCCTGCAAATGCGCCTCCGTTAAGGTCGCCGCTGAAATCGTGAGAATGCCGACGCGGCGGCCCGGCGGCAGCACAGCTTGGATCGCGGCTGCCTGCATTAACGCCGAGGTTGCGACGGGCACGCCGAGCGCTGTTGATAGTTCAGCCTGGAATTTGGCTAGAAAGCCGCAATTCGTCGTGATGATCCGGCAGCCTTCAGCAACCAGTTCGCGCCCTGCCTCGATGAACGCATCTAACGTGCCTTCTGCGCCTTGCAAAACGACCACTTCAGGCGAGGCACCGCGTACGATTTTGTAGCGGACTGGGAAAGGCCACGTCCGAGCATTGCCCATGTCGCCCAAAATGCGCGGGAATTGAGCGTCCAGCATAAGAATGCCAAGATCAATGCCGTAGATCGGTTGCCCGCCTGTCGCGATCATGCTGGTTTACCTGTCTTTGCGGCTTGAATGGTTTGCCAGACGCGTTCGGGCGTCGTCGGCATTTCAACGTGCTTCACGCCGTAATCCGAAAGCGCATCCACAATGGCGTTGACGACCAAACCAAGTGCCGGTGTCGTGCCGCCTTCGCCGCCCGGCCGCACACCATGGGGATGGGATGTGGATGGGACTTCAGAGATAATCGTGTGCATTGGCGGAACGGTATCGGCGCGGGGCATGGCATAGTCCATGAATGATCCAGACAGCAATTGCGCACTTTCCGGCTCGTAATGAATGCTTTCCAGCAGCGCCTGTCCAAGGCCTTGGGCAATGGCACCATGGGCTTGGCCATGCAGGATCAATGGATTGATCGCGCGCCCAACATCGTCAACGCCAGTCCAGGACAAAATAGCTGCGTGGCCGGTTTCCGGGTCAACTTCGACTTCGCAGACATGGGTGCCATATGGAAACCCGCCATCTCGGTTCGTGATGTCGCCAATGCCTTCGAAATGGCCGGAAAGTGCGGAGGGCAGGCTGTTCAGCGTGGCTGCCGCCTCCGCCGCTTCAAATAACGTCACCGCAGCACCATTGGGTCCTCTAAATACGCCTGATGCATAGGCGACATCTTCAACAGGTGCCTGCATCAAATGCGCTGCAATCTCGCTCCCTTTGGCGAGTAGGTCCTTAATTGCATGATCGATGGCGATGCTGACCAGCCGCATAGATCTACCAGAATGCGACCCGCCGCCAACAGAAACGCGGTTCGTATCATTATCGATATAGCGGATGATGTCGAACGGCACGTCCAGCCACTCACTTAGAACTTGTGCGTAACTGGTCTCATGTCCTTGGCCGCTACTCATGGTGCCGGCGACCAATTCAATCGTGCCGTCGATGCAGATACGGATTTCGGCGCGCTCACGCGGGATGCCGCTGGTCACTTCAATGTAGTTTGCGACAGCTATGCCTCGGCAAAGGCCGCGCTTGGCGCTTTCTGCTTTGCGGGCGCTGAACCTGGCCCAATCAGCAGCCTCGAGCGCTTGATCCATCGCATCCGTATAGTCACCGCTGTCATAGGTGACGCCGACTGCGGTGGTGAACGGCATGGCGTCTGCCGCTATCAGATTACGACGGCGCAGCTCCGCACGATCAAAGCCACATTGGTTTGCTGCCAAATCGATCAGCCGCTCAATCACGTAAATCGCCTCAGGTCGCCCGGCGCTTCGATAAACGGCGGTTGGTGCGGTATTGGTGAATACGGCGTGGCCGTCGAAATGGAGTGCCGGAATGTCGTAGACGCTTTGCATCAGCGATAGCCCTTTGCGCAACGGCCAATAGTACGCGAGGTATGCGCCGAGGTTCGACGTATTCACGCCCCGCAGGCCTAAGAACTTGCCTTCTGCGTCCAACGCTAATTCCGCTGTAACGGCTAGGTCGCGGCCCTGATAGTCGCTGAGGAAGCACTCGCTTCGGCTGGCGATCCACTTGACCGGGCGGCCCACGCGTTTTGCGGCCCATGGAATGAGCAACGCTTCTGGGAAGAAGGCATTTCGGGTGCCAAAGTTCCCGCCCATATCGCCGAAGACAGCGCGGGCATTTTCCAACGGTACGCCGAGCATATGGGCCATGCGCTCCCGTGTTTGAACAGCGCCACGCCCGGACCCGGTTCGAACGGTGTAAAAATCCCGCCCCGCATCATACTCGCCGACCACCGCACGCGGCTCCATAGGGGCGCCGGTGATACGGTTGACCCAGGTGTCGAACTTGACGACATGTGGAGCGTTCTTAAAGGCTGCATCTGTGGCCGCTTTGTCTCCCACCTCGCAGGTGAGGGAGAGGTTGCCAGCACAGGCATCCCAAACTTGCGGCGCATCCGGTTTCCGGGCCGCCCGGGCGTCTGTGACTGCGGGGAGCGGCGTGTAGTCGACGCTAACCAATTCCGCTGCATCCATTGCAAGCGTTTGTGTTTCAGCAATGACAATCGCGACTGGCTCACCGACAAAGCGAACGCGGTGGTGCGGTAAGGCGTGATGCTCGGGGGAGTAGGTCTCGAACCCGTCTGGGAGCCGTAATACGGCATCTGGTCCGCCAGCATATTCGGCATTGTGTGGGATTGGTTTCAGTCCGTCTTCGGTCGCGTCAGCGCCCGTCAAAACAGCATATACGCCTTCGAGTGCCAGGGCATCCGCCGCGTCTATGCCGTTGATGTCCGCATGGGCATAGGGGGAGCGCACGATGGCGGCGTGTGTCATGCCGTCTGGGAATACATCTGCTGTATACAGTCCGCGTCCAGTTGTCAGCCGTGCGTCTTCGGTCCGTTGGACCGGGGCGCCAATGCCTGTGGCCCGTTTTGCGCTCGTCATGCGGCAGATTCCATCTTTATTCCACGTATGAGGTCCGCCCCTTTTTC
>Ga0181597_10007400_pt1 | contig 10004 bp, 8 predicted proteins | sample 041ome_5_FD_148647 | JGI IMG/M metagenome (GOLD analysis project Ga0181597, IMG submission 148647) | Coastal salt marsh microbial communities from the Groves Creek Marsh, Skidaway Island, Georgia - 041403US metaG (spades assembly) | ecosystem: Environmental > Aquatic > Marine > Intertidal zone >...
AACGAAAGGGGGGACGAATGGCGATTCGCGCGATGCGACGACGAAAGCGACGGGCGGGGCGAATCGAAACGCGAACGCGAACGCGACCCCGCGCGCGAGATCGAGCGAGGTTTACGAAGAGACGACGCGAGGGGCGACGGGAGACGACGAGGGGCGAATCGGGCGAATCATTCGCGAATCATTCGCGACGACTGACGGTGAACGATGCGTCGAAACGCGCGCAGATCGCGTCGTTTCTCTGGGGCGCGGTGTCGATTCGTAAGACGGAGCGAGCGCACCGCGGCGAGCTCACGCGCCTGCGCGAGACGAAGACGCTCGCCGAGTTGATGTCGCTGAACATGGGCGCGTAGACGACGACGAGGGCGACGATGACGACGAAGATTACGCGAAACGAAACGACGACGAGGCGCGCCTCGTCGTCGGTGTTGCAATTTTTAAACCCCCGAGGCTAGACGAACGGAGACGCTTTAAACCCTGGTCGCGTCGCGCGACGCGCGCGCGCCGCGCTCGAACGCGTCACGCGCCGTCGCGAAATTCTCGAGCGCCCGAATTCGCGCGCCGATGCCCGCGCTCGTTCGCGCGCCGCGCGCCGCGCGCGTCGATCCCGCGACGTCGGCGTCCGCGCGTCGTCGCGCGGCGTCCAGCGCCGAGTCGCGCGAGCGACGACACCCCGCGCGGGTCGCGATCGGCGCGCTCGCGGCGACCGTCGTCGCGCTCACCTCGACCGCGCCCGCGAGCGTGGCGCTCGAGGCGAATGAGACCAACTCCGAGTTCGTCGAGCGCCTGCGGGCGCGGAGCGAGGAGAAGCGCGAGGAACGAAAGCAAGAGCGGTTGGACGACTACTACAAGAAAAATTTTGGTGATTACCTGCGGTGGGAGAGCGGGGACAAGGCGTTGCGAGATCCGAGCACGCTGTCGGAGAACGACAGAAAGATTGCGGCGTATCTGGAGAAGATTTCTTAGTCGGACGCGCGTCTGAGGCTCGGAGCTTTGAACGCGCTTCGCGGGGACGCTTCGCGGGCGCGCTCGAGCGTTGTTAATAGATTAAAATGTCCACCGCTACCTAGGTCGTTCGTCGCTCTCGCGCCGCGTGAAGACGCTTTCTCAGAGCGTGGCGCCACCGCGGATTTCCTCAGCCTTGGCCTTGAGCGCGGCGAGACCTTCCTCGGGCGTCTTGGCTTCGCCGAGCGCGCGCACGAGCGCGGAACCGACGATGACGCCGTCGGCGCCCCAATCCACGATTTGCTTCGCGTGCTTTGCCTCGCTCACCCCGAACCCGACCGCGATGGGCTTATCCGTCACGCTTCTCAACTCCTCCACCAATTGCTCCACGCGCGTCGCCACGTTCGATTGCACGCCGGTGACGCCCGTGACGGAGACGAGGTAGACGAACCCCTTCGTCGCCTGCGCAATCTTCTTCGCCCGTTCCACCGGCGTCGTGGGCGTGGAAAGCAGAACGAGCTCTATGCCGTGCTTACTCGCGATCTCGCTCACATCGTACGTCTCCTCCAACGGAATATCCGGCACGAGCAATCCCTTCGCCCCAGCCGCGGCGATGTCGGCGCAAAATTTATCCACTCCGCGTTGATAAATCGGATTGTAATACGTAAACATCACGATCGGCGCCTTAATCTGCGGCGTCATCTCTCGCACTAAATCGATCACCTTATTCAACGTCGCCCCGTTCTCCAACGCCCGCGTCGCCGCCGCCTGAATCACCGGTCCGTCCGCCAACGGGTCGCTGTACGGCACGCCGAGCTCGATGACATCCGCGCCCGCGTCGTCCAAAATCTTCAGCGCCTTCTTCGTGCTCTCCAGATCGGGATCGCCCGCGCAGATGAACGGAATGAACGCTCGCTTGCCATCGTCCAGCACCGCCTTGAACGCCTCGGACACGCTCGCGCGCGTCGCCACGGCGCGAGACGCGGCGCCGCGTTCAGGGTTACGGCGGGCGCGGGACGCGCGCGGCGCGCGCGGCGCCGCGCGAAGCGCGCGGGACGCGCTCGCGGCCATCGAATCGCGGTGACGTCGACCGCGTTCAACGATCGAGCGCGCGTCGTCGAGCGCGTCGACGCGACGCGGTGTGAGGCGATCGGACGATGACGACGCCTGGGACCCGCCCGGGACGCGCCCGGGACCCGCGCCCGGGACGCGCGCGGCGGACCGACTCTTCGACGACCGAGCGAATCGCCCGAAAATCGGCGGACTACGTGGACTAAGAATCGGCTAGAATGGCTAATAACGCGACGTTCGATGGATTGCGGTACGCGGCGTGCATGGCGGCGGAGAAGCCGTCGCGGTCGCGAGGCGAGACGTCGGCTCGACGCGCCGAGCGGAGCAGACGCGCGGCGTCGAGCGAATCGCCGGCCGCTGCGTGCATGAGAGGCGTCATTCCGCGCGCGTCTGGCGCGTTGACGTCGGCGCCGGCTTCGAGCAATATGCTCATAAACGTCGTGCCGAGCGTCGGCGCGCGGCGAGACGCAAACGTCAGAGGCGTCCAACCCGTGACGGCGTCGATCGCATCGATTTCGCCGGGACGAAGCGATAGCGCCGCGGACAACGCGTCCTCATATCGCGCGCGCGTTTCCGTGATCACGTCCGCGTCGTCCGGTGAACGACTTCCGTTCCCGAGACTCGCCTTGCTCAGCTGCGTCGGCGCGAGCGCTTGCGAGGCGCCGACGACGGCGCACATCGCCGCCGACGCCGACGTCGACGCCGACGCCGACGTCGACGCCGCGCCTCGACACAGCGCGCGAATGCTGTCCCCGGCGCCGCGTTTCGCCGCCCAACACGCGACGTCGTACCCGGTGTACTCGTCCACGTAATCCGTCGTCGCTCTATCCTCGCGCGTCGCGCACGCCGCCAGGCACTCGCACAGCGCCTCAAACGTCGCGCGCGTCCGCGCCGCGCGCATGCACGACACCGCGCCTCGTCCGTTCGCCGTCTTCAGCGCGCTCAGGTACGCGATCGACGCCGCGTTGTCGCTCGACACGGCGTCGCGGAGCCACAGCGTCCAGCGCCGTTCGGCGTCGGAGCCGTCGTCGCGCGCGCCGTTCGGCGTCGCGCGCGGGCGTCGCGGCGTCGCGCGCGACGGCGCGCGCGACGGCGCGACGCGCGGCGCGCGCGGCGCGCGTCCGCGGCGCATCCGCGCGCGCGTGTGCGGGACGCCACAGCGCGACGCCGCGGCGCGTCGCGGCATGGCGACGCGCGGCGACGACCCCTCGAGCGATGACGCGCCGTGCACGCTGCCGATCGGCGCGGCGATCGCCGCGCTCGCCGCGGACGCGCGAGAGACGTGGATGACGGAGCGCGCGGCGCGCGAATGCGCGCGAGCGATGCGACGACACGCGGGGTCGTTGCAAATGGAATTCGTCGCGCGGGCGATCGCGGTGGCGGATAAGACGAGCGCGATCGTCGAGACGTGGCTCGATGATCGCAGCGACGCCGTGGAGCGGTTGGCGTCGACGCAGGCGAGGTTTCAACGCGAGTGCGCGGCGCTGAGATTACAGCTCGAGAAGGCGCTGGCCGCGGCGCGGTCGGCGAAGCGAAACGGCGCGGAGGACGCGAAAGAGGCGGTGTTGCGATGCGTCAAGGGGTGCGAAGCGCTGAGAGTGGGGTTGTTGAGAGATATGCGCGCGCTCAGCGCGCACTTGACGGCGGAAGAGGCGCAGTTGAGTCGGAAATTTGTGACGGAGTGGCGCGCGCTCGAGGACGCCGGGAACGAGGCGCTGCGAGCGTCGATCGATTTCGATAAGTTAATCGCACAAGACGCGACGCGCATCGACGCCACGGCACTGTTAGCGCTAGTAGAGGATTGCACTGGATGTGCGGCCGTGGGCACGATCGCGGACCCGCGCGCACTCGTCGAGGCGTACGAAAACGAGTGCGTATTGATGTGCGCGCGGCGATTGCACAACTTCGTCGCCAAGCCGCCGCCGCGGGGGGGCGAGGAATTATCCGCGGTCGTCAAGGCGATGAAACTAGAATCACAACCGAGTGCGTCGCCATCGACGGGCGAGGGTTCGACGACGCCCGCGGCACCGTCGACGCCCGCGAAGCGTCGCGAAGAAGCGGCGAAGACGCGCGAATCCGTCGCTTTAGAGTTCGCCGCGCACCTCCGCGGCTATTTCGGCGCGCGCGACGACGCGCGCGCCGTCTTAGACGACTTAGAAGACGCGTGTGCCGATTTCATCGCCGTCGGTATCGCGCAGTATTAGTCTCGCATTCGTTCGTTGTATTTATCATGACGATTCGCGTCGCTCGCGTCCTTCGCGTCGCGTCCTCGGCGCAACCGACGCCAACAGTCTTTTCAAACGACGTCGCATCCGCGCGTCACACGTCGTCGCGCGTTCGCGACCGCGCGCCGCGACCGCGAACGAGACGCGAACATGGACTCGTTGGAACAAGTCAAGGCCGCCCTCGACCGCGGCTTGATCGCGCAGGGCGATTACGACGCCGCGAAAGGATGGTTTCTGTTCACCCACAGGATCGCCCAGGCGAACCAATCTGGCGTTCTGCGCGCGCACGACGTGGAGTGCGTGCGACGAGCGATGCTGGAAGCGATCAAGAACGGTACCGCGGATGTTTCCGCGCACGTGCAAAAGTTGTTGGACGAGGCACTGCGCGGAGATGGGGAACGGGGATTCGACGCGGCTGAAGACGCGACGGTGTTGCGAGAGACGACGCAAAAGTTCAACGTGAAGACGAGCGTGGCGGCGCAACCGACGTTCATGACGAAGATTGAGGACGCGGAGCGAGCTTTAAAGGTACAGGACGGGGAACGCGCGTCGGCGAGCGGCGAGGATGCGAGCGTCAAGGCGGCGCCGCCCGCGCCTCGAGCTCCGGCGGCGCCGCCCGCGCCGCCGCCCGCGCCGCCGCCCGCGCCGCCTGCGGCTGCGTCGACGGCGAAGAGCGCGCCGGCGGTGGAGGCGAAGAGCATGAGCGGCGTCGCCGTGGCTGAAGATTGCTTGTCGGTGTTTAACAAAGTAAAGATGCGCTCGAACGGTTTGCAATGGGCAACGTTTCGAGTCGAGGAGAACGAAGGTTCGGTGTTGACGGCAGCCACGGGCGAAGTCTCGGGAGATTACGACGATTTTATCGCCGCATTACCGGAGAGTGAATGCCGATACGCGATTTACGATTATAAGTACGTGAACGCGGACGACTGCGAGTTCAGTAAGCTCGTCTTCGTCGTGTGGAATCCCGATTCGGCGCGATTGAAGAATAAAATGCTGTACGCCTCGACGAAAGACTTCTTCAAGTCGCGATTGTCGGGGATTGCGGTCGAAATTCAAGCCACGGACTACGACGAGGTCAGCGAAGCGGAACTGCGTGAGAATATCGGCATCACGCTGACGCGAAAGTAGACGATTTGTAAAAAATTTGCCTTGCCACGCTTGCGTTATACTATACACCAACCAAGACTATCTATGACCTAAAGCTGACGGGGTCCGTAGGCTTCGTAATACACCCCCGACCCCGAGTGCGCGCGAAATCGAGGCGCGGCCCAGGTCAGGAACCAAAACTTGCCGCGCTCGTCGAACGCCTCTTGCCAGTTCTTCGCCGCGCCCTGATCGAACGGCGGTCTCATCGGCGGCGTCAGCCCGCGCGCCTTCATCGCCTGCTTCAAATCCATCCAATTATAATAATCGATCGTCGTCTGCCCAGTGAGGGCGAGATACGCTTGCCAATACACCATGAATCCCAGCGCGCACAGCACCGCCGTCGCCATGACGGTGACGAAAATCACCCGTCGCAGCGTCTCCGCATCCGTCGGCCCGACCTCGTTCGCCCCGAACAGCACGAACGCCCCTCCGATCGTGGCGAACGCGCACCCGACCCAGGCGTAGGCTATAAAGTTAAAAAAGTACCTATAATTCCTCGCCCCCACGCAGTTCATCACCCACGGACAGTGATGGTCCATCTTCAGCACGCATCGCTTGCACACCGAGCAATGATGACACAGATCCGGCTTCACCGTATCGCACGTCTCGCAAAATCTCCCGCGTTCGATCGCTTCTCGCAATCCATTCCCCGTTTCGCCGCCATCCTCGCGTCGCGTCTCGTTCGCTCGCCGTTCCATCGCTCGTCTCGCGCGTTCATCCTTCGGCGTCCCCGGCTTTGTCCACGCGCACATCGCGTGATTAAACAGCGCGTTCACCGCGCACGCCGTCGCGCACGCCGCCACGACGTTCGCCAGTCGTTCTCGCGCGCGTCGGCGCAGTTCGCGCGCGGTCGCGTCCACGGTCTCGCGCGCGATGCCGAGCACCAACGCCACGCCGAACGCGAACAACGGCGGTCCGGCGCAGCGCAGCGCAGCGTCGCACGCGCGCTCGGCGTCGGCGCACGCGCGCGCGAGCGCGCGCTTGCACGCGCCCATTATCGCGCGCGCGCGCGATCGAGGCGCGACGCGCGCCCGACGTCGTCGCGCGCGTGTGACGACGTGACGACTCGACTCGACGTCGAAACGCGTCCGCGAGTGGGCCGCAGAGGGCGACGCGCGACGGCGCGCGGTGACGATGGACGGCGCGAGCGATGGCGCGATACACGACGTCGTCGTCCTCGGCGCCGGGTTCGCCGGTCTGCACGCCGCGCGGTGCTGCGCGATGGCGACGCCGGACGCGCCGACGCGTCCGGGGGCGAGCGGCGGCGAGGCGACGAGACGGCGCGATTTCGAGGCGCTGCGGTGCGTCGTGCTCGAGGCGTCGAGCGAGGTGGGCGGAAGGGTTAAAGTCACGCGCGATGTCGCGCCGTGGGACGTGAATCTCGGACCAGAGTTCTTGCACGGCGATGAAAATAGCGTGCTGAAGCGATTCGTGGACCACTGCGGGTTCGCGTGCGCGGAGAAGGAGTGGCCGGATCGGTACTATTTAGGCGACGATAAAGCGCTGTTGAGCGCTGAACAGGCGGAAACGACGAATGCGGACGTGAAGCTGGTGCACGAGCTGTTTGATAATCTCCCAGGGGCGCCGGGTGATGGAGATAAAGACGTCACGGCGTTGGAGTGGTTGACGAAGACGGTGGCGGCGCCCGAGCGCGTGATTAAATTGGCGGAAAATATCTATGCGAATGACTTTTGCGCGTCGCTCGGGAAGTTGGGAATGCGCGAACTCATCGAGGAGAAGAAGGGGTGGATTTATGGGGAAAAGTACTTGGTGCTGGATCGTCCATTGCGAGAGGTGGCGCTCGCGCTCGCCGACGGCTTGGACGTGCGATTGAACTGGGAGATTGAACGCGTGGATTACTCACAACCTGGACTCGTGCGCGTCGTGCGTCGAGGTGGGAAAGATGTCATCACCGCGCGAAAATGCATCGTGAGCCTACCCATTACCGCCCTTCGCGGAGGAAACGCGAAGAATCGAGTAGAATTTATTCCGAGGCTGCCGGCGGCGAAGACGCGAGCGGCGGAAGCCATAGCGATGGGAAACGCGGCGAAGATTTTCATCGGTTTCAACAAAATTCTCTGGCCGAGCGACATGTTTGACGTTGTCTGTACAAACTGTTTCTTACCCGAATTTTGGATCACAGAGTATCCGAAATCACCCCTAGCGAGAGAGGCGAAGACGAGCGAGGAAGCGGAGCGAATCGCGCAAACTGTGGGATTGGTGACGTTCTTTATCGCCGGTGATTTGGCGAACGAGATTGACAAAATGGAAGAAAAGGTGGTTTTTGACCGAGCGATCGAGCAACTTGATATGATTTTCAACGTTCCGTGCAAAGAACACGTGACGACGAAGAAAATTGTCAGCTGGTCGCGCGAGCGATTGGTGCAGGGCGCGTACACGCACCCAACGGTGAACGCAGGAAATTCGAGGACGCTATTAGCTGCGTCTATATCTGACACTTTATTCTTTGCCGGTGAAGCGACGCACACTGGGGTTAACCCGTGCTTGCAGGGGGCGATGGAGACGGGCGCGCGCGCGGCGGCGCAAGTGCGCGCCGCCGTGTTCGGCGTCGGTTCGAGCAAGCTCTAAGTCTCCGAGCTCTTTTAGCACGTACTCGCGTCGGGGCGTACTCGGGGGTATTACGACGGAGGCGGACTAGTAGAAGGATTCTTCATATTAATTTTGGAATACGTAAAGCGACTCTTCTAATATAGCGACGCGGACGCCGCCGTCGCATGGCTGCTCCGACAACCGTACACACGGCGAGACAGTCTCCTGGTCGACTCTTCTAGGCTGCACTACCGCTACTCGACGGCTGCATTTTCTCGACGATTGCTCCCATCAACTGCACCTCCAGATCAGACGCTTTGTTCTTGTCCTTGGATCCGTCGATGAACGCCTTGATGCGAATCTTTGGCGTTAGCCCGTCAAATTCCATGTTGACGACGGGTGAGCGCACGCTCCAGTCGTCAACTTTATCAAATACAATCTTTTTGACGTCTGCTACGTACGTTTCCATCGAAGTCTTGGACTTGACGTAATCAGGGAAGGGAATCGCAAGCTTGATGGGCACGTACTCGCGTCGCGAAATATTCTTCAACGCCGAGCCGAGAACATCTGTATTCGGGACGATGTAAGAATATCCATCGTCGATGGATGCTATCCGCGTGGAGTGCCATCCGACCATTTCGACGCGTCCATCAATGCTTCCGAATTGCACGTGATCGCCTTCGACGAAAGGCTGAGTGACGAAAATTAAGATACCGCCGATGCAGTTGCTGACGAGTTTTTGCGCCGCGAAACCGACGGCGATACCCGAGACCCCGCCGACGGCGAGAAGACCAGTCATGTTCACCCCAAGCGCGCTCAAGCACCAATAAGAGGTCAAAAGATACGTCGCCACGGTTAACGCTTTGTCGATAAGCGCGCTTCGAGCTTGAGAATCCCAGGACACGCCTCGATCGCCTCTCAAACCTGCGTAGTGGTGTCGAAGCGCTTGCGACAAAAAGTCTTCGCGGTCGTAACTCGATCCTCGAGTTCTCATCTCTTGAATTGTCGGCGCCGCTTTCAACGACATAAACCATCGGCTGAGATCGAGAAAGTAGAAGCACCACAGCAACCGCAAAGTCTTGGCGACGAACCACATTTGCACCTCAGTCGTGGTGACGACGCCGTCGTTGTTCGCGTCGAACATCGTCGTCAAGAGCGAGTGCACGTGATCGACACCATCGGCGGTAGTTTCGGGGTCAAACTTGATCAAATCGATCCCGAGCGGAATCAAAGACCAAATCTGGTTCCCGAGGCTCCAAACGAACGTATTTCGGATGATGTTGGTCACGTGCTTGATGGATCGCAGGCAAAACAGAGAAACCCACCAAAGCATGTTCACGCGCGTCGGTCGCACAAAGGTCGCCGTCGTCGTCAGCGCGAATTCTACCGCCTTTTTAATCGCTCCCGTGTACAAAACCAAAACCGTAATCGCGATGTTCGCCCACACGTCGTCGAACACGAGCGTGTACAGCACGTCGGCCAACCCGCGTTCGGCGTTCATGGAAACCGTCGTCACGAGGTACGTCACCGACGCCACCGCCGCGACGAGCGCGACGAGCAACATCACATTCTTCGTCGCCTTTTTCGTCAGCACCCCCGCGACCAACTCATCGTCGTCGTGTTCATCGAAATCGCTCGTCGATCCCGAGAACTTCGCCGTCGACGTCGCCTTGACGCTCTCGAGCTTTTTCGACAGCTTCTCTTTCAAATCATCCGGCGAGCGTTCGCTCCCGTCGTCGCTCCGCGCCCCCCCTCCCGCCGCGCCCGCTCGCGCGCGCGCGCATCGTCGCGCGCGCGCGTCGTCCCCGACGCACACGAGCGTCATCGATCGTTCGCCGCGCGTGCGTCGTTCGACGCATCGCGCCGTCGTTCGTCGACATCCGACGCGCGCGCGCGGCGTCGGACGCGCGGCGGCGTCGGACGCGATTCCACGCGCGCGCATCGCGCCGCGCATCGTCGCGTCGCGTCGTGAAGACGCCCCGACGACGCAATCCTTCGCCTCGTTCGCGCGATCCAACGAACGCGGTCGGTCGGTCGGTCGGTCGGTCGGTCGGTCGGTCGGTCGGTCGG
>Ga0181597_10007413_pt1 | contig 9993 bp, 8 predicted proteins | sample 041ome_5_FD_148647 | JGI IMG/M metagenome (GOLD analysis project Ga0181597, IMG submission 148647) | Coastal salt marsh microbial communities from the Groves Creek Marsh, Skidaway Island, Georgia - 041403US metaG (spades assembly) | ecosystem: Environmental > Aquatic > Marine > Intertidal zone >...
TCGACTAAATACTGTAAAGAATTCGCACTCTCATCCTCGCTGTCGTTCAAAATCTCCAGAACTGTCGCGTGGTGTAAGAACGTTTTAGGATAGAGTTTCCCGTTTCGTAACAGTTTGTGTACAAACTCGAAGCCGTCTAACGGTCTCAACGCGAGGAAGATTTTGATGTTAACTTCTTTTCCTTTTCCTCCTGGTTCTTTTGTCGCTGTTGTTGCGCGCGTCCTCAATGTCTGCGCGCTTCTTTGTCTGCGCTTTCTTCTCACAAAACTGGTCGGAGGAGGAGGAGGAGCTTTCGTCGCTCCCGCTTTCTGCGTCATCATCTTCATTCATTTTTGTAACGAACTCTCGTTTCCCCGGGGAAAAAAGACAGACGTCACAGTTTTATGTCATATCATTTGGTCATCGTACTCGTACCAGATGTCGTCGTCTGCGAAGAAAAAGAAGACAAAGAACACGAAGAAAGAATAAAACATGCACGACAGAGACGACCCTTACGTTATTTTGGGCATCTCTCCTTCCTCGGATGCGAAAGTCATCAACGACGCGTACCGGAAATTAGCGTTGCAATACCACCCAGACACGGTGAATAAGAATACGAATACGACGAATACGACTGATAACAACAACGCGAACAAGACGTTCGATAGAATCACGCAGGCCAGAGAAAAAGCTCTGAGAAGAGCGACAGGAGGAAAAGGAGGAGGATATGCATCATCGAACAGCTGGCGAGAGGCGACGCGACACAGCGACTTTAAAGGAGGAGGAGGAGAAAATTTTTACCAAAAGTACGACCATTTATACGAGCGAAGACGACATCCCATGCACGTGGGCAGACAATACGGCGGCGGGGTTTTATTACTCTGGAGTTTAAGTTTGGTGACCTTTGGGAGTTTTTTGTGGGAGATATCGCGCGCGGAACACAAAGTCGGTCCGGCGACGGAGAAGCGGAGAGAGAAGCGAAGGAAAGAAGAGTTTGCGAACCGAGAGAAAGCGAGGGAGATTGGACGGATGGAAAGAGGGAGTACAAGTGGTAAGTCTGCGAGAAAGAAGAAAGAAAAAGTCGTGCCGGAGATGATGACGATGATGGGAAATAGTCGACACGTGGCGAGGTTAGATGATGGAGGGCTTTTATTCGTAGAAGACGAAGAAGACGGGGAAGAAAAATTCAATCGCAAAGGATACTACGAGACGACGACGAAATTTAAACGCGTTAAACCGTTCGTCTCGAAGCACGCGGAACGAACGAAAGCGAACGCGCTGGCGCAGAAAAACTTATCCGAGGAGGATATCGAGAAAGCGTTGATACAAATGCGAACGATGGAACGCGAGATTGAGTGCTGCGCAAAGTGCGGATGGCCGCTACCGTATCAGAGCACGATGTCCTGCCCGGCGTGTGGGGCGAGGACCATACAAAAACGAGACGTCGTTCGCGTCGTAATTAACAAGAAACAGCAACCGGAAAATGGAACAACAGAGGAACAACAGAGTAGTAGCAGAGCGGCGGAGGTGAAAGAAACTTCTTCCGACGACGATCTTCCGAATACTAGTACTCATAGCGAAACAACTCATAGCAAAAATCGAGAAGCCGCCGCCGGGAGAGCGAGCAGCCCGGCGTCGTAGTAATATATTAGCACCATTTCGATGATGATTGAATCTAGCGTGTAGTCTAAACGCGTATTGTAAAACAGTAGTTTTAGGTTGAAAGAAAACGGCCCGAAAGGGTAATACTAAAGCGCTCGCGTAAGTACTTTTTGCGCGGAAAAGACAAATCTCATCAGGGAGTCCATCACCATTTTTTTCCTCACTAACTTTTCTCCGCGTTTGCGCTTTATCTACCCTTTAAACATGGCGGAGGACAAAGCGGAATCTCTCGCGGCTGCCGTGAATTTGTTGACCCTTCTCGCCTCTGATTCCGGCAAGGAGGAGTTCTTTCTCCCTTTAACGCTTTCCCCGTCGGCAAACGAGTCGCCGACGGAAACGAGACAGAAGTGCCTGTTTTTCGAGTGCACGTCGACGGCGTTGCAAGCGCTCTCGAAGATGTTTTTACCGTCCACGCCTGAGCTGTTGAAAGTGTCCGCGCTGAAATCTATCGCGAAGAAAGCGAGGCGAGTGTCACTGACGGAAAGTCAGTCCTCGTTTAACGCGTTGTTCGGGTACGGCATCTCGAAGACGAACGAAACGAGATTACGAACCCTTTTTACGGAAAGCGAGAAGGAAACAAGATATGCAGTTGTGATTAGCGTTCGATTGAGATGCGGAGAAAGCGTGGCGGTGTGTGGACTGTTTGAAGACGGCGAGAGCGGGTTCGGGAAGGCGTCTTCGGGGACCTCTTCGTTCGTGGCGTACCCGTTGGCGCCGTCGACGACGTTTCTGGAGCTCCAATCGACGCCGGAAAAGGAAACGGATGAGGTGAAGTGGTTGTATTGCGACGATAAAGGGAACGCGAGAACAGAAGATATGCCGTATTTTAAGTGGAAAGGAAAGTTGCGGCCGCATAAGATTTCGCACCAAGAAAAGTTGTTTCGAGGGATGCGGAAAGTGCCGGATGCGGTGGTGAAAGCCGAGTGGTGGGAGACGAGCAGACCGTTAGCGGAGGAGAGGGCGAGGCAGCAGAGAGTAGCGGACGAATTATCGCAAAAAGAGATTGAAAAGTTACGAAAAGCGTGCGTTATTGGAAGAGGGGCGATTGATTGTGTGGTGCGAGCGATTCGCCCAGGAGTTACGCCGGAGGCGTTGGACGCGTTGTGCCACGATTACATTTGCGATAAGAACGCGTACCCATCGCCGTTAAATTACTATTGCTTCCCAAAGTCGTGCTGCATAAGCGTAAACGAAGTTATTTGTCACGGTATTCCCGATTGTCGGCCGTTGGAGGAAGGAGATATCGTGAATATCGACGTCACGGCGTTTTTCGGCGGATACCACGGCGACTTGAACGAAACCGTGTTTGTAGGTAGTAGTGGCGATAAAAGCAATAGCGCTACAGAAGAAACAGCGAGCGAAGAAGTAGCAGATGGAGTAGACAGTAGCAAAAAAGAAGCGTTCAAACTGCTCAAGTGCGCGTACGAGTGTCTCGCGGAAGGCATGTCCATAGTCAAACCAGACACGCGATACAGAGACATTGGCGAAAAAGTCTCCACAGTCGCCTCCAAATACGACTGTTCGGTCGTCAAAACCTACTGCGGGCACGGCATCGGTAAGCATTTTCACTGCTTCCCGAACGTTCCGCACTACAAAGGCAACAAAGCTGCCGGCGCCATGAAACCTGGCCACGCGTTCACCATAGAGCCGATGATCAACCTCGGCAAAGAATGGCGCGACGAGTTATGGCCGGACGGATGGACCGCAGTCACTAAAGATGGAAGCTTGAGCGCACAGTACGAACACACGATGGTGTGCACGACAGATGGCGTGGACGTGTTGACAAAACGGAATAAAAATAGCCCGAGAGTGTTTCCGTTTACCGAGTTCGAGGATACCGGCGACGACGACAAAGACGAAGAAGAAGAAGAGGCGGACAAAGAGAACCAGGTCATCGCGGAGCTCGAAGAACTCGTGAACCAATTCAACACCACCAAACTTTAGAGAGAGGCCTAGGAAACGATTTGAGGAGAAAGAGCGTGTGTGAGTAGCCTAGCTTTATATCGTTGTAGTCCTTATTTCCACCCCTATAGGACCCGCTTGCCACTCCACTCAAAACAGTTAAATTTTAACCTCGCCGCCAAAAACCTCAAAATTAAGGATTTCCACACACAAAATGTTGGCCGCTGCTCAAACAACGAAGATAAACCCATCCTCATTCGCGGCGCGGGCTCGAACGTCTTCCTCCTCGTGCGATGGGGACGGTTGTCGATGCTCTTTTTGCTGCGCGAATGTTATTAAGAGAAAGGCGTTGAAAATGTCGACGAAACGCGAAGCAGGAGTCGTCACTCGCGCGGAACAGTACCGCCCTGGGATTAACATGCCGGAAGGTCCGGACTCGGACTTGAACAAATGGTCGAGGAAAATCACGCAACCGAAATCGCAAGGCGCGTCTCAAGCCATGCTCTACGCGACTGGATTGACCGAAGCGGATATGAACAAACCGCAAGTTGGAATTTCCTCGGTCTGGTGGCAAGGGAACCCGTGCAACAAACACTTGCTTTTGTTAGGGAACGAGGTGAAGAGAGGCGTCGAAGCGGCTTCGATGGTCGGGTATCAGTTCAACACGATTGGTGTGTCCGACGGGATTAGTATGGGTACGCCGGGGATGTCTATGTCGTTGCAATCGAGAGACTTGATTGCGGATTCCATCGAGACGGTTATGGCCGGGCAATGGTACGACGCGAACGTGAGTTTGCCGGGATGCGATAAGAACATGCCAGGGACGGTTATGGCGATGGGGAGAATTAACCGACCGTCGTTGATGGTTTATGGCGGTACGATTCGACCGGGTATTTCGCAGTTGGATGCGAGTAAGTCGTTGGACATCGTGTCGGCGTTTCAGAGTTACGGTCAGTTTGTGACGGATGCGATTACCGAGGATGAGAGAAAGGATATCGTGAGAAACTCGTGCCCAGGCGCCGGGGCGTGTGGTGGTATGTATACCGCGAATACCATGGCATCTGCTATTGAGGCTTTGGGGATGACGTTGCCGTATTCGAGTTCAATCCCGGCGGAAGATCCGTTGAAGATGGACGAGTGTTTCTTAGCCGGGAACGCGATTAAGCACTTGTTGGAGATTGATTTGAAACCGAGAGATATCATGACCAGAGCTGCTTTTGAAAACGCGATGACCATTGTTATTGCCCTCGGTGGTAGTACGAATGCGGTGTTGCACTTGATTGCTATGGCGCACGCGTGCGGGATTACTTTAACCTTGGATGATTTCCAAGCCGTGAGCGACAAGACGCCGTTTATTGCGGATTTGAAGCCGAGTGGGAAGTACGTCATGGAAGATGTGCACAAAGTTGGTGGCACTCCGGCGGTGTTGAAGTATCTCATGGCGAATGGCTTGATTGATGGTTCGTGCATGACGGTAACAGGTAAGACGTTGGCGGAAAATTTACAAGCCTGTCCAGATTTGAAGGAAGGGCAAGATGTGATCGTGCCATTGGATCAACCGATTAAGAAGACTGGACATTTACAAACGTTGTACGGAAACATCGCCCCGGATGGTTCGGTGGCAAAAATCACCGGCAAGGAAGGTCTGTACTTTAAAGGTACTGCGATTTGCTTCGATTCCGAGGAGGAGATGCTCCAAGCATTGGCCGCAGATTCGAAGCAGTTTGTTGGTTCAGTCATCGTCATTCGTTACGAAGGTCCAAAGGGTGGTCCGGGTATGCCAGAAATGTTAACCCCGACGTCTGCGATCATGGGCGCTGGCTTAGGGAATGACTGCGCGTTGATTACGGACGGGAGATTTTCAGGCGGCTCACACGGTTTCGTCATCGGTCACGTCACGCCAGAAGCGCAAGAAGGCGGTCCGATTGGTTTGATTGAAAACGGAGATGAGATTGAAATCGACGCGGAAAAGAGAACGATGAATGCATTGAACGTCACGGAAGCGATGTTTGCTGAGAGAAGAGCCAAGTGGACAGCGCCACCTTTGGAAGCGACGAGCGGGACGTTGTATAAGTATACCAAATTGGTGGCGAGCGCGTCCAAAGGTTGCATCACAGATCTGTAATATCTGATACCAGGTACCTAGGTACCACAGGTACCAGTATATATATTATCTATTGAAGCTACAATTATCCTCTATCTATCTATCTATTTACTCATCTCTTTTTCGTTTATGCTTACTTACTATACTATTCTTTCTTCATCGCTTTTCTGTCGTCTTCGTCGAACGACCACACGCTAAAATGGTGGTTCAGCGTTCGAATGCCGTGTAAACGCTTCCTGGTTTGGCTACTCAAGGCACCTTTATCATTCCTATCTTTCTCTATATAGAATATACGTTTTATGCGCGAGTGCGTCAGCGCCATGGCACACATCAAACACGGTTCGTGCGTCATGTAGATGTCGTACCCTGTGCATAAATATGGCTTGTCCGGGATGCCGATGGATTCAGCCATCACTTTTGCCGCCACAGATTTCCGACGTTTTTTAGCCTCTGGAGAGGTCAAATCTTCATTCTCTCCGAAATCATTCTTGCCGTTGTTATCGTGCGCATCTGGATACAGTTGTAAATCCAGTCTCGCGACTTTCTCGATTGCAATCATCGCGCAGTGTTGCATAGGAAGACACCGCCTCACCCCGCCTCTTTCGTCGTCTCGTTCCCCATTCTTCGCACAAGCGACCACCTCGCCGGTCTTTGGATTCACAATCTCGCAAAATCTCTCGCCTTCTTTTACTTTTAACACCAACGATCTCGCCCTCTCCGTCGCCGTCGTCCTCTCCTCGTCGTCCATCTTCGCCTCCTTCGAGTTCACTTCGCCTTTCGTCGTGGCTAACAAAACCGACGGCCACCACTCGTTCGCGCGTTCCAACTCTTTCCTCGAGAGCACTTGTCGGTTTGAAACGACACACGGCAGTAAATCTTCCTTCGTCGTGTTCGTCACCTCTAAAACTTTTCTCGCGTATCTCTTCTCTTCTTCTCCGGAGACGCTCACGAATAAGAAAACGCTCTCCGAGTCGTCCGGGTTCGATTTTACTCTCCGAACGTGTTTCGGTGGCACACCAAAATCATCATCATCATCATCATCGTCCTCGTTTTCACGCGCACCCCCTCCTGTCTCTCCTCCAATCATCCTCCTCCTCCTCGCCAAAATTTCGCGTTCGTAGCTCGATGCTTGCTTCACCGCCAGCGAACACGTCTTTTTGGGAATGCGAACGCAAAATGCGCTCCGTTTGGAAAGTGGAATTGGAATCGAAGGTGCGACGAAGAATGGTTTTCTTCTTGAAAGCGCGTCGTCGTCTGAATCGTCGTCGTTTTCGCCGCCGTTTCGAAACATTGATAAAGAACGTGGTGAAAAGCGTGGAAGTGGTTTACTTGTCAATAATCAAAGCGCGTTTTTCATCGTGTTCTCGATCGATGTGTGTGTTATTATAAATACGGATTAGATATTAACTACTAAAACAAGAGAATAAAAATGGGCAACCAAGAACACAACAGAAAACTTCGTGTACCGTGGTACCTACCTACTGTAGGTAAAAAGAAAGTTTTATTAATTACTTCTTTGACGGTTTAACGGCTTTGGTGAAATACATCACGGTGTAAATACCAGTCTTTCCGCCGTCTACCAAGGCGTCCGCGCCTTTCTTCAAAAACCCACTCACGCCGACGCTCCCTTTCGGGGCAATTCTCACCATCTCCAAAAACAAGACCAAATAATGGGTAATCGCGCGCCCCCAAATAGTCGTCTTGAAGCTCCAGAAATCTCTAAACGGCGACCAGCGTCGGTACGGGTCGATGGGTTCGTACCAGTTCACGTCGCTGGTTTTCACCAAATCTTCCTCTTCCTCCAACTTAAATCCAGCTTTTTTCATGGCGTTCGAGACGTCCTTGCAGCTTCTCGCGGTCGGTAAACCGTTCCCTAACAAAATATCTTGTCTGATTTGTTTGTGCTTCTCGTTTTTCGGGTCGTACTCTTCGGTTAAACACCACTCGTAAGACGCGAACACGCCTCCGGGTTTCAACACGCGGAAAATTTCCGCGTAACATTTTTCCGCGTCCGGCGCGTGACAAGTCGCTTCGATTTGGTACACCGCATCGTACGTGTTATCTGGAACCGGAATGTTCATAAAGTCAGCCTTAATAAACCCGCAATTGTCGTGTCTCCCGGTCGATTTGTTTATCTGTTCCCCTCTCGAAATCTGAAACGCGTTGTTATTCAATCCCGTCACGTCCGCTCCCGTGAACGCGGCAATCTCTCTCAACGGCCCACCAATCCCGCATCCGACGTCTAAAACCTTATCTCCTTTCTTCACGTTCAGTTTAGAGGCCAAATAATGTTCGTGTCGAACGATCGATTCTCTGAGCGTTTCCCACTTGTACCGGTGCGCGAAGTGGAAGGATTCGCCCCATCCGTACTCGTAAAACGAGGTCGCTAAATCGTAATACTTGTTCACGACGTCGGTGTAATTTCCCGTGCGTTTGGAGTCGTCTTGCTCTTTGAAGTATTCCTGTTTGACGTGAAAAGTGGTCGAGAGTGATAAGGAACGAGAGAAAAGAGAAAAGGTGTCAGTCACTGATCCGTTCCAAAACGAAGCGAGACGAAACGATGAAATTTTGCAAAACTTCGCACCTCGTAATCTTTCGTCACTTGTTCGCTCTCGTTCCTGTCCACGTTCCCGCCCATGTGTTTCACGTTAAATTTCTTGTTCTTTGACGCCATTTTGATGACGATGCGTGCGTGTTATCTCTCGCTTCTTCTTTCTCCGATAAGGAAGAGATACTGTGTGGAGATTGAATATGCGTTTTGGATAGAGAGATCTGGTGGGCGGATTTTGTCTCTTTTTTTTCAAACAAAATGCAAGCAAAAGAGGAGAGGAAAAACATTTTTAAGCGCGAATATTTACGAGCGTAATCTCACGCGAGACTCTTTCTCCGTATCTATCGCATATGGGGACAACGCATACATGTAGGCTATGGCTATAAAAGAGCAAACGTATGTGGTACAACAGGACTATTCATGAGCTAATGCCAGCGACGCATGTGGAATTTCAAAGTATCAGATCGACGAAACTTCATCTCGCAAACATCACATTCGTACGGCTTCTCGTTCGTGTGAATACGCATGTGCTTTTTCAAATCACCAGAATCACGAAAAGCTTTATCGCACACATCACATTCGTACGGTTTCTCGTTCGTGTGAATACGCATGTGGACTTTCAATTGACCAGATGTAGTAAAACGCTTCTCGCACACATCACACTCGTACGGCTTCTCGTTCGTGTGAATACGCATGTGGATTTTCAAAGTACCAGATTGACGAAAAGCTTTATCGCACACATCGCATTCATACGGTTTCTCGTTCGTGTGAATACGCATGTGCTTTGTCAAAGTACCAGATTCACTAAAACGCTCCTCGCACACATCACACTCGTACGGCATCTCGTTCGTGTGCGTACGCATGTGGACTTTCAAACTACAAGCCGTAGTAAAACGCTTCTCGCACACATCACATTCGTACGGTTTCTCTTTCGTGTGAATACGCATGTGGATTTTCAAAGAACTAGAATGACGAAAACACTTCTCGCACACGTCACATTTATACGGTTTCTCGTTCGTGTGAATACGCTTGTGGTCTTTCAAACTACTAGATTGAGTAAAACGCTTCTCGCACACATCGCATTCGTACGGTTTCTCGTTCGTGTGAATACGCATGTGGAGTTTCAAATTACCAGAATAACGAAAACGCTTCTCGCACATATCACACTCGTACGGTTTCTCGTTCGTGTGAATTCGCATGTGTTCGTTCAAACTATGAGCTCGAGTAAAACGCTTCTCGCACACATCACACTCGTACGGTTTCTCGTTCGTGTGCGTACGCATGTGTACGGCCAATTGGGATGGACTTCCAAACATCTTCTCGCAAACATCGCACTCGTGTTGCGTTCTCTTTCTCTTCGATCCTTTCCTAAAAGCAGTCTCTTCTTTTCGTATCTGTTCGTCCATTTCATAATCATCATCATCTTCTTCTTCATCATCATCATCATCTTCATCGTCATCAATATCATCATCAACGACAACAAAAACATCATCATCATCCTCGTCAGGTGGTATTTGCAAACACAACACCGGTTCTTGTTCTTCTTCTTCATCATCACCCACAACCACCGTCTTCACGTTTACCGCGCGCTGCGGATGTGGATTCTTTCGTCTCGCCATTCTGTACAGTATTTCCTCTTCTTCTTCTTCTTTGTCTTCTTCTTCGAAACGTTGAGCGCGCTTTTGTGAGTAAAGAAATGACAACTTCTTTTCCCTAAAACTTTTGCCTTTCGAAGAGAGAAAAGTTCGTTACGATATACTCCTCTCTCTCGCGCGCGAACAACCACGTATACTAA
>Ga0181597_10007415_pt1 | contig 9989 bp, 7 predicted proteins | sample 041ome_5_FD_148647 | JGI IMG/M metagenome (GOLD analysis project Ga0181597, IMG submission 148647) | Coastal salt marsh microbial communities from the Groves Creek Marsh, Skidaway Island, Georgia - 041403US metaG (spades assembly) | ecosystem: Environmental > Aquatic > Marine > Intertidal zone >...
TCATCGGCGAAACCATGTTCGACCAGCAGTTTTCGCACGGCAGAGGCCTGATCGAACCCAATTTCGAGCACCAGCACGCCACCCGGTTTCAAGTAAGCGCCTGCATGTTGAATGATTTCTCGAATGGCGCCTAAACCATCAATTCCGGAATAGAGCGCTATTGCCGGTTCGTAGTGATCGACACTTCGCTCAACCTCGCCACTGTCTTCCGCAATGTAGGGGGGATTCGACACGATGACATCAGCTTGGAGCTCCGCGGGCACCGCATTGAACCAACTGCTTTCGAGCAGGGTCACATTACGGGCTGGTCGCCCAATGCCAGCAAGGTTTGCTCGAGCAACATCTAAGGCGTCCGCAGACACATCGGTCATCCACACAGAGGTGCCATCGAGAGGAAGTTCGTATGCGAGCGACAGACCAATCGCCCCAGACCCGGTACCGAGGTCGATCACTGTTCGGCCACTCGGCACCGATTTCGCAAATTCAATTGCGACCCCCGCCACCTCCTCGGTCTCGGGCCGCGGGATCAGCACACGTTGATCGACAAAAAGATCAAGGTGGCGAAACGCCCATCGACCAAGCACGTATTGAAGAGGCTCACCCGTTCGGTATCGCCCGACCATCGCATCAAGATGCGCGACCATTCGCTCTGTTACGTCTTCATCGAGCACATCATCGAGATGGTCAGCAGAGACTGCTACTTCAACAAGCCAACGCGCCTGAACACGATCACCAAGTACCTCTGAGGTCGACTCAACAAGCTCGCGAACGGTGGTCACGACGCGACTTCTGTCTCCTCCGCAAGAAGCCGCTCGCGCTCTTCAAGAAGAAGTGGCTCAATCACATGGTCGAGCGCCCCGGCGAGCACTTCAGGTAGGCGATGGATAGTGAGACCAATCCGATGGTCCGTCACTCGGCTCTCTTTGAAGTTGTAGGTGCGAATTTTCTCGCTTCGGCCCCCACCACCGACCTGCGATCGACGGTCTGCTGACCGCTGGGAATCTTGTTCTGATTCTGCAAGAGCCTTTAGCCGGGCACGCAACACCTGCATAGCCCTGGCGCGGTTCTGTAACTGGCTTCGCTCATCTTGCATGGTGACCACGAGCCCAGACGGCCGGTGCGTGATACGCACGGCCGAGTCAGTTGTGTTCACATGCTGTCCACCGGCTCCAGAGGACCGGTACACGTCAATATCGAGATCGCGATCATCGATCTCAACTTCTACCTCATCAGCTTCTGGAAGAACCGCAACCGTTGCTGATGAGGTGTGCACGCGTCCTTGACTCTCCGTGACTGGCACTCGCTGCACCCGATGCGGGCCGCCTTCGAACTTGAGCCGCTGCCACGCATCCTCACCACGAACAATGAACGTGACCTGGTTCGTTCCACCAAGATCACTTGCGTCATGTGACAGCACCTCAACTTTCCATCCACGAAGTTGGGCGTAGCCGCGGTACATGTCAAGCAGGTCACCGGCAAAAAGGTTTGCCTCCTCACCGCCTTCTGCCCCGCGAATTTCGATGATCACATTTCGTCCAGCATCTGGGTCAGGAGGAATGAGCAACTCTCGGACATGCTGAGCAAGACCCTCTAGTTTCTGAACGCCAGCGAGCGCTTCGGCTTCAAAAGCGGAACGATCATCACCCTCGGAAACTTCAGCAAGTTCGTTTGCTGCGGCAATGTCATCGCGCAGGCGGTCGCGCTCCGTAAGAGCGTCGACAAACCCCTGCAGTTGGCGATAGCGCTGTGACACTTTTCGAAGTTCGTTCGGATCAGCGGCTGTTGCAGGATCAGCCAATCGCTGCTCCAGTTCCCGGAATTCACCGGCGTGAGACGCAAGGCGCTCGAAGAGAGCATCGTGCTCAGAGGAAGGCTGCGTCATGGTGTACTGAGGTTACTGTCAGCGGGCGACAAGTTCGTCCTGCGAGACAATACGCATTGGTCGAACCGACCTCTGGGCCACAACATCGAGCACAGGGAGGTGGTTTCTCCCATTCACCACGATGACAATTTCGCCGACTTCGGTCTCATGGGCCGACCACTCCGCGTGGTCTGCAGCGTCAACAACTGCCCCCAAATCGGTGCCGGTAGTGAAGGCATACAGCACCCTGTTGCCACCATGTTCAGACACCGCAAACGCAGGAGCGGCATCAGACATGCTGCCGCGTGGAAGCACTCCTGACATCTGTGTGGTTGAACCTTTGGCTGCCTGATGGGTCAACAGAAACGTTGAACGCATCCACCTCTCGGGTGAGAGCCGATTCAACGGATGCGGGTCAGCTGATGGCTGACGATAGGTCTGTACAAATTCGACAACTTTCAGCAGTGAGCCAAGAGCCGGAGCATCTCCATGCAACATATGGAACGCTTCACGATCTTGTGATCCGACTCCAACACGCAGACGCCAGTCGTCTTCGAAGACGACACGACACACCTCAAGACCTGCAACTTCACCAGTCAGCACACCGTGTTCAATCACGACCTCTGCACCCGCTTCGGCGATTACGTGGCGGAATGCCTCGACGTCGAATTCACATTCACGCTCTGGCTCGGCGGCTGAAGGGTCTACATGAACGAGCATTTTTCCCTCAAGGACAAACACCTCTGCAGCAATGTTCCATTGCGCAATTCGTCGAGCAACCACAGGGGCCATCGCTTGATGAATGTCAGGGATTACGACATCAAGTCGTTCAGTGCCCTTCCTGAGATGCAACGCAATTGCAGCACCGAGAAGACGCTCGGGCTGATCGTCGAGCCAAATGAACGACCCTGATGGGTCGTGGATTCCTGCGCCACCCGGGAACGGAACGACTGGCACACCAGTCACTCCTCGATGATCACGCGCAAGCGACTGCAGAGCCGCTGAAATAAGTGCTGGTCGACGATCGTCTCCAACCGTGCCCGACTCAGCCACGATAAGACCCCTCAGGGGTTAGGTCACTTCTTGGCGCGCTCGCCGTAACGGCGATTGAAGCGCTCGACGCGTCCACCAGAGTCAACAAGCTTCTGCTTACCAGTGAAGAACGGGTGGCATTCGTTACAAAGTTCAAGAATTTGCTCACCGGAACGGGTTGAGCGGGTCTCAAATGCGTTGCCACAGGAGCAACGAACAGTAACAACTTCGTAATTGGGGTGAATATCGGACTTCATGGGAAATTCTCCTGACTCAGGACTTCAGAATGTTAGCGGGCAACTGCAGCGGAACCACATGGGCGCCAGTGCCTACATTCCTGGTTGTTTCGCAATTTCTGTAAGGAACTCGTCATTTGTCCGGAATGTTCTCAAACGGTCGACAAGCAACTCGAGGCCTGGAGCAGCGCTCCCATCCGCCGCAAGCCCTGACAACACACGGCGCAACTTCCACACCATCTGCAGTTGTTTCCGATCGAATAACAATTCCTCATGACGAGTACTAGACGCATCGACATCAATCGCCGGGTACACACGTCGTTCAGACAGCTTTCGGTCGAGACGCAACTCCATGTTGCCGGTTCCCTTGAACTCCTCAAACACTGCTTCGTCCATCCGGCTGTTTGTCTCAACAAGCGCGGTTGCGAGGATGGTCAATGACCCACCCTCTTCGATATTGCGAGCAGCACCAAAGAATCGCTTTGGTGGGTACAACGCTCCTGCATCGATACCACCAGAGAGAATTCGGCCACTTGCCGGTGCGGCGAGGTTGTAGGCACGGCTCAGACGCGTGATCCCATCGAGGATGATGACGACGTCCTCACCGTACTCAACCATTCGCTTTGCCTTCTCAAGCGCCATTTCGGCAACCTGAGTGTGTTGATCACTGGGACGGTCAAAGGTAGAGGAGATGACCTCTCCTCGGACATGACGCTGCATGTCGGTGACTTCTTCTGGTCGTTCATCAATCAGAAGCACGATGAGTCGAACCTCGGGATTGTTTCGCTCAATTGACGTGGCGATCGACTTCATCACGGTCGTCTTACCCGCCTTCGGCGGCGACACGATGATCCCACGCTGACCCTTACCAATCGGGCAGATCAGATCGATGATCCGCGAAGTCATGTCAGTTGGGTCATCTTCATTCTCGAGACGGAGTTTCTCGTCGGGGAACAGCGCCGTCATATCTTCAAACTTGCGACGCTTTTTCGCCTCTTCAGGTGGGCGCCCATTCACCGTCTGAATCTCAAGAATTGCCGGATTCTTCTCGTTACGTCCAGCAGGCCGCATCATTCCAACGAGATGGTCGCCCTTGCGCAAGCCGTACTGACGCGACATTCGCACTGGCACATAGGCGTCTTTCTTCGATGCCAGGTAGTTATTCACCCGAACAAAACCGTATCCCTCATCGCGCATGTCGAGGTATCCGTCGACGGGGACCGGTTCGTTGCTAACCGGTGTGTCGTCATCATCGTCAAAAAATTCGCGATCCTCGCCCTGTGGGCCATCTTCAGGGCGACCACCCTTGCGCCGACGGCGACGACGACGGTTCCGGCTTTCGCCATCCGCGTCGCGCGGCCCCTCTTGACGCTGACCGTCGCGCTGGCCTTCTTGACGCTGGCCACTTCGTTGCCCGTCGCGCTGTTGACGTTGCCCGCCGTCACGTTGCTGCCCGTCACGACCGTTTGTTCCACGATCGGAAGGCTTTTCTTTTGCAACATCCTCGGCCGGCTCAGCTGAGAACTCGAGTTCCCATTCCGCCGGCGGCTCGTCATCGATTGCCGGGGCAGGAGCAGCCTTGTCTGTTGCCTGATCCGATGTGGTTTTATCGGCGGGACCAGCAGTGGTAGGCGCCGGCTTTTCTGAGAGAGCCGACTTCGCTGGAGCACCACTGCTCGAATCACTTGCGGGAGCACCGCCAGTGGTTGCGAGAATCGCGTCAATAATGTCAGCCTTCTTGGAGCGAGCTGTCACCTTGACACCTAATGCTTTAGAAATCGCAAGAAGCTGTTCCTTGTCTTTCGTTTCGAGGACTGATTGTTCGAGAGCTTGAGCAGCCACGTTCACCTTCTCTTCGCCAAATTGGCGGGATATCGCTTCACGTATGACCGGAGGAAACGGCATGTGTTTCGCCAAGCAGAAGTGAAATCTGCTGTGACGGGGACAGCCCTGCGAACCGCCGGCTACGTGGGACGAATCAGTATTTCTGAATTCGTGAAATCAGAACGATCGCTCTGACCCCACAAACTGTAGCAGTATCAACGACTGACGGCAATCACCTATCAACGCGGGACATCTGTCGCACAAATGCCGAAACTGCAGCGAGGTCAGCATCAAGATTGGTGATTTGTTCAGGGCGCTCCATTAAGTCGCCAAGCGCAGTTGGCAACTCTGGTCGAATCCCAGTGGCCCGCTCGACCGCATCAGGAAACTTTGCTGCATGGGCAGTCGCCAGACACACGGTGGCTCCCGAACGATCATTCCTGCGGGCGGCCGCCGTGCCGGTGGCTGTGTGCGGATCAATCAGCAACCCAGTTTCGCTATAGACCCGAGCGATTTCTGCGAGCGTTTGCTCGTCGTCAACACGTTCGGCAGAGAAGGTTGAAGAGACCCAATCGCGAAACTCCCCTTCTTCGACCTCGAGTTTCCCAGTTGACCGAAAGCGCTGAAGTTGTTCGGCTGTCATTCCCCCGTTGCGATCATTCATCTCAAAAAGAAGTCGCTCGAAATTTGACGACACCTGAATATCCATACTTGGGCTCAGCGTCGGCACAACGTCTGCGGCTGACATATCGCGATCATTCACGAATCGAGCGAGAATGTCATTTGCATTTGATGCAATCAACAGATGATCAATTGAGGCACCTGTTGATTTTGCGATCCAACCGGCGAGAACATTGCCAAAATTACCTGTCGGCACACAAAACGTCGGTGAACCCGACAGCGACTCAGATGCGGTTACGTAATATACGATCTGGGCCATTACTCGAGCCCAGTTGATGGAGTTCACCGCCGAAAGATTGCAGTCGTTTCGCAGTTGTTCGTCAGCAAACATTGCTTTCACGAGATCCTGACAATCGTCGAAGGTGCCATCGATTGCCACAGCGTGCACATTTGGTGAGTTAACGGTGGTCATCTGACGTCGCTGCACCTCGCTGGTTCGGCCACGTGGGTACAAAATAACGATGTCAACGTTGTCACATGCTTTGACTGCATCGATTGCGGCAGATCCCGTGTCACCACTTGTTGCCCCAACAATCGTTACCCGCTCGCCTCGCTCGGCAAGCACGTAGTCAAATAGTCGACCGACGACTTGAAGCGCAAGATCTTTGAACGCAAGCGTTGGGCCGTGAAAAAGTTCCTGGATCCAGAGTTCATCATCGATTTGAACGAGCGGCGCAACCGCTGGGTGGCGGAACGTTGCGTACGAATCGCCAACCAGTTCGATGAGCACATCGGTTGGAATATCGTCACCGATATACGCCGACATAATTGCCACGGCCGCCGAGGAATAATCGCTACCGATTGACGGCAGCGAAGGCCACTCAGTTGGCACGTATAACCCGCCGTCAGATGCAAGCCCACTCAATAAGACATCGGAGAAGCCCAATTCAGGTGCACTGCCTCGGGTCGATATGTATTTCACCTACGCCCCGATCACTCGGATCAACCCACCGATGCGACGCACGACGTCAAGTTCACGAAGTTGTCGAACGGTCGCCTGCAGGGATGACTCAACTGCTTCGTGAGTAATAAAGACGAGTCGTGCTTCTTCTCCGGCGCCTTCCTGTTCGGCTGCGCGAATACTGACGCCGTGTTCAGCAAACACACCGGTGACGCTGTGCAACACTCCGGGCTGATCCAGCACATCAAGAGCGAGCAGATATTCAGCGCTCGTCGCATCGATTGGCCGAACTCGAGCCCGTTGGAATGCTCCGAGCGAACCGTGTGTGCCTTGACTGAGATTCACCGCAGCATCGATGAGATCGCCCAGAACCGCACTTGCAGTTGGACTTCCACCGGCGCCGCGACCGTAGAACATCAATGATCCGACAGCATCGCCTTCAACAAACACTGCGTTGTATGAATCTCGAACCGATGCAAGCGGGTGCTCGTTCGGAACCATTGCAGGGTGAACTCGCACGGCAACTTCGCCCGTCTCGCGATCTTGTTCGGCGATTCCTAGGAGTTTGACGACGTACCCCAAACGCCCGGCAATCGCAATATCGCTCGCAGTGATGTTGCTGATGCCTTCGTGGTACACGTCGCCGGCCACAACCTTCACCCCGAATGCGATGCTCGCAATAATTGCTGCTTTCGCACCGGCGTCAAAGCCCTCAACATCAGCCGTTGGGTCACGCTCTGCGTAGCCAAGGCGCTGAGCATCAGCAAGTGCGTCACCGTAGTCAGCACCCTCATTCGTCATTTTCGACAGGATGTAATTCGTTGTGCCGTTGAGAATTCCCATCACTCTCGAAACCGGCTCCCCACGAAGACTTTCGCGAAGTGGACGAATCAGCGGAATCCCACCGGCAACGGCAGCTTCAAACAGCAGGTCAACACCGTTGGAGTCCGCAAGTTCGAAGAGTTCAGCCCCGTGATTTGCAAGCAGTTCTTTGTTGCCTGTGATGACCGGCTTGCCCGCTGATAGTGCTGCAACGATCAGTTCACGAGCGGGCTCAATGCCGCCAATCACCTCAACAATGACATCCACGTGAGGATCTGACACCACCGACATTGCGTCGTTTGTCAACGCAACGTCACCAAGGTCAACGCCACGATCACGCGACATATTGCGAACCGCAACAGATGTCACAACAAGTTCCAAGCCAGTTCGAGCTGCGATTGACTCGCGCTGAGACCGCAATAGCGGAACCAATGCGCCACCGACATTGCCGCAGCCGAGCAATCCGACGCGAACCTGCCGGGCGGCTGATGAAACTGCTTGTTCTGTCACCCTTGAGAGGCTATCCGCGACCGCCCGCACCAGCCCCGACACGGTTGAATGCCATACCCCATGCTTCGATAGGTGCATGGCAGATAGTGAATGTCCTGTGCTCGACCACCTACGTTGGGAACACACCGCCGGCGAGGCAGTCGGCACCATCGTGTTGAATCGTCCCGAGCGTCTCAACGCCCTTTCGGTGGCAATGATGTCCGAAATCATCGAACTCTCCAAATGGATTTCTGACCAACATGACATCAAGGTCGTGGTATTCCGGGGCGAAGGTCGTGCATTTACTGCAGGGTTTGACCTCAACGACTTCACGAACGTGTACGGAGGGGCCAACCCGCGTGCTGGTGCTGAACTCGGCCGTGTCATGGCAGACACGGTCACGAATATGCGACAACTCACTATCGCAGCAGTTCACGGTCATTGCGTAGGTGGTGGGGTTGTACTCACCTCAGCGTGCGACCTTCGCATTGCTGCAGCCGGCACTCGTTTTTCTATTCCAGAAGTTGACCTCGGTATACCCCTCGCATGGGGAGGAGTTCCTCGACTGGTCCGCGAAGTTGGGCCGGCGGTCGCGAAGGAACTCATCTTGTCGTGTCGACCCTTTGACGCCGAAGAGGCACGCCAACTTCGGTTCGTGAACCGAGTTGTCGCCGACGCTGACCTCATCTCAGAAGCGGCAACGTTTGCCGAGTCGCTCGCGAGCAAGCCAACATTTTCGTTGCTCGCAACGAAAACCCAGGTCAATGCCGTCATGGAAGAAATTGCGGGCACCGCTCGAAACGCAAATGATGCAGACACCTTGGTTGTTGCTCTTCATGACGAGGAATCAAGAGCTGCCTCTCAGCGGTACCTCGAGAACCGCTCTCGCAACTCAGGTTGAAAGCTCAGCTACCGGCGTCAAAGACGTCGGTTGCCAGCAGATCGTCGTAGGTCTCACGGCGAACGACGAGCCGGGCAGTTCCGTCACGAACGAATACAACAGCAGGCCGTAAGACCTTGTTGTAGTTCGACCCCATTGAGTGTCCGTAGGCGCCGGTCACAGGGGTGAACAACAGGTCGCCCACAGAGAGGTCTTCTGGTAGCCGCGCATCCGACACCAGCACGTCACCGCTCTCACAGTGTTTTCCAACAATTCGAGCCGCGAGGGTTCGATCACCAAATGGGTCTCGAACGAGACCCGCCTCGTAACCCGACCCGTACAACACCGGACGAGGGTTGTCACTCATGCCGCCATCAACCGAGACATACCGGCGAACACCTGGGATGTCTTTCACGGTGCCGACGGTGTACACGGTGATTGCAGCCGCAGCGGCAATCGCCCGGCCAGGCTCGACTGATACCCGAGATCGAACCCCTAGCGCTTCGCATGCATCGAGTAGCACAGAACCCCACGTTGAGATCGTTGGAGCCTCCTCCCCTGCTACGTAAGGGACACCAAGACCGCCACCAAGCACAAGTTCGGGTAAGTCAAGCGGAATCGCAAACTCCGCCATGACCTGGGCAGCCTTTGCAAAGCTCGCTGCGTCGAACACGTTCGAACCGATGTGGCAATGAACACCGATGAGGCTCAATGTGGACGATGATCGAACTCGGTCAACCGCTCGAGCAGCATCACCGTTTTCAAGGTTGAAACCAAACTTCGAATCGTTCTGGCCGGTGGAGATGAACTCATGTGTGTGCGCTGAAACTCCAGGGGTGACGCGTAGCAAGACGGAAGGAACTGTCGCACCTTTCTGAGCCCCTAGTTGCTCGAGGCGATCAATCTCATCGAATGAATCCACGACGATTGCGTGCACGCCCGCATCGATTGCCATCTGTAATTCGACAATGCTTTTGTTGTTCCCGTGAAGTACGCAGGCCGACCCTGGCACACCTGCCGACAGAGCAACGTGCAGTTCCCCGCCTGTGGCGACGTCAAGCATCATTCCCTCGGAGTATGCAAGATCGGCCATCGCCCGACAGAGAAACGCTTTTGTTGCATACACCGCTGATTGGTGTCCGAATGCGGCAACCGCCTGTCGGCATCGATCCCGTAGGTGCTCTTCGTCGTACACAAATAGTGGAGTGCCAAACTCTGCTGCGAGATCGGCAACCTTTACGCCACCGATCGTGAGCGAGCCAT